>OFFM01000824.1_pt1 | contig 20876 bp, 20 predicted proteins | sample 1521401 | NCBI WGS metagenome assembly OFFM01 (sample SAMEA3504118, study PRJEB24116) | mouse gut metagenome | biome: mouse gut; feature: mouse-associated habitat; material: faeces | place: Denmark | collected 2011
GATGAGCAGCGAGCGAGTCGGAGACTCGTAACTTGGCAAGCCCCATACGAGTAGTTGAGCGCGCAGCGCGAGACTACCGTGTGGGGACAGGAAATATCATCAATTGAGGGCGCTTCGGAGATGCGCAACATCTCCATGGTGGGGGCAGGACGAACGGAGGTAGGCTGCGCTGCGCTCGCGCCATACCTCCGCCCCTACAAGCTCTGCCTCTGCAAGCAAGTCCTACAGCACATCTGCAAGCAGCTATGCGGGCAGCTATAATTGGAATCAGGGAGTCGGAGTTACTACGGAGACAATTTTCAGCTTTGGGGGCTGAAAATATGTCTCCGCCCCGTACTCAGGCAGACATCAGCCCGTACTCAGGGAGAGTGCGCTGCCACTTATATTCGTTTTGGAGGGGGGATGTTACAATTTTGTTAATTTTTGAGGAGGGTGAGGGGTTTGTAGACAACAGTTTAGTACTTTTGCTACAGGCATGGAGCGATGCGGTTGGCGCGCTTCATGCAGTCACAAAACAATCATGTTCAAAAAGTGTACCGGATAGTCTTACCCCCCCCCATAAACAAGTTGTAATTCAGAGAATTACAACAGTGTCGAAGGATTCTATCACAGAATCACCTCCGTGAGGTCGCGCATACCATACGAAACATGATGGTGCGTCGGTCACACGGCTTTTTTATACCCTTTTTCAGCTGCTTAGCTGCGATGCGCCATGACTAATACAGTAAATCAGACAAGTAAAGTATAAAAACAGGAATAAGCTATGAAAAGAATCTTTGCAGCAGTAGTTATCGCGCTGGGTATCAGCATGGCGACATCGGCGCAGCAGACATCAACGCAACAGACGGAGCAGACAACGACAAGGGTGATCACCGGTGCCGTGATCGACAAGAACGGCAATCCGCTGCCGGGTGCCATTGTGAGTGCCACAGGCGGTGCGGAGACCGTGACTGCCGATGCTGACGGATCGTTCACCATCGAGGTGCCTTTATGGCTCAAGAGCCTCACGGCATCGTATCCCGGGCTTGGAGAGAAGAGGATGAAGACCACCGCCATAAACCAGATGATTTTCACGCTGAAATCGCGCAACCGTACGCATGGGTTCATCAACCTCGTGGGGCAGATGCGCACGGCAGTCGGCAGCGACTACAAGATACCGAAGCAAGGAGAGTTCGGCGTGATGGGCGGTGCCTACAGATCATGGGGCGGATACCTTAAGGTGGTGATCAGATGTGTGGGTAGAGATGCGGACGGATATTTCTCTCCGCTGCCAACAACCACTATCGGTGTCATTAAAAGAATCACACCAAATTTCAATATACTCGTAGGTGGTGTAGTTGGTTTCAACTATGGTTACCACACGAGAGAGGACAGGAATTATCATTACGACCCGGTCACCGATATCGGAGAATACTATTATGAATCAGTCCCATGCTATCATTCGGCAATTACTGGTGGCGCAGAAGTTGGCATGATGTGGAAATTCAGCAGCAAATTAAACACTACTCTCGGATTGCAGTATATTGCACCAGCAAAAGCCAAACAATCTGCACTCGGCTTCTTCCTCGGCGTAGGTCTGAACCTCTGAACGCCCAGGTGGCTGCGAGGCGGTTGTAGGGGCGGAGGTATGTCGTGAGCGTAGCGCAGACTACCTCCGTTCAACTTGTTTACAATAACCTTGTTAAAGCAAAAAAAGCTATGGAGTCAACAGGCTGAACGGAGGTAGGCTGCGCCATACCTCCGCCCCTACAAGCAGCCATGCTCCGACAACGGAGACAATTTTCAGCTTTGGGGCTGAAAATATGTCTCCGCCCCGTACTCAGCCATAATTACCCGCACTCAGCCATAATGGATATGGGCGCAGAGCAGGCTTTTGTTGGATTCTCGGTGAAAATGGTTAACTTTGTAGTGTGCTCCTCCATCACACTCCAACGTAACATTTTTCAAAACCTTAAAAATACATTATGAAGAGAATCTATTGCGCAATCCTCGCTGCGGTGGCTCTGCTTCTGCCCGCATTCGCATGGGCGGCAAACAGCAAGCCGTTCGTAGTGCCCGAACTGCGCCAGTGGAAAGGTGCGCAGGGCACATTCACCCTGACCCCACAGTCAAGAATCGTTGCCGAGACAGCGGAACTGAAAGCCGTTGCCGACAGCCTCGCCGCCGACTGGGCAGCAATGTTCGGTCAGAAACTCACCGTTACCACCGGCAAAGCGGCGAAAGGCGACATCGTGCTCACACTCAAAGCCGACAAGAAACTCGGCGAGGAGGGCTACACCATCAACATCGCCGACCGTGTGAGCGTCAGCGCACCGAAAGCTATCGGTGCATACTGGGCTACCCGCACACTCCTGCAGATTGCCGAGCAGAGCGCCGATCATTCATTCCCCAAAGGAAAGATCACCGACTGGCCGGACTACGGACTGCGCGGACTATCGATGGACGTGGGTCGCAAATTCTTCCCGATGAGCTATCTCAAGGATCTCGTGAAGGTATTGTCGTACTACAAATACAACTCGCTCCGCATCCACCTCAACGACAACGGATTCCCCTACTACTTCGGCAACGACTGGGACAAGACCTACGCTGCCTTCCGCATGGAGAGCGACCGCTTCCCCGGTCTGACGGCACGCGACGGCTTCTACACCAAGAACGAATTCCGCGACTTCCAGCGCACATCGGCGGCACAGTTCGTCGACATCGTGCCTGAGATCGACGTACCCGCCCATTCGCTCGCTTTCGCCCACTACAAGAAAGGGATCGGCAGCAAGGACTTCGGCATGGATCACCTCGACCTCTTCAATCCCGAGACACAGAAGTTTATCGATGAGCTCTTCGACGAGTATCTCGGTGGCGACAACCCTGTGTTCGTCAACGACTACATGCACATCGGCACCGACGAGTTCGGCAAGGATTTCCCCGGCTTCGACAAGCAGAAGGAGACCGCCGAGCGCTTCCGCGCATTCATGGATCACTACATCCGCCTCGTTGAATCGTACGGCAAGAAGCCATGGGTATGGGGTTCGCTCTCCACTGCACCCGGCGAGACGCCGATAAAAACCGAGGGAGTGATGCTCGACGCATGGTACAACGGCTATGCCGACCCGAAAGAGATGGTGAAACTCGGCTTCAAGATCAACTCCATACCCGACGGAATGGTCTACATCGTTCCCGCGGCGGGATATTACTACGACTATCTCAACAACGAGTGGCTATATGAGAATTGGACACCGGCACGCGTAGGCAACGTGCAGTTCGATGAGCAGGATCCCGCCATAGCCGGAGGCTACTTCGCCGTATGGAACGACCATGTGGGCAACGGCATCTCCGTGCAGGACGTGCATCACCGCATCATGTCGGCGATCCCCACCATGGCTGCGAAGCTCTGGGACGGTCCGTCAGTTACGATCCCATATACCGATTTCTCCGAACACTCACGTCTCCTTGCCGAAGCTCCCGGCGTGAACCGTCTCGGACGCTACGGCAACCCCGGAAGCATGGTGTTTGAAGCCGCCAAGGTGACACCCGGAATGACCACTCCCGTCACAGATCTCGGCTACGGCTACACTGTAGAGTTCGACCTTGAGGCTCAGCCCGAGCAGCCCGGCACGGTGCTGTTCTCGTCGCCCAACTCAACGGTATATCTCTCCGATCCCGTAGCAGGAATGCTCGCATTCTCACGCGACGGTTACCTCAACCGCTTCTCGTTCCGCCCCTACCCCGGTGAGAAAGCGCACATCCGCATAGACGGCGACAACCGCGAGACACGCCTCTACGTGAACGGCAAACTCTTCGAGACACTCGACAAGCAGACCCAGTATCACAAAGAGATGCGCGGCGACAAGGAGCATGAGCGCAAGATGTACTACGTGCGCACACTCATGTTCCCGCTCGAGAAAGCCGGACAGTTCCGCTCGAAGGTGACAAACCTCCGCGCTTACAACACTATCCAGCCCGAACCCACACAGAAATAACCGCATAACACAGCGACAGTAACAACAGCAGGGGAGATGCCATAATGGTATCTCCCCTGCTGTTGTTACATTATTACAGTGGTCAAAGACCTAATGCACGCTTCCTCGCCTGCTCGGCACGCTTGAGCTGATCGCGCTGAGTGCGGGCGGCAGCCGCATTCCCCGCCGAGTCAGCATTTATGACTACCAATCCACCGCGCGACTTTTGATTGCGCTTATCGCGCTGCGCTTTCTGACGCTCTACCTTAGCAGCCGCCTGACGCTGCCGCTGCGCTTCCTGACGTTGGCGCAGAGCCTCTTGACGCTGTCGTTGAGCCTCCTTCAATGCCTTCTGCCTTTCTGCCTGAGCCTTCTGTCTTGCAGCCATCGCCTCCCGTCGTGCCGCAGCGGCATCAGAGGTCGTGGTTGTATAACTCACCGCATCATCAGCACGGTAGATCGTGAACTTATAGCCATTATCTTCAAGAACGATATCGAAAGTTGACTTTCTGCCGCTGCTTTCTGTGAGCCGTAGCGTCACGCGCGGACGCTTCCCGTCGGTCATCTCGAAATAGTCCGCCTCGTCGGAATGCTTCACCAGCTCATTGCGCACGGTCTTGAAGTCATTCACGCCGGAGAAAGTGAATATATAGTTCTCACGTATCACCTTCCGGGTATCCGGATCGCGGTTGATTGAGATCTGCTTCTCAGCCACGTCATTGTTCTTGAATTTGTTTATCAGCACGTCAGCCCAATCGGGAGCCGCGGAAGCTATCGGCGACATCGCCACCAAAGCAAGTAAAGTCAGTAATATACGGTTCATAGAGTTGAGATTTGTGATTCGAAAATTTTGCGGTCTATCTCATCGTTCAGGTCATCGATCGACAGGATCGCGGCATCGATCTCCTTCTCGATCTCAGTACCTGTCATTATAATGCCGTCGCGTTCCACATAGCTGTCGGCGTAAAGTGTGGCACTGCAATCCACACCGGGTCGGAAGCCCACCCATACCGTTAGTGTGACGATGGCAATGACAGCTGCCGCAGCGACAGGTCGTAGCCACCCATGGCGCAACAGACGCGCGGCAATGCTCTGACGAGCCTTGGCTACAGCGGCATCATCTGCCGCAGGCATCTCCTCCGGCAGAATCTCGTCAAGACGCGGCATACCGCCGGCATACCATCCGAACATGCTGCGGTATGGCTCGAGATGCTCCGGGAGATGCTCGGTCGCAGCGAAGTAATGCTCAATCAGGCGCTCCTCGGCATTTGTGGTATCACCATCGAGGAAACGTTCAATCAAAGTATCGATGTCAGAATGTGTACTGTTCATGTGTCACGATTATAGAGTTGGGTAAAATGGTCGCGCACGCGGCGTCGGGCGCGCGACAGTGCTGTCCGGACCGCACCTGGGGTGGAATGGATCAGAGCCGCGATCTCGTCAACTTCCATACCTTCGAGATGCTTGAGCCGCAGAACGGCTTGCTCCACGCACGGGAGCGAGTTGAGCGCGTCAAGCATCTCGTCGGAGAGTCCTTCTCCGCTATGGTCGGAAGCCTCCGGAGTGTCGGGCAGCGTCAGGGTAGAGGTGAGAGGAGAACGGTTGCGTGAACGGAGCATATTCAGACACACACGGCGCAGTATCACCATCGCCGGGGCATCTACCGTCTCATATTCGCTCAGCCGGTCGCGGAAAAACCATAGCTTGAGCATTGTGTCCTGCACGGCATCATCGGCATCGGCGCCACTCCACTCCCCAGCCAGACTGAGGCGGCGCTGACGAGCCGGGGGCGGAGGCGCAGAGCCACCCGCTCGAAATCAGCCACATTGAATGATGCCTGCATAACGGTTTATTATCTGTTTAATTCGGCTGCCTCAGAGCGCACGTATGCCACCGTCACCCCGAGCCTCATCCTCGTAGGTATGATTCTTTTTTGTTATGGTGTTGGGTTTGTGGGCATAACGGATCTCTCCGTTGCGGCTGTAACATACCCCCTCGAGAACCTGTATCGGATAGCAGGTTATAGTGCCACTCGAATGCACCGTAGCATTGACCGAGAGAGCCTTTAACCCGCTTGCCTTTACATCGCCTGTCGAACTGGAGATCAGAGTCGCCTTGTCAGTGATACCGGAAACTGTCACTGTCCCCGTCGATAGCGATCCTGCGGTGACCTCATTAGCCTCGATGTCGCTGATACGCACATCGCCCGCCGAATTGGTGTTGGCTGATACGTCGGGAGCCGACAGCTTCTGCACTTTTACATCGCCCGCCGAATTGGCATATATATCGGCTTCTTCACCGGCATAGAGTGTAGTGATGCTGATGTCGCCCGCCGAATTGGCATAACAATGCGCATCCTTGCGCGCCTTGAGTGTACGGACCTTTATGTCGCCGGCGGAGTTTGCATACAGTTTGACCGTGGTGGCTGTCAGATCGCTAAGCTCTATATCGCCTGCAGAGCTTGTCGTGCACGTCACCTCTTTGGCTTCGATATTCATCGCCTCGATGTCGCCGGCGGAGAGAGTGTTGAGCGATACCGTGTTGCCGGTCTGCTTGATATTCGACTTTATCTTTATATCGCCCGCCGATGCTACTGTAAAAGTGAGCACTTTCGGCGCCGAGACTATCAGCTTGGACTTATGCGAGCCTTTTATATTCATGTTCTCTTTGTAGCTCACCTGGAGCTCACCGCCCGACAGCGACACCTTGATGTAATTGATCAGATTGTCGGGCGCATACAGCTTGACTGACTGCGGTCCAACGGTGTACTCAATATCAATAGCCGTGTTGGTGCGCAGCGCTGTGAAAGATCCGATGCGTAGAGTCTGGGTGATATATGTCTTCGACGGAGTTATCGTTGCTGCTCCGGCGACAATCGCCGCCATGACGAGAATCAGTGTGAAAAATGTACGTTTCATCGTAGTGTGAGGAATTAGTTTACATCTATTAGACACCGCATCGCGCCGAAACGTTACATCCCCCACCATTTTTTCCTCCCCCGCACAAATCATCATGCTCTCAAAGAGGCATAGTCTCAGCAAAGCGAAAGAGACACGCCACCGAAAGAGAATGCGGCGGGTACACCCATAGCCTTGAATGCTCTGACGATTGTTCCGACCGTCAAGTTGTGACCTCTTTCTATCCTTGAAACCTGCGCTCTCTGAACACCCATCAGTTCACCAAGCTGCGCCTGCGTCAGCTTCTTTTCCTTTCTCGCCTGTTTGATAGCCTCACCTATTAGATATGATTGCAATTCTGCATCCAAAGCATCACGACGCGGTGTCCCTTTTGCACCAACAACACGGTCGAGCATTTCATCGTGGGTATATAGTCTCATATTTACATCTGTTTATTGTCGTATATGCAACATCAAACTTCGCTTTTAACGTAATGCTGCTCCTTGTTTTAGCTACAAAGCTAACTAAAATGTTACATATAATAGAAACACGTGGCGATTATTTTGTACTTGCCTGTTGGAAGAAGGGTTAAGGGTAGGGAATGCAGCCAAATGTATTTTTAGAGCTGATTCGGACGGGGTTTCATGAATTTATAGTAACTTTGCCGTAAAATGTATCATTTATGGACTTATTTGAAAAGATAAGCGCCGACATCAAAGCCGCGATGCTGGCTAAGGACAAAGTACGGCTCGAAACCCTGCGTGGTATCAAGAAGGAGTTTCTGGAAGCAAAGACAGCCAAAGGGGCTGACGGCACACTAACCGACGACACTGCCACCCGCATAATGACCAAAATGGTGAAGCAGCGCCGCGAGACAGCAGAGATATACACCTCGCAGAACCGTCCCGAACTCGCTGCCAACGAGCTCGCCGAGGCTGCCGTCATCGAAGAGTATCTTCCAAAACAGCTTACCGAAGAGGAGCTGACAGCCGAACTGCGTGCCATAATAGCGCAGGTTGGAGCCACCTCACAGCGCGAGATGGGCAAGGTAATGGGTGTTGCATCCAAAGCGCTTGCAGGACGTGCCGACGGACGCGCGATCTCGGCGAAAGTCAAGGAATTATTAAGCTAATTAGTAACGCACCATGCTTACAATACAGCAGATAAAGGAAAATCCCGGGCGCACGATAGAGCGCCTCGCCATAAAGGGTTTCGACGGAAAAGAACCCATCAACAAGGTGCTCGAACTCGACGACAAGCGCCGCGCCGTGCAGCTTGAGAACGACAATATCTCAGCTGAGCTCAACAAGCTCTCAGCGCAGATCGGTGCGCTGATGAAACAGGGCAAGCGTGAGGAAGCGGAAGAGGCTAAAAACAAAGTCGCACAGCTCAAGAATCAGCTGAAAGGCGTAGCCGATACACTCGCAGCCACAGAGGCTGAGATCCGCGAGATACTTCTCAGCGTGCCCAATCTCCCCTGCGATGCCGTACCCGCCGGATTGACAGCCGCCGACAATGTGGTTGAGAAGACCGGCGGTCCGATGCCTGATCTCCCCGAAGACGCACTCCCCCACTGGGAGCTCGCAAAGAAATACAACCTGATAGACTTCGACCTCGGCGTGAAGATCACCGGAGCCGGATTCCCCGTGTATCTCGGCAAGGGTGCACGCCTGCAGCGCGCACTCATTCAGTTCTTCCTCGACGAGGCAGGACGCGCCGGCTATCTTGAGGTTCAGCCCCCGTACGTGGTAAATGAGGCGTCAGGCTACGGAACAGGTCAGCTCCCCGACAAGGAGGGACAGATGTACCACTGCAACCTCGACAACCTCTACCTCATACCCACAGCCGAGGTGCCTGTCACCAACCTCTACCGCGATGTAATCATCGCCGAGCGAGATCTCCCCATCAAGAACTGCGCTTATTCAGCTTGTTTCCGCCGCGAGGCTGGCAGCTACGGTAAGGATGTGCGCGGACTGAACCGACTCCACCAGTTCGACAAAGTCGAGATCGTGCGCATAGAGAAGCCTGAGAACTCATACGCCGCGCTTGAGGAGATGAAAGACCACGTGCAGGGACTTCTTGAAAAACTCGGTCTCCCCTGGCATATACTGCGCCTTTGCGGTGGCGACATGAGCTTCACATCGGCTATCACATTCGACTTTGAGGTATGGTCAGGAGCACAGAAACGCTGGCTTGAGGTATCGTCGGTGAGCAACTTCGAGACATATCAGGCAAACCGCCTCAAATGCCGCTACCGTGGTGAGGACAAGAAGACACGTCTCTGCCACACCCTCAACGGCTCCGCGCTTGCACTCCCCCGCATCATGGCTGCTCTTCTGGAGAACAACCAGACACCCGAAGGAATCGTGGTGCCCGAAGTGCTCCGCCCCTACACAGGATTCGACATCATCAACTGATGGCGGCATTACGCATCAAAGAACGATAAGCCCTCCGGATGGACAAGAAAACTATATGGGACCTCGGCCGCGACACGGTCGAGGTCTTTCGCGCAAAGCCCAAACTGCGGCTGACGCTCGTGCTCGACAATGTGCGCTCACTCAACAACATCGGCTCAATGTTCCGCACCTCCGACGCGTTCGGCATAGAGCGCGTGGCGCTGTGCGGCATAACCGCGACGCCCCCCTCCCCAGAAATACACAAGACGGCACTTGGCGCCGAGGAATCAGTTGCATGGGAATACTATGCCTCAACAGCTGATTGCATCGCAGCGCTTCGCGCCGAAGGATATACTGTATGCGTACTTGAGCAGGTGAAAGGCAGCGTGGAGCTGCAGCGGTTCGCCCCCCAACCCGACGGATGTTACGCCGTGGTCGTGGGGCACGAAGTGCATGGAGTAGATCAGACTGTCGTCGATATGGCTGATGTATGCCTGGAAATACCTCAGTACGGCACGAAGCACTCGCTCAATGTCGCCGTATCGGCAGGACTTGCATTATGGCATTTCGCCCAGCGCCTTACGGGTGGCTGCGGCATCGGCGGCTAAAGCCTCCTTAAGTTCTTCGAGCGAGTCAAAGCGCCGCTCGTCGCGCAACCGTCGGCAGAATGTCAGCGACAGCGTCTCATCGTAGAAAAATCCGGTGAAATCCAGTATATGAGCCTCGATGCTCAGGTCCGCACCGGGACGGTCAACAGTAGGACGCCTCCCGATATTCACCATCGCCGGACGCAGCAATCCGTCGGGCATCGTAGCCGCCGCGGCATAAACCCCTTCACGCGGCACTATGGCATCGTCGGCAAGCCGGAGATTTGCAGTCGGGAAACCGATCGTACGTCCGAGCTGTCTGCCATGCTCCACAACTCCGGTGATTGAAAACGGATGTCCGAGGGCTTTTGCAGCCGTTGCGACATCACCGGAGGACAACAACCGGCGTATCATCGAAGAGCATATCTGTTCGCCCGAAGGTGCGAGAGCCGGCATACCGATAACCTCCACACCTGTCTGCTCACCGATGGCGCGATAGGCCTCTATACCACGCGGACAATCCGATCCGAAACAGTGGTCATAGCCTATCATAAGCACACGCACACCACATTCATCATGCAGTCGTTGCATGAACTCAGCGGCAGTAAGACTCCGAAGCGACCGGTCAAAGTCGAGCATACACACGCGCTCTACACCAAGATCAAGCAGCAGACGCTCTTTCTGCTCCGCACCGGTTATCAGCCGGGGCGCACGTTCCGGGGCTATGACTTCGAGCGGATGACGGCGGAAAGTGACAATCATGGAGGACAGTCCGCGCTCACGGCTCTCACCAACGAGGCGTTCCACCACAAAGCGGTGCCCGAGATGCACACCATCGAACATCCCCACCGCAGCCACATAGCCGCCGGCTGTTTTCTGCTTCTCAGGCATAATGGGCTGCTTTGAGCAGTGTCATGAATTCACTTCCCGGAGGCACTGTCATTACAGCGAAACCGAGTGCTGCGGCAGCCTCCGTATTTGATGCCGAATCGTCAAGAAATAGCGTCTCTCCGGGCTTTATGCCGAATTTCTGCTCAGCAATGCGGAATATGGCGGCATCGGGCTTCATCGAACGAGCCTCAAACGATGTGAGTGTACCGTCAAAATAATGCGCTATATCATGCCCCTCCTTGCGGAATTCGGCGGCGATCATGGAGTTCCACATTATCTCATTGGTATTGGATAGCAGAAACAGGCGGTATCTCTCGCGCAGCCGCTCCAATGCCTGCAGCCGGTGCACGGGAACCCCTATGAGGAAACGCTCGAAAGCCACATCGATCTGCGTGTCGGTAGTGCCTGACGGAAGATAACGGCGCAACTCGTCGCGGAATTGCGCGGGAGTGATCTCTCCCGCCTCAAGCGCCCCGAACGGACCCGCCTGAACATATTCGCCGAGAAACTGTCCCGGTTCAGCCATACCGAGGTCGCGGAAAGCCTCGATGCAACGTTCGCGGCGTATATCCATAATCACGCCACCAAGATCAAAAAGCAGATTTCGTATCATAGTCAGAGAGTGAGTATTTTTTGAAGATTGCGGGCGGCATCGCCGAGCGCCGTGGGGCTGACAGCCGCAGCTATGGCATCGATAGGCTGATCCGACTCATCGGTCTCCACAAGCAATCGCTCCGGAGGTATTACAGGCGCTGTAGCCGGATTGAATCGCTCACCGAGCGATATGTACATTCCGACATCGGTAAGCTGTCGGGCAAGCTCAGGTTTGCCACGGAAGCCATGCACTATCCATGGAGCATGCGGATCCATGTCGCGCCGCGCGTGCAAAAGATCATTCCATGCGCGGACGCAATGTATTATCAACGGCTTCCCAAGATCATCGGCAAGTCGGGCATGCAGATTGAAAAGCTCTCTCTGCAATCCCATGTCGCCGCCACGCAGATGGTCGAAGCCTGACTCCCCTATCGCCACGACATCGCTACGGCGTGCTGCTACGGGCAGAAGTTCCATAAGCCTCTCAATACCCTCAGCCGCCATTTCTGCCGTCAGCCACGGATGAATCCCGACAGAGTAGAACCGTCCGGGAAGGAACTCCGTGAAGTCAGGCGACACATTTATTATAGCGTCGCGTGCGTCAGTCCGGTGAGTATGGCAATCAGTGATCATGGCACAGGGTCATATCCTGAACCACCCCACGGGTGGCAACGGCATATACGCTTCACCGCCAGCCAAAGACCGCGCAACGGTCCATGCTTACGCAACGCCTCAACCGCATACTGGCTGCAGGTAGGAGTGAAACGGCACACCGGAGGAAACATAGGCGAGATGCAGAGTTGGTAAAACCTCACCGGAATTATAAGGAGTGTGGTGAACACTCGCCGCAACAGCTGCGCCATCACTCCGCGGAGTTGCTGCAACCGGGATCGAATCCCTGGCTGAGACGGGTGAGAATCTTGCGCACCGCACGCTCCGTATACTTATAATCGGTAAGAGTGTCGGCTATATATATGAATGCAAGGTCAGCATTCACTCCGGCGTCTATGCACGCCCGGTTAAGGCGATACGCCTCACGACAGCGGCGACGCATCGTCACACGGTCGACGGCATGGCGCAGCTTACGTTTGGGAACGCTTATGAGAAACCGCACATCATGCCCGCACTCCTCAGCCGGCGCACCCCCGGCTACAGGCTCAGCATCCGGACGACGGCGCCACACCGCACGCCAAGGGTATGCCATAATAGTTTTATTCTCACCGGGTGATGCCGGTGAGAATAATCTGTTTATAGCCGTCAGCGAGCAAAGCCGCTCGCGCTTGTACAGGCGTAGGGTATGAGGCATTGTTACAGTAACGGACGCGCTGCGCAGAGGATCATTTTCCTGCCTTCTCGGCAGCTGCGCTGTTCTTCAGGAAGTTATCGAGAGCGGCGGTCATGGAGGGAGAAGTCTCCGAAGGAGCCTCGATATCAAGACGCAGACCGGCATCCTTCACAGCCTTGGCTGTGGTCTTGCCGAAGCATCCGATCTTGACCTCATCCTGCTTGAAGTCGGGGAAATTCTTCAGGAGCGAGTCGATACCTGCGGGGCTGAAGAATATGAGCATGTCGTAATCAAACGGCTCGTCGGCGGCAAAATCATTGCTTACCGTGCGGTACATCACAGCCTTTGTGTAATCAAGACCGATGCTGTCGAGTATGTTTGTCTCATCCTTGTGCACATCGCTGACAGCGAAAAGGAATTTCTCCTTGTTGTGCTTCTTTAGGAACGGTAACAGCTCGTCGAGCTTGCCTGTGCTGCCGTGGAAAATCTTACGTTTGCGGTACACTATGTACTTCTGAAGGTAAAGAGCTATCGACTCCGTGGTGCAGAAATACTTCATCGTGTCGGGTATGCTCACACGCATCTCCTCGGCGAGACGGAAGAAATGGTCGATCGCCGTGCGCGCGGTGAATATGATGGCCGTGAAATCGGCAATGTTGATCTTCGACTGGCGGAATTCCTTTGCAGTCAGACCCTCAACCTTGATAAATGGACGAAACTCAATGTCCACGCCATATTTGTCGGCAATCTCGAAGTAGGGTGACTTCTCGGATGTCGGCTTCGGCTGGGAAACGAGAATTTTTTTTACTTTCACTACCGTCGTGTGTTTAGAGCGTTTTTAGCTTTTATTGTGTCTCGGGGAGTGGTGTCAGCAATGAAAGAATTGAGAATCAGTGCTTAACCTCTGAGAAAAAGTAAGCCGCGATAGATGAAGATCAGCGGCACGATTTCCAGGGTGCAAAGGTACAAAATAAAGTAGATTAGCGAAAAACTATTGTGGTAAAAAATTTTAAACCCTTTGCAGATGAATATCAGGCGAGCCGTGACATACAGCATACCGGAAGCTATCAGAAATCCTTCGGTAGCCTCCGGACGGAACAGCACACCCATTGCCGGAATCAACAGAAACAGTCCCAGCAGAGCCTGCGACGCATTGAAGCCACGCAACCACTGCTTTGCAAGCCATGGAGCCGTGAACAGATAGCCTACTGCGGCATAGGCGGCGAATTGCCAACAGTAATACACTCCTGCAGCAACCGTAAGCGCAGCTATACATACCGACATTGACGCAGGAAGTGCCGCTCCTTGCTCTGAAACCGCCGAGAATAGAAGAATGCCCTCACAGACGCAAAGCGACAGCAGCAGTGAGATTATTATACGGGTTTCCGACAGCGTATGATCGTCAAATATATTGTCACGCTCACGCACTTTCAGCAGATCAGCTGTGAACGTCTTGAAAAATGTGGCGTAATTGCGGCAGTTCAGCGCAAGAAGCATGAGCAGTGCCATGAGCATAGCCATGACACCGGTATCATTTCCCGGCATCTGCGGGCGCGGAATAGCCTCCATGCCGCGTGTGTACGGCACGCGTCCGGTAGCATACCACGTAAGCCTGTCGGAAGGGGCGTCGAGCTCCCTGCAGTGTGTCGTATCAAACGGCGCAGGCAGCACAGCACGCCCGGCAGCATGAGTCACGCCGAGTGTGTCGGGCGACACAGTTGCTGAAGGCACCGCCTCTGCCACTGATTGTGCGCCGAAAAGCGCCGAAGGTTCGTCAGGCATCGGCATCCAACAGTTTAATAGCTTCAGAAGGTGTCGCCGCCACACTCCAGAGTGGCTCAGAGCCATGGCGCATAAATCCGAGACGCGTGCACTGATCAAGCATCTCAAGAAGCGGGTTGTAGAAACCTTCAGTATTAAGTATGACGACTTTCCCGGCGAAAAGCCCCAGCTGCCGCCAGGTGATAATCTCCATAAGCTCTTCAAGCGTGCCGACACCGCCGGGCATTGCCACCACACCGCAGGCAAGATCAGCCATAGTGCGTTTGCGTGAATGCATATCGGGAGTGGTTATCATGCGCGAGAGCGACGGATGCTGCCACCCACGCTCCACCATAAAACCGGGAAGCACACCGACTGTAAATCCTCCGGCTGCGACAGCCCCCTCGATAGCTGCTGCCATCAGACCGCCACGCCCTCCTCCGCTCACAAGGATCCGACCCGACTCGGCGACAAGTCGCCCCAGTTCGCGGGCAGCATCTTTGTAGCAGGCGGCGATATCATCGTTTGAGGCACCGTAGACGCATATTGCTTTCTCTTTATTTTCAACCATCGCGGGGGTATTTACAGGCTGTTTAGAGTGCAAAGTTACGTCATTGACAGCAAACCGTCAAGCTGTGAATTACAAAAATACGCGCGCATCAGAGATCCAGACGGCGGCTGCGCGAGCCATGGGTCAGGCGGCGGTATATTCCTGCGACACGTCGCCATAGCGCCACACCGCGCAACCAGAGCGGAGAGGGTGCGCTCACCACGTCGGCAGCCATCGTGTCTGTCATGGCTATCTCATCAGCCTGCTCGCCGAACTGCTCAGGATAGATGACAATAAGGTTGTTCTGCGCGAAATAGCGCTGGAGGAAGGTAGGAAGCGTGTCAAGATCACCGGTGTGCGACACCGACGCACGGCGTGCGTTTATGACCACAAAGAGATCATCGTCCATGATCTTGTTGGCGAGCAGTATGAAATCGTCCCACTGCTCTATCAGCCTGTATTCGCAGCGTATGTCGAAACGGCGCGAATGGATTACCGCCTGGAATGCCTTACGGGTGGATTCGTAGCAGCACACTATCATACGGCAGCCAAGCTGTGCGGTGAGATTGCCTAAAGCTGTCACCCACTCTGAGAAACCTGTCTCATACTGTGCGCTCTGTGGAACCGCTACGACAATGCGCGTCATCGTATTGATCGGGATGAAGCAGCGGGTTATCACCACCATCTTGTTGGTGGCGCGCAGCAGGTTGGTAAGTTTGTCACCGAAGAAAGAGTCGATCACGTTCAGACGGCGGTGCAACCCGATTATGACACGGTCGATATCACGTTCCTCTATAGTGTTTATAACACCGGTGACAAAGTTAAGGTCGTAGCGGTCGAGAGGAACAAGGCGGACATCGACGCTCGATGCCACCTGCTCGGCGATATCGAGCGAATTGCGCCCTACTGCACGCGATGAAGCAGAATTATCGTTGCGCACATGCAATCCGTACACCTCACCCTCGGCTGTGCCACGCATCAGCAATGCAAGATCCACCAGTTCGGGTGCCGTCATCGGATTGGCTATCGGTATGAGCACATTCTGCCGGTGCCGGCGTTTCGCCTGACCGGTCGCCACGGCATCGTCCGACAATGCCAGGATCTTCATTCTCGACGCAGCACGCGCTGTGCCCATGCTCGATACAGTACAGGTAATCAGTATCATGATCACCGTGCCGTTGAGTATCACCTCGTCGAACAGCCCCATTCCGTAACCAATGGTCACCACCGCGAGCGCCACAGCCGTATGGGCGTTCGACAACTGGTAAAGCATCGACCTGTCAACATTGCGCATACGGTATGTGCGCTGCGTCGCGAAAGCCGCAAGCCATTTGCATGCCATAGCCACCGCCGTCATCACACCTGCGGCATACAGCGTGCTCCATCCACGCAATACCACTCCTATATTAATAAGCATACCTACGCCTATCAGGAAGTAGGGGATGAACAATGCGTTGCCGACAAACTCTATACGGCTCATCAGCGGAGATTTCGCAGGTATGTAACGGTTCAGGACAATACCGGCGAAGAATGCTCCGAATACCCCTTCAATCCCTGCCCACAGCGCAAGCTGCGCCGCTATGAACATCATGGCGATCACATAGATGTACTGGAGGATATTGTCATTCCAATGCTTGAAAAACCACCTCGTGATGCGCGGGTAGAGATAAGTCAGGGCTACACAGTAGACCACAAGCGAGCCGAGCAAACGGAGTATTGCGGATATTCGGAACTCACCTGTACGGCACACACCTACGACAGCCGCAAGCACTATGAGCGAGCCAAGCACTGTAAAGATTGTTCCCGCAATCGCTATCACAACCGCAGGCTGACGGGTCAGCCCGAAACGCGATACAATAGGATATGCTATAAGCGTATGGGCGGCAAACATCGATGCCATCAGCACCGCCGTGAGCGGTTCAAGCCCGAGCAGGACGCCTGCGGCGACTGCACCCAATGCAAGCGGGATAAGGAATGTATAGAGTCCGAATACGACCCCTTTACGGAGATTTTTCCGCAAGTGGTACATATCAATCTCCACTCCCGCCAGAAACATCAGGTAGAGGATACCGACCTGCCCGAACACCTCGAAACTCATGTCGCGCGCCAGGAGGTTCAGACCGTATGGACCCACAACCACTCCCGCCGCGATAAGCCCCACTATATGCGGTATCTTCAACTTGTTCAGCAGGATCGGCGCAATGAGTATTATAAGGAGAACGGCAAGGAAAATCGGCACCGGTGCAGTGAGCATCGGTGTGGCGGCAGGGATATGTGGGACAAGCGCCATTCTGAACCTATGAACAGCGCCACGCGTGCGGCTTATCACACGCGTGGCGCGTTCGATCTTATATTATTTCCTTTCTTACTTACCGAACTTCTTGCCGTGGGCTATCAGATACTGGGCGATCTGCACGGCATTGAGAGCGGCACCTTTCTTAATCTGGTCGCCAACGATCCAGAACGTCAGTCCATTCTCGCAGGTAATATCCTTACGGATACGCCCTACATAGACAGGATCGAGTCCGGCAGTGGGAAGCGGCATGGGGTACTCCTTGGCTGCGGGATTGTCGATAACCACAAGCCCTTCCCCCTTCTCAAATGCCTCACGTGCCTCCTCGACACTTATGGGACGCTCCGTCTCTATCCATACAGCCTCGCTGTGGGCACGCATGACAGGCACACGGACACACATTGCGCTGACATTCAGATCGGGAGCATGCATGATCTTCTTCGTCTCGTTGAACATCTTCATCTCCTCCTTGGTGTAACCGTTGTCGGTGAACACATCGACCTGTGGGATGACGTTGTAGGCGAGCTGATAGGCGAATTTCTCCACCGTGGGCTCCTCTCCGCGTCCGAGCTGCGCATACTGCTCGACAAGCTCATCCATAGCAGCGGCACCGGCACCGGAGGCAGCCTGATAGGTAGCCACATGCACACGGCGGATCGGGCTGAGATCGTTGATAGGCTTCAGAGCCACCACCATCTGTATAGTGGTGCAGTTCGGGTTGGCTATTATGCCGCGGGGAGTGTTGAAGGCATCGTCGCCGTTCACTTCCGGAACCACAAGCGGCACATCCTTATCCATACGGAAAGCGCTCGAGTTGTCGATCATCAGTGTGCCATGCTTGGTGATGGTCTCGGCAAACTCCTGCGAGGTGCCGCCACCGGCTGATACGAATGCGATGTCTATTCCGCGGAAATCATCGTTGTGCTGGAGGAGCTTAACGGTGTACTGCTTGCCACGGAATGTATAACTGCGTCCGGCACTGCGCTGTGAACCGAAAAGCGTAAGCTCATCGATAGGGAAATTCTGCTGGTCGAGCACCCGGAGGAACTCCTGACCTACGGCGCCACTTGCGCCTACAATTGCTATATTCATTTCTTCCGTTAAAAAGAGGAGTTTATTATTTGTATTCGCTCCAGGGGGTGATAGCGATAGTCTCCACCGGACGGTTTAGGAATGCTTTGATGTAAGCTCCGGCAAGACGTGCGTTGGTTATGAGCGGTATATTGTGGTCGATAGCCCAGCGGCGTATGCGGTAACCGTTTGTGAGCTCGCGGCGTGAGTGGTTCTTCGGTATGTTGACCACCAGATCCACCTTGTGCGACGATATCAGGTCGAGCACATTCTCGCCCTTGTCCTTCTCATCCGGCCAGCCGGCGGCTACAGCCTCCACACCGTTGTTGTTGAGGAACTGTGCGGTGCCTTCGGTAGCATAGATCTTGTAGCCATGCTCCGCAAGACGGCGGCAGGCATCGAGCATATCCACCTTGCCACGCACATCGCCTGAGCTGACAAGCACACCACCCTGAGGCACATGGTTGCCCACGGAGAGCATTGCGTTGAGCAGCGCCTCGTCGAAATCACGTCCGAGACAGCCCACCTCGCCGGTCGACGACATATCCACGCCCAGCACAGGGTCAGCCTTGTGCAGACGTGCGAAGCTGAACTGCGATGCCTTGACACCGATATAGTCGATATCGAAAGTCGAGGAATCGGTCGGCTCAACTTTCTCACCGAGCATGATGCGGGTGGCATCGGCGATGAAGTTCTTTTTAAGCACCTTGCTGACAAACGGGAACGAACGCGAAGCGCGGAGATTGCACTCGATCACCTTCACATCGTTGTCCTTGGCAAGATACTGAATGTTGAACGGACCGGAGATATTGAGTTCCTTGGCTATGCGGGCGCTGATGCGCTTTATGCGGCGCGCCGTAGCCATATAGATTTTCTGTGCGGGGAATACGAGGGTCGCGTCGCCCGAATGTACGCCGGCAAACTCCACATGCTCCGAGATAGCATACTCCACGATCTCACCATTGCGTGCCACAGCGTCAAACTCGATCTCCTTGGCATTCTGCAGGAATTCCGACACAACGACCGGATATTCTTTCGAGACCTTCGCAGCCTGGGCAAGGAAGCGGTGCATCTCGTCGTAATCATGACAGACATTCATGGCGGCACCCGAAAGCACGTAGCTGGGACGCACCAGTACCGGGAAGCCGACCTCTGACACGAAATCACGGATATCCTCTTCGGTGGTCAGCTCTTTCCATCGCGGCTGGTCGATGCCGAGCTGGTCGAGCATTGCTGAGAACTTATGACGGTTCTCGGCACGGTCGATCGACACCGGCGATGTACCGAGCACAGGCACATGGCTGCCATAGAGCTTCATGGCGAGATTGTTCGGAATCTGTCCGCCCACGCTCACGATCACACCCTTGGGTGATTCGAGCTCGATGATATCCATGACACGCTCGAAGCTCAGCTCATCGAAGTAGAGGCGGTCGCACATGTCATAGTCGGTTGAGACGGTCTCCGGGTTGTAGTTGATCATTATCGAGCGGTAACCGAGACGGCGGCAGGTGGTGGCGGCATTCACAGAGCACCAGTCGAACTCCACGGAGCTGCCGATGCGGTATGCCCCAGAACCGAGGACAACAATATTGTTGCCGGCGTTCATGCCGTAAGGTATCGCGTGGGTCACCGATCCATAGGTGACGTACAGATAGTTCGTGAGATCGGGATATTCGGAAGCTACGGTGTTGATGCGCTGCACGGCGGGGAGGACATCGAGCGACTTACGGTGCTTGCGCACACGCATCACCTCGTCGTCCATCTTCCCTTTGGGATTCTCCACAAGGCGCGCTATCTGGAAATCGCTGAAGCCAAGACGCTTCGCTTCGTGCATTGTTGCACGGTCGATTTTCTCGATGCTGTCGAACTCGGCGAGATGAGCGGCATAGCGCACGATATTGTCGAGACGCGAGATGAACCAGCGGTCAATCTTTGTCAGCTCAACTATGCGCTCTATGGTGTAGCCGCGCTGCAGCGCCTCGGCGATGGCGAAGATGCGGAGATCTGTCGGATGCTCCAGAGCATGGTCAAGATCGGCAAACTCTATGTCGTTGTTGCCCACAAAACCGTGCATGCCCTGACCGATCATGCGAAGACCCTTCTGCATGATCTCCTCGAATGATTTACCGATCGACATGATCTCACCCACCGATTTCATCGATGATCCGATCTCGCGGTCAACACCGGCAAATTTCGTGAGGTCCCAGCGGGGTATCTTCACGATCATGTAGTCAACTTTCGGAGCCTCGTATGCCGAGTTGGGGGTACCCATCTCGCCGATCTGGTCGAGTGTGTATCCGAGAGCGAGTTTTGCTGCGACAAAAGCCAGAGGATAACCGGAGGCTTTCGATGCGAGCGCCGACGAACGGCTCAGACGGGCGTTGATCTCGATAATGCGGTAGTCGTTGGTCTCGGCGTTGAAGGCATACTGGATGTTGCACTCACCCACGATCCCTATGTGACGCACTACACGGCGGGCTATCTCCTCGAGCATACTGATCTGCTCGGGACGGAGCGACACGATGGGAGCCACAACTATCGATTCGCCGGTATGGATGCCCAGCGGGTCGAAGTTTTCCATCGGCACAACGGTGAAGC
>OFFM01000830.1_pt1 | contig 20782 bp, 15 predicted proteins | sample 1521401 | NCBI WGS metagenome assembly OFFM01 (sample SAMEA3504118, study PRJEB24116) | mouse gut metagenome | biome: mouse gut; feature: mouse-associated habitat; material: faeces | place: Denmark | collected 2011
CGTATTATACTTCTTATTCTAATTAGATAACGTAATTTTAGAATTTTATACTAGTCAAAGCTAGAAAAGCAAGAATCCCTTCGGTCTATGTGCGCACCATATCTCGAAGACAGGCTGTTATTGGTAATTAATCAAAATGAATGCAAATGCCGGAAAAGCTGACGTTTCTTGAACGTATTCACAGGGTTGCTCTCTTTTGTGAGGCTTTTGCTTTTGTCTATTTTCTTTCTCATTGTTTGTTCTAGACCATTAAACAGCGATTGATTCCGAATCTCGTCATAGGCTTGGTCAACATGCGCGTTGGCATTGGAGGCATAATTAACAAATTAGGAATTGAAAAACGAAGAAACGTGAAACACGCATTTAAGTTCATGACACCGATGGTATGGCTGACGCGTCTGTTGGTCGGCGCATACCCTCAGTGGATCGGGTGCAAACCCGAAAAAATTCAGAGAATTTATTTTGCCAATCACTCGAGCCACCTCGACACCATTGTGATTTGGTCTGCTCTCCCTCGCTCTTTGCGTCCGCTTACCCGACCGGTTGCTGCTCGTGATTACTGGCAAAGCGGAATTCGCCGCAGAATTGCCGTTGACGAGTTAAACGTCGTTCTTGTCGACCGGCGCCGGACGGAAAACTCTGATCCTTTGGATCCGATGCGTCAGGCTCTTCGCGAAGGCTCCTCTCTGATTATCTTTCCGGAAGGCACGCGCTCTCCCCAGCCGCTTCCCGGGCCGTTCAAGAGTGGTATTTGGCGTTTGATGAGAGAATTTCCCGAAGTTGAACTCATCCCCGTTTATTTGGAAAATCTGCACCGCTCCATGCCGAAAGGTGCCCTTCTGCCCGTTCCGACTATGTGCTCCGTAAGATTCGGTGCACCTCTGCCGCACTCTGTCGACGACTCTAAAGAAGAGTTCTTAGAAAGAGCTAGAACGGCCGTCATCAGTTTAGCCAGGGAGCTCTAATATGCGTTTAGGATTTTCCACTCAAGAAGCCTACTTCACGATTCTAGGCGTTCTTATTGTTCTCTCTGCCATTGGCACGATTATCGGCAACTGGCTGGTCTCCCGGGCCCAAGGAAACGAAACTCGACTCAACAATCTTCGCGTTGTTAACTCCCGCGTTCGTGCTTCATGGCCTCTGCTGATTGTTTTTGCGATTGCTTTCTGTCTTGGTGAGGCAGCGCTTCTCATCTTCTTCGCGTTTGCTTCATTCTTTGCTCTGCGGGAATTCATTGCCCTGACTCCAACCCGACGCCATGACCACGTCATTTTGATTATTGCGTTTTATATCGCAATTCCCGTTCAGTACATCCTTTTAGGGTATGAAGAGATCGGGCTTTTCTCCTTGTTCATCCCGGTCTACTTATTCCTGACGCTGCCGGTCGTTATGGCCTTGGCCAAAGATACCGACCGCTTCTTGGACCGTGTTGCCAAAGTGCAATGGGGCATTATGCTGGCCATTTTCTGCGTCAGCCACGCTCCTGCGATTGCTACATTGAACCTCACAAGATTTAATTCCAGTGGTTTGCTGCTGATGCTTTACTTCCTGCTGGTTCTCTATTTTGCGGACCTGTTCCAAATCATGGCATCCGCCATCTGGGGCGGCAAACCGACTTGGAGTAATCAGTACAAGACATACAAAGGCATCATTATCGGAAGCATCGGAGCTTTGATCATGGGCTCTGCACTTTTCTGGATGACCCCCTTTCGTGCTTGGCAGGCACCTCTAATGTCCCTGTTGATTATTGTCTCGGGAACGCTAGGCGCTCTGGTCATGTCCTCGGTTAAGCGCTCTTTAGGAGCAGTTCGCTTGGACACCAGCATGATGCTGACTCGTGGGGCGTTGGACAGAATGGAAATGCTGTTCTTCTCAGCGCCTGTTTTCTATCACTCAACGATCTTTCTTTTCATGAGCAAGTAATTTCTGAAAGAAATTTCGTTAGAAAGAGAAAAATACGGTAAATTATTCCTCAGTACCTTTTTACTAGCAAGTATCAAAAGATGTTCGCTTCTAAGTTTTACTTTTACGGCTTTTACTTTCCGTCCGCGGCGGAAGGTAGGGCTGTGACGGCTTGCATCTAAGATCACACAACACTACTCAACCGCCGCTCCTTCGGGACTCGGCGGTTTTTTATAGCCTCAATCCCGACAGGCGCCATAATGGAGAACCATAATGCCTTACACAACTGACGACCTCAGAATTAAAGAAATCAGAGAACTGACTCCGCCGTCTTACCTCATTCGCGAATTTCCTTGCGGACAACTCGCATCTTCAACCGTACACATTGCCCGTCACTCTGCCCATGACATCATTCACGGCAAAGACGACCGGCTCCTTGTCATCGTCGGACCCTGCTCAATCCATGATCCCGTTGCCGCCGAAGAATATGCAGAAAAACTCTCTGAACTCCGCCGTCATTTTGCCGATGACCTTGAAATCATCATGCGGGTCTATTTCGAAAAACCTCGCACCACCATCGGCTGGAAAGGCCTGATCAATGACCCGGACTTGGACTGCAGTTTCCATATTAACCACGGCCTTCGCTTAGCCCGCGAGCTCCTCTTAACGATCAATGAACTGGGTGTCCCCGCAGGTACGGAGTATCTCGATATGATCACGCCGCAGTACATCGCAGACCTGATCTCCTGGGGTGCTATCGGAGCTCGTACCACAGAAAGTCAGGTGCATCGTGAATTGGCGAGCGGTCTTTCATGCCCCGTCGGATTCAAAAACGGCACTGACGGCAACGTCAAAATTGCAATTGATGCCATTAAAGCGGCCGCAAACGAACATGTCTTCCTTTCCGTCACTAAGGGCGGCCACTCCGCTATTGTTGTTACGGGGGGCAATGAAGACTGCCATGTCATCCTTCGCGGCGGCAAAGCGCCGAATTACGATGCCGAGAGCGTAGCCAAAGTCTGCGAAGCGCTGAAAGCAGCCGGTCTTCCGCCATCTGTCATGATTGATGCCAGCCACTCCAACAGCCATAAGAAGCACAAAGAGCAGATCGATGTCGTTGACAGCATCTGCAAGCAGATCGGCGACGGAAGCTACAACATCATGGGCGTCATGATCGAGTCCAATCTTGTCGAAGGCAACCAGCCTCTCGTTAAAGGCAAAGAAAAAGAACTGAAATACGGTCAGTCCATCACGGATGCCTGCATCGGCTGGGATGACACGGTCAAGGTCATCACCTCCTTGGCTCATGCCGTTCGCGATCGACGCGAAAGAAATCGCTAATCCAGATTCATAGAAGAAACCGCCGTGAAGATCGCTCAATCCTCACGGCGGTTTTTAATTAGTTTTAGAAAGTCAGCTGACTTTCAAACCGAATTACTTGATGCCGACAATCATCGGGATCAGGTTCTGGTAGAAGCGCAAAGCGATTCCAATCACATCTTCGTCAAAGTCGAAGAGTCTCTGATGGTGACCGGCAGATGTACGGCAGCCGAACACAACGAAGGTACCCTTACCGCCGTGCTGCTGGACTCTACGGAGCATGATCGTGCAGTCCTCACTGCCTAACTTCAAGCCGAGCGGTCTGGCGAGTTCTTCGGTCGTCACATTTCTTGCGGCGATATAAGCAAGTTCGATGGCTTCCTGGTCCGGCTTGAATTCAGTAGCTTCACCGGCTTTGACGATATCGACTTGGCAGTCGTACATATCGGCAGAAGCCTTAATCTTACGGATTGCCTGATCACGCATGTAAGCGTTGAGTTCTTCGGTTTCACCGCGGACTTCAAGCTGCATGAAAGCGTTCGGAGCAACCACGTTGCGACCCTGGCCGGCAACTAACGTTCCGACGTTCAAAGCAGTCACTTCTCCGATCGGGCGAGTAATGCCGTGAATTGCCAATGCAGCAGCTGCGCCGGCTAAGAGGGCATTCTTACCTTTCTGAGGATCGGCGCCGGAGTGGGCGGCAAGACCCGTGAATGTGGCATCCAATTTGGTGGAAGCCAAGAAAACGCCGGGTTCCGGAGAAATCGTACCTGTCGGCAAGTTAAAGCCGAGGTGGTTTCCGAAGAAGAAATCGACGTCATCGAAAATACCGGTTTCGGTCATTGGGCGTGCACCGCGAACACCTTCTTCAGCGGGCTGGAAGACGACTTTGATGGTTCCGCAGAACTGATCCAGGTTTTCCTGAATCCAGTTGCAGACAGCGATACCCATCGTTGCGTGACCGTCATGACCGCAGGAGTGCATATGGCCCGGATTCGTGCTTGCCCAGCCTTCGTCGAAAGGACGGTGACCGGCTTCGTGAGCTTCATCCACGTCAACGCAGTCCATGTCGAAACGGATAGCTAAAACAGGACCGGGACGGCCGGTTTCGAAAATAGCGGCAACACCGGTGTAGTCCTGCATGGATTCGATAAATTCCGGAGGAACTCCTTTTTCTAAAGCTGCTTTTTTAGCTTCTTCAACTTTGGCAGAGTTGCGGCCTGCGACAAAGTCAGGATTGATAACCTGACGGCCATAGATTGGATCCAAACCGAAGCTGCGAAGCTTTTCAACGATCTTGTGGGTCGTGACAAATTCGCACCAGCCAGTTTCGGGATAGGAATGGAGTTCACGACGGAACTTAATCAACTCGTTTTCAGTAAGCAACTTTATTCTCCTTGTTACTGTTCAAATAATCCGCTCATTATCGCCGATCTTTAAGTTCGTGTAGAGAGGGGGAAGTTCTTAGTGAACCCGCGGGATTTTTATGATTATCCTTTGTCGCAACGAGATGCTGTTGAAGAGCTGCGTCAATTAAGTTCGCGATCCTGAATAGATTAAAAAACAAATAGTTATTCGGAGAACTCGCATGAGCTGCACATACGCTTTCAACATAACCGGTTGGTCTCATGTGTACATCAAAGATGATGAATATGCCAAAAACCGTCTTAAATACTTAGCTCAGCACTGCCCTACAGTGTTTCTTAAATTCGAGTACTCGGCGTATAAAGGCCTTGCCGAGAAAATTTTGAAAGAAACAGACTCGTCATTAAGAGGATAGCAGATCAGCTCCTTCAAAATTGCATACCCACAAGGCTTAGCTTTATTTTTGTTCGACTGGGTTGAGTTTTTAAGTCACGAGTTCTCAAGCCCGATATGTTTAATTATGAACGACCCGCGCCGTTGCACGTTTCTATTGTTGCGTTCATATTCCATTGCAAGGCGTTTGGAGATGAAAAGCTTCGTCTACGCATACCCTAAGCGCGGCTTTCGCCTCTGTCCGGTTAAACCAATCACACTCGAGGCTAGTCCGCATCGAGACGACACTGAATTGTTGGTTTCTGCACAAGCGCTAACTGAACGCTTTTGGACTGAAGATGATTTGATCAGGACCTTGCTCGGCTTGGATAACCGCGATGAGATTCAGATTTCTCTGTAACATTCATCAGCAGCAGCTTTAAAAGTCAAAACGCCCCGCAGGGCGTTTTGGTTATCAAGAGTTGGTCTCTTTACTTGTTCATGTAGTTAGCAGCATTCGTACCTGCTATACGGCCGAAGGTAATGATGTCAGCAACCGCGTTTCCGCCGATGCGGTTACCGCCGTGAACACCGCCAGTCACTTCACCGGCAGCATAGAGGCCGGGAATCGGTTTAGCTGTCACGCCGATCACTTCTGCGTTCTTGTTAATTCTCACGCCGCCCATGGTGTGGTGAATAGCCGGAGTGATCTGAACAGCGTACATAGGCCAGACATTGTTGGCTACAACCATCTCAGGGCGCCCGAAAGCCTCGTCTTTCTTGGTCTCGAAGGCTTTTTGATACTGATCCATTGTGGCCTTAAGATTCTTGGCAGGTACGCCCATAGCCTTAGCTAATTCGTCAACATTCTTGCCGGAAACCATCAAACCCTGAGAAACATAACCGGCAGCCAGCTTGTTGGACTTAACCAGTTTGTCATCAATGAGGAGCCATGCTTTGCCTGTCGGCTGAGCCAATACGGCAGCAGCAACAACGTCACGCGGCTGAAGTTCATTCACAAAGCGATTGCCCTCATTATTGACGAGGTACCCGCCGCGAGCTCTCATGGATTCAGAAATCAGAATGCCTTTAACAGGAATAACGGTCGGGTGGGCTTGAATCTCTCTCAAATCAACGAAAGTTGCACCGACGCCTTTAGCCAAGTCTAAACCTTCACCCAATGCACCCGGTTGGTTCGTTGTAGCAAAACCTTTGTATTCCGGCCTTAAAGAAGAAATCAGCTTGGCATTTGCACCGAATCCGCCGGTAGCCAACACCACAGCCTTGGCATCAATCGTGTAGTCTTTCTTGTCTTTGCCTTTTGCTTCGACCTTCACGCCGGAGATCTTACCGTCTTTGGTCAAAAGCTCTGTGACCTGATTAAGCGGACGAATTTCAATCGTCGGAATCTTCTTAGCTGTACCGTAAAGAACCTTCATCACAGACTGTCCGACTGCAGAACCGTCGCAAGGTCCGTGACCGCGGGCAGCTGTCTGTCCGCCGCCGCGGCCCATACGATGGCAGAAAGGAGCGCCTAAGGAGAGGAGCCAAGCTTCGGCATCTTTGGCGTTCTCAGCCAAAGTCAGCGTCAGCTCAGGATTGTTGAGATAGTGGCCGCCCTTCTGAGCATCCATACTCATACGCATGGCGGAATCGTTCATGATGCCGTGTTCAAGCTGTTGGAGCGTGCCTGCGGCATTCATACCGCCCTCACTGCGGAGAGTGTTTCCGCCGATGATCGGCATTTTTTCGAGAACAATAACTTTCTTGCCTTGCTGAGCTGCCATGATGGCGGCAGAGAGGCCGGCGCCGCCGGAGCCGACGACAACAAGATCAGTTTCTTCAGCATTAACAGCGCCGAAGGCCAGTGCAGAAACGAGTGCAATGCAGAGCTTCTTCATTTTTAATCTCCTTAGTAGATATGAAATTCGTTAATTGAATTTTTGCGCATCGCAGTACTTAAGTACCCTGACAAATATCAAAAAAGAGCGTTTTCTTCGATGTGAGAGAGTAATCTCACTAATTCCGAAACCGTCTGTACCCCTAATTTATGGAGTCCTTTTTGACGATGAACCTCAATTGTTCTCGGTGAAAGTCCGAGGCGTTCGCTGACTTCTTTGTTAATCAGCCCTTTCGCAATCAGCGATAAGATTTGTTTTTCCCGAGAAGTCAGTGTCTGAAATCTCTTCTTTTCTTCCTCCTCCGAAATCGTCCAGCTTCTGTGAGTTTCGTCATATCGAACTGCTTTTGCCACGGCTGACAGAAGTCTCTCCTCGTTAATCGGCTTTTGAATGAAGTCGATGGCGCCGTCCTTCATCGCCTGGACGGCCATGTCCACATCGCCATGCCCTGTCAGAAAAATCACCGGAACCTCGTACTTTCTTTCACGCAGTCGTTGGTACAGCTCCAGTCCGTTCATCTCCGGCATAGCGACATCAAGAATGAGACAGCCGATGAGAGAAGGTCGGTCTTCAACCAAAAATTCAGAGCCTTTCTCATAGGCCTCGACCGCCCATCCCTCGGACTCAAGGAGGAACTTCAGCGCTTTTCGGATGACTGCTTCATCGTCCACTATGCGAATAATCGGATTCGATATTGTCATTGTTCTGTCGTCTCCTCTGCCGGCAACCTAATTTCTACCCTCAACCCGCCCGAAGCCGCCCGAGAAAAGAAAATCTTGCCACCGTGATTTTCAATAATGCTTCTGACAATCTGCAGACCTAGACCTAATCCGTCAGCTTTCGTTGAATTAGTCGGTTCTGAGAGTTTTTCAATCTTTTCTTTTTCAATGTGACCGTTGTCTTCGATTGCAATTAGCGCTTTGTTATCTTCTCGCTTAATCGTCAGAGCCACTTTCGAATTCAAGACTCCGAGTTCTTGAAGTGCCTGAGCCGCATTTCTCAAAAGGTTAATGATCACCAGCTCAAATTCGAGCGGGTTCACGATGATATAGACCGGTTGCTCTTGAAGGATCCAGACTTCAACTCTTTCTCCGCTCTGTCGTTTGAATTCTCGAACTGCTTTGTTAACGAGCTCGGAAACTTCCGAAGACACTCTTTCGCTGCGAGTGCCTTTGGCGTAGCTTCTGACTCGCTCGACAATGGCGGCAGCTAAGTCCGCATCTGTGCGAATCTCCGTCAAGGCTGTACTGAGCTTGTCTTCTGTCAATGTTCCCGAATCTTTAGCGCGCTGAAGCGTCCGAGCATAGAGCTTGATACCAGCGAGCGGCTGATTGAGTTCATGTGCGATCAGGCTGGAAATCTGCCCGACGACAGCCGCTCGCTGCATTTTCATCAGGCGTCGGTGCGCTTTTTGTGCTTCATTAAAACTCCTATTCTCACGTTTGAGCGATTCTTTGAGCTCCCTCGTCCTAATGTCCACCGTCCTTGAGACAATGAGAGAATGGATCAGCAAAAGAACAAAAGCAGCTAGGGCACTCAAGATCCAAAAGCGATATTCGACAATTCGCTGCCAAAACCATTCTTTACTAAACCGCTGATACGACCCGAGCCGCAGAGACTTCAGAAGATTGTCTACCGCGGTGTAGTCACTTGCAACGGACCAATACAAACCGATACCGACCGGTTTTTGTGCAATCAAACCTGCAGCCACCGCTGACAGGACTGCCGGTGAAACGGAAGGGTTCGAGCCAAAACTCCAGTTCGGATAAAGTCGTGTGGAGTGCAGGCAAATGTGGTCCGGATCGCTCTTAAGATTGATAAACTTGAGCTGATCCGTCGTAACAACCTTTCGATTAACCGCATCCTCGAGATAGCAGGCTCTCAAAATCCCCACATCAGCCTTTCCGTTCAAAACGTCTTTAATGATTTGATCGCGATTAAGACCGTAAAACTGAGTCGATCTAAAAAAGGTTTTAGGATCGTAACCGTCCGCGGCAATCTCGCCCATCGCGGCCAAATACATCCCGAAAGCAGTCGGGCGACCTGCCGCAGCACGTTTGTCCTTGAGGTCCGAAACGTTATTGATATCCGACCTGTCGGCCTTAACAATGAACAAAGAGCCTTCAGACCGATTCGGATTTTTAGAGAACGGTGAAGACGCTGTCAGCACATCACGAGCGCCTAGATCCTGATAGCGCCGAATGGTTGCCGCAGTCGAAATGAAGAAATCCGCCTGATGGTCTTCGATCAGCCTTTCTAACTCCGGCAGCTCGACATACATAACCTTTAGCTTGGCCGGCGCCACGGCTCTCTCGACCGTCTTAATCGTTTGATTTACAAAAACGGCATGCAGAAGCGGAGTAACGGCTGAGTTGATCGCAAACGTGTATTCCTTCGGTTCCTCAGCCTGCACATTGAGCAGAAGAAAACCGATTACTGCAGCGATCAGCCTAAGAATCTTATTCACGGTTCAACTTCATCGAACTAAGTCGTAGTTGTCTTCAACTTACCACAATTGAGTCAAACTCAAAATCCGTTTTCTCACTACTAAAACTGACACTCGGCTAAACACCCCTAATCTGCAAATTCAGATAAGGAAAAAATCAAAAAAATAATCCCGAGTTTGATCCCGGGATGTATGTGAACACTTACTTAATCTCTAAGTATTAGGATACTGTTGCTTTTGACCCTTTATCTCCGCAAAACGGAAGAATGCAGGTTTCGGCCTGCGCCAAAATCTTGGTCATCAGTTCACGGTTTTCAACCGGCGTAAAGATGTTGGAAATCGACATACCAAGGTACATGGCCATCACGCAGAGAATGCGGTACTGCCCTTCCTGGTCGTCCGGCGAGATGCCGCCCGCTTCCGAAATCATCTTCCGAAGGCGTGCGCCGTTTTCCGTAATCTTTTCTTTTATCTCGGGATTGCGCGTGCACTCAGTCAGAATCGTCAGCATCAGCGAAGAGCGACGAGAATCAAAAATCGACTGACAACTCGGGTTCTTCTCTCCTGCGGACATCGCTGTCTTTAGAGCATCAAAAGTTTCCTGCCCCATCTTCAGCTGCACTGCCAACGCCAAAGCAGCTTTACTAGCATAGAAGTTGTAAAGATGAGGCGTACTGACGTTGGCCGCTTCTGCGATTTCATTCATGCTTGCCGCATGAAAGCCCTTATCTAAAAAGATGGCTTCCGCGGCACGCAAAATTCGATCGCGCTTTTCGCTGCGTTTTTCTTCCTTACGCTCTTCAACTCTGGTTTTTCGGGTTTTAAGCATTTCCGCCTCCGCTCGAGACAGGAACTGCCTGAGCCTGTTCAGCGGCAGCGGCAGCCGGAGCTTCCGTTTGAGCAGCTGCCCGAGTTTCAGGTTCAATGACAGAGCCGCCTCCGAGCACCTTATAGAGCATTACGCCGCTGGACAGGCGATTACTCTCGGCAGAAATGTAATTCGTCTGAGCAGCAACCATCTGTCTTTGACTTTCCAGTACGGTCAGGAAGCCGTCAAGACCGTTCTTGTAGCGGCTCTGAGACAGACGGTAAGCCGTCTCCGTGGCGTTAACCAAATCCTTTAAGGCTGCGCACTGACGGTTCACCGTGCCGACAGTAGCAAGCGCATCACTTACCTCTGCAAAAGCATTCTGCACAGTCTTCTCATAAGTTGCGACCATGATCTTTTGCTGTGCCTCTGCCTGACGCAGGGTCGAAAGGTTCGCTCCGCCGGTAAAGATCGGGAGAGAAACGGAAGGTGCAAACGTCCAAAGGCCCGTACCGGCATCAAACAAGTCACTTAAGTGACGGGAAGAAGACCCGATGCCTGCCGTCAAAGAGATGCGCGGGAAAAAGTTGGCTCGAGCCGCGCCGATGTTGGCATTCGCAGACATCAGATCATGTTCGGCAGCCTTAATGTCCGGACGGTTTAAGAGGATGTCACTGCTTAAGCCGGCAGGAGCAATCGCTCCGTAATTCGTAGCTTCTTCCAGATTGTTCGGCTCAAGATCCGCAGGAACTTGGGAGCCGACAACTAAGTTCAGAGCATTCTGTGCCTGAGCCAAGCTACGTTCGTACTGCGCTACTGCAGCGCGAGCCGTGGCAACCGTCGTACGAGCCTGTTCTAGCTCCAGCAGAGAGCTCGCGCCCAAACGATAGCTGTCGGACATCAGCTTGAAGCTTTCTTCCTGACTTTGGAGCGTAATTTTCTGCAGACGGAGAAATTCTTTCTGAGCGCCTAAGTTAATCCAAGAAGTGGCGACCTGCGCAATCAGGGCGTTCTGTGCGGCGGCACGGTTTTCTTCAGCCGAGAAGAACTGCTGGAGAGCTGCTTCGCTCAGGCTTCTGACACGTCCGAAGAGGTCCAGCTCCCAAGCCGTAGAAGCCAGGTTCGCCTGATACGTGTGAGAAACGTAGCTGCTGCCCGTCGCCGACATCATACTTGGCGTTTTAGCGGCATTTTCCTGCAAGCCGGCTGCCACGGACGGCATCAGCGCAGATCTCTGAATACCGTAGGCCGCTCTGGCCTTTTCGATATTGAGGATCGCAACTCTCAGATCGCGGTTGTTGGCAAGTGCCATCTCAACCACTTTCTTGGCTTTCGGGTTGGTGATGAAGACCTTCCAGTCGGGGAGCGGAGAGGCTGTGGTCATCACGTCCTTGTACGCTTCCCCGGTCGGGAAAGTTGCCGCGACCGGCGCGGCAGGTCTTTCATATTTGGGCGCCATCGTGCAGCCGGCACAGACGGCCAGAGAACAGGCAATAACCGTGAGTTTTAATGCCTTCATTTACTTATTCTCCTGCAGGGCTTCCTGCGGTTTTTTCTTTTTAATCTTATCGCCGAAAAGCTTAACAATGAGCACATAGAACAGCGGAACGAAGAAGATACAGAGGAAAGTACCTGTCAGCATACCGCCTAACACACCGATACCGATGGCGTTCTGTGCACCGGATCCGGCGCCGGTTGCCTTAGCAAGCGGAAGCACGCCGAGACCGAAGGCCAGAGAAGTCATCATAATCGGACGAATTCTCATGCGCACCGCGTGTGCTGCTGCATGGACAATGGACTCGCCCTTCTCATGCAGTTCTTTTGCGAATTCCACAATCAAAATCGCGTTCTTACTGACCAAACCGATGGTCGTCAGCAAACCGACCTGGAAGTACACGTCGTTGTTCATGCCGAAAGCACCCGTCATACCGAGCGCACCGATCACGCCCAGCGGCACAACCAAGATGACGGCGATCGGAATAGACCAGCTTTCATACAGAGCTGCCAAACACAAGAACACAATCAAGATAGACAGCGTATAGAGCGCGCCAGTCTGAGAACCGGCCTGCTGTTCCTGGAAGGAAATACCGTTCCAAGCGATACCGAAACCGTATGGAAGAGCCTTGGCGATTTCTTCCATCGCCAGCATCGCCTGACCGGTTGTAAACCCTGCAGCCGGAGCTCCTTGAATATTCACAGCGCCTAAGCCGTTGAAACGTTCCAGACGAGAAGAGCCGAACTTCCACTCTGTGGAGCAGAATGCTGAGAACGGAACCATTTCGCCTTTATCGTTGCGTACATACCAGCGATCCAGGTCTTCGGGACGCTGGCGGAATTTCTCGTCGCCCTGTACGTAAACCTGCTTGATACGGCCGCGGTCATAGAAGTCGTTGACGTAAGAAGAACCCCAAGCCGTCGACAGCGTGTCATTAATGGAAGCCACGCTGACGCCTAACGAGGCCGCCTTGGCAAAATCAATGTGCAGCTGCAGCTGCGGTGCGTCTTCTTTACCGTTCGGACGAACGTTGTAGAGCTGAGGATTGCTTCTGGCAGCACCCAGCACCTGGTTACGGGCCGCCATCAAGGCGTCGTGACCTTGACCACTCAAATCCTGCAGATACATATCAAAGCCGTCTGCCATACCGAGCTCGGGAACCGGAGGTAGAGCAAAGCCGAATACCATGGAATCCTTCCAGCTCATTAGCGTGCGGTTAGCACGAGCAGCCACAGCCTGTGCTTTCTGCTCAGGATTCGGACGTTCGCTCCAGTCTTTGAGTTTGACGAAGGCCATGGCGGAGTTCTGTCCCATACCGGCCAAGCTGAAGCCGACTACCGTCATGACGGACTGAACGGAATCCTTCTCTTCGTTGAGCATGTAGTCCTGCATACGTTTTACAACAGGCAGGATTTGCTCTCTGGTCGAGCCTTCCGGCAACTGAATCTGAACCATTAAAGATCCTTGGTCTTCATCCGGCATAAAAGCGGTCGGAACTTTCAGGAATCCGAAAACCACGCCGCCGATAATTACGCCGTAGATCACGATGAAGCGTTTCCAGCGTGCGGTCATATAGCCCACAGCGGAGGTTGCTCCTTCAGCGCCTTTGTTAAACCAGCGGTTGAACCAGCCGAAGAAGCCTTTCTCAGCCTTGTCGTGCTTGATCGGCTTAAGAATCGTGGCACAAAGTGCCGGTGTCAGCGTCAGGGCAACCAGGACGGACAGGCCCATCGCAGCCACAATCGTGACGGAGAACTGACGGTAAATCACACCGGTAGAGCCGCCGAAGAAAGCCATCGGAACGAACACGGCAGAAAGCACCATCGCAATACCGACCAGAGCGCCCGTAATCTGCGACATGGACTTCTCGGTAGCGTCATGCGGAGAAAGACGCTCTTGGTCCATCACACGCTCGACGTTTTCCACCACCACAATCGCGTCGTCCACCAGCAGACCGATCGCCAGCACCATGGCGAACATCGTCAGCATGTTGATGGAGTAGCCCATGGCGCCCAAGATACCAAAGGTGCCCAAGACCACCACCGGCACGGCAATCGTCGGAATCAGCGTTGCGCGGAAGTTCTGCAGGAACAGATACATCACGAGCACCACCAGCACGATAGCTTCGAGCAAGGTGTGGATCACGCCTTCAATAGAAATACGCACGAACGGTGTCGTGTCGAACGGAATCACATACTCATACTTCTCAGGGAAGAAATGAGACAGCTCTTCCATTTTTTTGTCGACTAAGTCCGAAGTCAGCAGCGCATTTGCGCCGGAGGCCAATTTAATCGCAAGACCGGCGGTCGGTTTGCCGTTAAAGAAGGCGGTGGCTTCGTACATCTTCGGGCCCTTTTCAATGCGGGCCACATCGCGTAGGAAAACCTGAGAGCCGTTCTCCTGAGTCTTCAAGAAGATAGCGCCGAATTGTTCAGGAGTTTCCAGCAAAGAGCTCGAGGTAATCACCGCGTTAAGCGCCGTTCCCTTAGCTGCAGGCAGGCCGCCCACCTGTCCGGAGGATATCTGCACGTTCTGCGTGGAGATCGCGGTCTTAATGTCTGCCGGAGTGAGAGAGAATTCGTGAAGTTTTTCTGGATCGAGCCAAATACGCATCGCAAAGGCCGAACCGAAGACTTCGACTTCGCCCACCCCGTCCACGCGACTCAGTGGTTCTTGAATACTGGAAACAAGATAGTCACCGAGCTCTGCCGAAGAAATCGAACCGTCCGTCGAGGTCAGACCGATCACCTTCAGGAAGCTTGCGGTCGTTTTAATAACCGTCACGCCTAAACGCTGAACCACTTCCGGCAGGGAAGACTGTGCCTGAGACAGACGGTTCTGCACCTGCACCTGAGCCATGTCAGGGTCGGTACCGGCTGCAAAGGTCAGCGTAATGTTGATTCGGCCGCTCGATTCACTGGTCGAACTCATATACAGATAACCATCCAAGCCGGTCATCTTTTGTTCAATGACCTGGACGACGGTATCTTCAATCGTCTTAGCAGAAGCACCCGGATAGGTCGCGGAGATGCTCACCTGAGGAGGCGCAATCTGCGGATACATGGAAACCGGCAGATTCAGAATCGAAAGCGTACCGGCCAGCATGATCACAATTGCGATCACCCAAGCAAAAATAGGTCGGTTAATAAAAAACTTTGCCATATCAACCTCTGAATTTACTGCTTAGAAGCCTTTGCCGCTTTGGCTTGTTCCTGCTCAGCCATTGTCGGAACGATCTGGACGGGAACTCCCGGGCGGATTCTCTGCAGACCTTCGATGACAACCTTTTCACCCGGCTTCAGACCCTCCTCAACAATCCAGTTCTGACCTTGTGTACGATGAGTCACTAAACGGCGGATAGCGATCTTGCCGTCTTCAACCACATACACATAGGGCGTGCCGTTGGCTTCGCGCATCACGGCTCGCTGCGGGACCAGCAAAGCTTTTTCCATCGTACCCTGAGGGAGTTCGGTACGAACAAACATACCCGGCAAAAGAATATTGTCGGGGTTCGGGAATTCGGCGCGCAGCGTAATGGTGCCTGTGCCCGGATCAACAGAAACCTCGGACAGCGTAAGCTCGCCCGTCTGAGGATACTTGGTTCCGTCTTCCATGATCAAAGTCACGGGAATAGCGCCGCCTTTGGTTTTAAGTTTGCCGGAAGCGATGTCTTTTTTAAGACTGAGAATTTCTTTACTTGACTGGGTCACGTCAACATAGATCGGATCCAGTGTCTGAACGACGGCCATGTTCTGGGCCTGATGTGCGGAAAGCAATGCGCCTGGTGTAACTAAAGAGCGGCCGATGCGCCCGCTGATCGGAGAACGTACGGTCGTGTAGTCCAGGTTGATCTGGGCGTTCTTTAATCCGGCTTCAGCAGCAGCCACCGCGGCCTGTGCCTGCTTGTATGCAGCCTGAGCGTCGTCGTTGTTTTGTTTACTGATTGCATTGGTTTTGACCAGCTGTGCATAGCGGTTTGCGGTCAGACGGGTCTGATACAGCACGGCCTGAGCTCTCTGAAGCTCGGCTTTAGCGCTTGCCACTGCGGCTTCATAGACAGCCGGATCAATCTGATAAAGCGCTTGTCCTTCTTTGACTTCGCTTCCTTCCTTAAAGAGCCGTTTCTGCAGAATACCGGCGACCTGAGGACGGACATCAGCGACCAAATACGAAGCTGTGCGGCCCTGAAGCGTCGTCGTCATGTCTAACTCGGTCAGCTGAATTTCCGTGACAGAAACCTGAGGAGCTCGCTGAGCACCGGCTCCGGCTGGAGCACCGGTTGATTTCTGCGAGTCACATCCGCCGAACATAGTCACGGCAAAGCCCGCGGCAACACACAACGCCGCCTTCTTTAAGTCGTTCAATAACATGAAAAACCTCGAGATTTATTCCCAATTTATTCTGATTTGAGTGCGCTTTCTCGCCTGAGAAGCACAACGGACACAATTCTAGTTCAATTCTGAATGAACATTCATTCAGGAATTTACAATTTTCGATTGTTTAGCGAGCCAACAATGGAAAGTTGTAAAGGAGATTTTCTTGCTAAGTATTTTCCATTACCGCTTTTTCGGAATACTTCCGTGCTTCCGCCTCAAAAACGGAGATCTTCCGTTCCATCGCCTTCAGTCCGCTTTCCCAAAATTCAGGCTGAGTAATATCGATCTTGAAAAACTTTTTAAAAAGATCGTCGACAGACATACGTCCGCTGTTAAACAGAAAGTCACTGTAAATTTTGGGGAACACTTCCGGCATTCGATGACGAATCTCAGATAATCCGTAGGCGCAAACCGTACCGAAGATATACGGGTAGTTGTAGAAGTAGTCATCAATCTTGTAGAACTGACCGCGGTTGATCCAAAGATAGGGATCGATGCCGGCGGTACTCTCTCCGTACCAAGCCTGCCACGCCTCGGACAACAGATTAGAAATCTTGGTGACGGATAACACGCCTTTCCTTCGCTCTTCAAAGAAACTTCTTTCGAAATCGAAGCGCACACCCATGTTTATGACATAGTTCGAGATAAACGTGAGCTCCTGCCAAAGGGCTTCCAGCTTTTCTTCCGTTGAAGCTGCTTTCTCTTGGATTTCTTCAAAAAGCAGCAGCGCAAAGAAGTGTCCGGCAACTTCCATCAAAGCACGTGGAATCTTTCGCTCCTGCGCAGGCAGCTCTCTTTGCAACCAGAAGTGCCAGGCATGGCCGTACATGATGGCCTGTTGGCTCATGGAGGCGAATGATCCGAGATACGTCGAAAAAATTCTCGGCTCATTGAGCGACAAAATGCCTTGGAAGAATGCGCCGTTTTGTTTGCCCGGCAGCTGACGAACCTCAACCCAGCCTTTTTCGACGAACAATTCGAAGGTTTCCGGAATACGTTCGTCGAGCACCTTCCCCACTTCTTTAATCTTGTCGAGCGCCTCCTCGTAAGGAATATGAATTTCTCTTCTGAGCGGAGCGGGCGCATTAAGATCCCAGACATCCATCGCACTCCTGCCGGTAAAGAGCGCACGGCTGATCACCGACTTTCGAAGCATGTGACGGTCAGCCCTCACCGCCGTCATCAATGCATCAACCGCTTCCGAGCTTACGGCATTTTGCCAATAAGCAGGCGCCATGAAGTCCATATGAGCAAACTCGAAACCTTTCAGCCGGAAACCGGTGAGCATATTAAAAATGGATGCGTAGAGATAAGCGTTCTGCGAATAGTATTCGTTCAGCGCAGCAAAGGTCGACTGTCTTAATTTCGGATCTTCCGAAGTTTTAAGTACCGCAATGCACTGCGAGTGAGACTGATGTTTCGTCAAACCGTCCATCGTCCTCACCGTCGCCACCAAATGTGAATTCACCGAGTGATAAAGATCCGAGCAAGGAACAAAGTTCGAAGCTTTCAGCTCATAGAGGAGCTGCAGAGCACGGGGCGACAGCGAAAAAGACCAGCGGGAAGAAACACGCTCAAAGAGCCATTCCCACTTACTGAAATCCAGTTCCTTCCAAATCGGATCGCTCTTTTTTAACTCGGTCAAGCGATGAAAAAGACCGGTAATCAGCTCGTAATAGCGGGAATGAATTTCCCAAAGGCGGACGCGCTCTTTTGCAGCTTCCTGTTCTCTCGTATCAATCGCAGACAGGCATCGACAATAGCCGATCAAAGAATCCGTAAGGCTAAAAACCTCCGCTAAATGCTCCAAGGCAATGCTGATCGAAACCGCGTCTTTGGCGTTCGGCACAAGCCCCGAGAGAATATGAATATCCGCTTCCAACCGCTGACGGGCCTTTCGATATGCCTGAGAAGTCAGACCTCCGTAAGAAGATCGGAAGTCCCATGCCGGCATTTTATTTTTCAAAGATGGAGTCATATTGATTCGGAAACAGCGGTTGATTTTCCGAATCATTCTAATGAAAAAGAAAAGAGGCGGCCGTTCCCTCACTAGAGAGAAGCCAGCCGCCCGGAGAGGGTTTATTGGTTCGAGGTGTTGTGTTCTTTTATTTATCCGAGAAGGGGTTTAGTGGTTTCCGTACCGGCTAATGCAAGCGCGGTTAAGAGAACCAGCTGAGGTCCGAGCTCGGTCTTTTCCATGATGAAATGCTCTTTAAGCGTATGAGCTCCGATTCCCTTACCGCCGGAACACAGGCAAGTGGCGGGAATGTTGTGGCTCATCGGAGCATTCGCATCCGTGGAAGACATTGCATAGTTTGTCAGCTCAATGCCAAGTGTCTTCTGGGCGCTGCGAGCAGCCTGAAGAACCGGGCAACTGTGCGGACGAAGTCCGCCCGGACGATTGCCGATCATGGTCTTGGTGAGCTTCAGACCATTTTCATCAGCAACACCCCACCGGGCATTTTCTTCTTTGATGGCCTTCTCGAAGGCGCCTAAAACTTCACTCTCTACGCGAAGCAGTTCGTCATTGGAAACGCTGCGGATATCCACGTCCACTTCGCAGTGAGCGGAAATCGTGTTGACCGTCGTACCGCCCTTGATCGTACCAATCGTGAAGGTGGTCTTTGGGTCTTCCGGAACTTTGATGTCGGCAATGATATTGCCGGCACGGCAAACGGCGTGAATGGCGCTCGGAGTCTTGCCGAAGTCAGCGAAAGAGTGTCCGCCTGTACCGTCCACGGCTAAACGCCATCGGTGAGAACCGACTGCACCGTAAAGGACGCGGCCGACGTCCGTACTGTCGATCGCGACAAAACCGTCAAGCTTGTTGTTAGCACAGAGATGCTTTGAGCCGCGAATATCGCCGTTGCCCTCTTCGCCGACGGTACCGACAAACCAGATATCGCCGACAGTGCGGATGTCTTCTTTTTCAAGGGCGCGGAGCACCTGGAGAAGTGCTCTCAAGCCGGAGCAGTTGTCACCAATGCCGGGGGCACGGTAGATATTTCCCTCTTTTTTGACCTTGACGTCGGTTCCGGCCGGGAACACGGAATCCATATGAGCACCGATGGCGAGAACTGGGCCGTTGCCGGAACCCTTGCGGATACCGATCACGTTTCCGATTTCATCAATATGAACATCGGTCAAACCGTACTGCCTCATACGCTCTGCAACAGAAGCGGCTCTTTTCGCTTCGTGGAAAGTCGGAGCTTCAATTTCGCAGAGCTCAATCTGTTCCAGCATAGCGACTTCAGTCTGGTCTTTAATGAAGGCAATAGCCGCTTCAACTTTGGGTTCTTTAGAGATTTCGGTAACAAGACCGAGAACTTTAGGATCTAATGCGGGAATATTTTTCATGCCAGTCTGTTCCTATTAAACCAGGAAGTAAAGAGTGAGAACCATCACAACAGCGGCCGGAGCAGTTCTCTTCACGACTTCAACCGGGGAGACGCCTGCGATACCGGACAGAAGGATGATGCCGCCTGCAAGCGGAGAAGCCTGACGACCGATACCGGCTGCCATCATGGCGAGGTAACCCAGACCGTCAATGGTCATTCCGAATGTCGGAGCGTGCGGAGTAACCGCTTCGTTAAAGGCGAATGCTGCCGCATCGCCGGAGCCTGTTAACACGGCCAGGAAGAACGGACCGAAAGCACCGCCGATCTTGGCAACTTCGTTGGAGTGAGTCAGATACTGAACGAAAACTTCAATGACGCCTGCGGCACGTAAACCTGCGGCAAACACACCGGCAGCAATAATGATACCGAGGATCTTGGCATAGCCGTTACCCATACCGGCGAAGAATTTCTTCGTGACTTCTTCGGGGTTGGAGCGTGTAACGACTAAGGCATAGAACGTACCGATCAACATAGCGGTTGCAACAGACATCTTGAGCTGCGGGAACCAGATGGAAGCGCAAACGAGAAGAACGACCGGAACGATCGGAGCGATCGCGAACAGGATGTTCGGATGTTCAATTTCGTTGGAAGCAACTTCAACGGCTTCTTCAACAGCGGCTTTACCGCGCTTAAAGTCACCGAAAGCAAAGCAGGTGATCGTGATCACGACAATGCTGATCAAGCCCATGGTGACGGTAGTCGTGGCATGAGCTCCGATGAACTGCATGATTTCCATGGATGCGAGCTTGGAGATGAACGGGTTATGAGAAACGCCCGGGTTCAGATAAGCCGGCATCATGCAGCCGCCGACAGCTGCAGCAGCAATAGCGGGTTTGAAACCGCTTCTGATCATGATCGGGATCATTGTCGGACCGACGGCAGCGGAAAGACCGGCCATAGAAGGAATGGCAGTGGCAATCACGCTGGTCACGATCATGCAGGAAGGAAGGAGAAACACGCCGAGCTTTTTCAGCGGTCTCATCAGAAGGCTAACCAGATGAACGTCGCATTTGGTCAGAGAAATCACTGCAGCAAAACCGAGCGCCGAGCAGATGGCGATGATCAGGCTGCCGTTTGTCATCGATTTGTCGAACTGCTTGAAAGCGATCATCGGCTGCAATGAAATGAAGGCCATCACAAAGCCGGAAGTCAGCAGAACGAGACGAGTTTCATAGCGCTTGATAAGGGCATAAACCGTTGCAATCACTACAACAATAGCGGCCCAGAAAGTCCATGTCATTTGGTTCTCCCAGAACAATAGGTTTAGAAAGAGTCATCGCCGATAATTCGGCCTTATATTTCTAGAAACGAATTTTACGTTCTGAGATAAATCAGATTCAGACAATTAAGAGTTATTACCTAATGATTCAGTAGTTACTCGATTATTTATTCTATCTAC
>OFFM01000843.1_pt1 | contig 20430 bp, 20 predicted proteins | sample 1521401 | NCBI WGS metagenome assembly OFFM01 (sample SAMEA3504118, study PRJEB24116) | mouse gut metagenome | biome: mouse gut; feature: mouse-associated habitat; material: faeces | place: Denmark | collected 2011
TGTAGCCCATAGGAGAATCGAACTCCTCTTTCAAGAATGAAAATCTTGCGTCCTAACCGATAGACGAATGGGCCTCATATCTATGCTTTTGAGAGGGTGTTGCGCAAAAGCGAGTGCAAATATACGCACTTTTTTCATACCTCACAAATATTTCGCTATTTCGGGGGCATTTTCTGCGATTTTTCACCGGATTGAGCTCGATTTGCTCCAAACTGAGGGTTGCCCGGCTGTTTTTCCAATGGCTTTACGTGCGTTTTCACCTAAATTAATGATTGCGCGGGAGAGAGTTCGGGTTACATTCATTAACTTTGCACGCTCATTGGTTGCTACACCATGCACTTTCTGACCGTGCGGCGGGGTGGCGCCGATAAACAGTTCATATAGGCAATGAAAAAGTATAACCTTATAAACGATTGTCTTGGCTGGCTCTGTTTTCTGATAGCCGCCATCACCTATCTGCTCACGGTCGAGCCTACTGCAAGTTTCTGGGACTGCCCGGAATTCATCCTACAGGCATTCAAGCTGGAGGTCGGACACCCGCCGGGTAACCCGATATTCATGCTTGCCGGACGCTTCTTTGTCAACTTTGCCGGTGGCGATATCAGCAAAGTGGCGCTATGCGTCAATGTCATGTCGGCTTTGCTGAGCGCCGGTACGATACTGCTCCTGTTCTGGACAATAACTCACCTTGTCCGCCGGTTGGTCGTGCGCGACGACGCCACTTCGGTCAGCCCGATGAAAATGCTCGCGATTTTCGGATCGGGCATCTGCGGCTCGCTCGTGTACACCTGGAGCGATACTTTCTGGTTCTCGGCTGTCGAGGGTGAGGTCTACGCATTCTCCTCGTTCTGCACGGCGCTGGTGTTCTGGCTGATCCTCAAGTGGGAGAACCGTGCCGACATGCCGCACAGCGACAAATATCTGGTGCTCATTGCATACGTCATCGGTATATCCATCGCTGTGCATCTGCTGAACCTGCTGTGCATACCGGCTATTGTACTGGTGGTTTATTACCGCAAGTGGAAAAATACTACAGCCAAAGGATCGCTCATCGCTTTGCTGATCTCATGCGTGATCGTAGGACTGATTCTTTACGGTCTCGTACCGGGATTCATAGAGATCGCCCAGTATTTTGAACTGTTCTGCGTGAATGTGCTCGGAATGGGTTACAACATGGGCACGCTGATCTACGCCATAGTCCTCGTAGCTGCTTTCGTCTGGGCTATACGCGAACTCTACACGCAGCGCTCCGCAGGGCGTATCCGTCTTTCGGTTTTCGTGGCAATAACGCTGTCCGGAATGCTTTTCATCGGCGACAATATCTGGGTGGCATTTCTGCTGACCGCCGCTCTCGCCGTGTGGCTGTTCGGTCTGTGCAAGCGTCTGCCGGTGCGCGTGCTGACGCTCGTTGTCCTGTCGACTTTCGTTATTTTCGTCGGTTACAGCTCATACGCGCTGCTGCTTATACGCTCGTCCGCTCACACACCGATGAACCAGAATGCGCCCGACAACGTGTTCGCGCTTTCATCTTACCTCAACCGAGAGCAGTACGGTGACCGTCCTCTTTTCTACGGCGCCACACTCAACTCGCAGCCTGTCTACCGTGCTGACGGTTCCAACTTCCGCCCGGTTGTCGATGAGGGGAAAGCTTTGTACGCTAAGAAAGTCAAGGATCAGCCCGGCGATGCCGATGAATACATCCTCACCGGACATAAGAAGGAGTACAAGATGGCTCCCGAGCTCAATATGCTCTTCCCTCGAATATACAGCTCTACGCCTCCTCATCCACAGGCTTACGTTGATTGGATCGGTATGCGTGGCGAGCCTGTAAACGCTACATTCTATGAGGATGCCGAGGGGAATCCGCTTCAGCAGCGTCTTGCCATCAAGCCTACTATGGCTGAGAACCTGCAGTTCTTCCTCGCTTATCAGCTCAACCACATGTACTGGCGCTATTTCATGTGGAACTTTGCCGGTCGTCAGAACGATATACAGGGCAACGGTGAGGTGAACCATGGTAACTGGATCTCAGGAATACCCTTCATAGATAATCCCCGTCTGGGCGATCAGTCGCTTCTGCCGTACGATGATGGCGAGGGCAATAAGGGTCACAACGTGTTCTACATGCTTCCGCTTCTGCTCGGTATCATCGGTCTCGGGTGGCAGGCTTTCACTTCAAAGCGCGGCATAGAGCAGTTCTGGGTGATATTCTTCCTGTTCTTCATGACCGGTATCGCCATCGTGCTCTACCTCAACCAGACCCCGTCGCAGCCGCGCGAGCGTGACTATGCATTCGCTGGGTCATTCTACGCCTTCTCAATATGGGTGGGAATGGGTGTCGCAGGTCTGTGGCGTCTGATCATGAGCATCATCGCCGGCAAAAAAGAGCTTGAGGCTTCGGCTGAGAAACTATATGCTCCCGAAGAGGAGAATACGAAACTCGGCAAACGTTCGCGCATAGCGCTTGTGATTTCATGTGTTGTCGGTCTCATAGTGCCGCTGCAGATGGTGTCGCAGACGTGGGATGACCATGACCGCTCGAACCGCTATACCACGCGCGACTTCGGCAACAACTATCTCAACAGCCTTGATCCGAATGCCATCGTATTCACTAACGGCGATAACGATACATTCCCCCTCTGGTACGCACAGGAGGTCGAGGGCACACGAACCGATGTGAAAGTGGTCAATCTGTCATACCTCACAACCGACTGGTATGTCGACCAGATGCGTCGTCCATCGTATGAGGCTCCCGGCATCGACATGCAGGCTAAGCCGTCGGATTATGCCTACGACCGTCTGCAATATGCCTATTTCATGGATACGGTGTCGACTCCGGTCAATGCTGTGGCGGCGCTTAAGCAGCTTTATTCGCCTGAGGCGCGACAGAACGTCAACGGTGTGCCGTATGTCAAATATCCCCACATGTATGTGCCGGTCGACACTACTGCAATGCTTGCCTCGGGTCTTATCTCGAAGGCTGATGCGCGTGCTGCCGATCCTGTTATTCCGTTCGATCTCGTTAACACTCCCGAGGGCGGACAGGAGTCAGGAATGACACTCAGCCGCATCATGGCTACCGATATGATCGCGACATCCGCCGAGAACGGCTGGAATCGCCCCGTTTACTTCGCCATGACAGTTCCGGAGCGTTACTATCTCGGACTGTCGCCTTATCTGCGCAATACAGGTCTTACATACGAGGTGGGGCCGGTACGAAATCCTGCCGGCACGACCGGTATCAATACCGATAAGATGTATCGCAACGTGACCGAGAACTGGCAGTGGGGCGGACTTGACAAGGTGACCGACCCGTCGCAGATATATCTTGACGAGACTGTGCGACGCATGGTGACAACCCACCGCTCCGCAATGCTCGATCTCGCTACCGCGCTTGTCGACGAAGGTATTGAGGCTGATGAAATGCTCTCGCGTGACTCTGCCGATCATTTCCTCAGTGATTTCTCGCGTACCGAACTCCCGAAGGTGAAGCGCAATAGCTTCGAGCGCGCCCGCAACGTACTGGATCTCATGAGAGAGAAACTCCCTGTCGAGGCTATGCCTTACGATCCGTTGCTCGGACGTTCGGTCGGTGCCCTCTATGCCGAGCTTGCCGAACTCACCGGCAATGACGAGGATACGGAGAAGGCGTTGCAGATCCTTTCGGATGAGATTGACCACTACATCCCCAACATAGTGTACTACCGCAGCCTCTCGCCGGCTCAATACAACTCGCTGCAGCGCACAGATATGTATATCGACCGTGTGCTGATGAACCAGTTGATACGCACTTATGTGATAGCCGGTGGTGATACTGACGAGCTCAGCCGCCGCTTTGCGGAGCGGGGGATTGATGTGAACTCGTTGCTGGCTCCCGCCAACTGATGTATTGACACTATAACTGACGATAGACGTGCTTATAGAGCAACCCGGATTGCTGTACCGCCTCCTGTTCCCGGAGGCGGTTTGGCGTATTCAGCAACACCGCCGTAAGGTGGTCTACCTGACGTTTGACGACGGTCCTATCCCCGAGGTTACCCCATGGGTGCTTGATCTGCTGCGCAGCCGTGGCATCCGCGCCACATTCTTTCTCGTAGGCGATAATGTGCGCCGCAATCCGCAGCTATTTGAGCGTATCAAGGCTGAGGGGCACAGCTACGGGAACCACACCATGCATCATCTGCAGGGATTCAAGGTTACGGCTATGCGCTACATGCGCGACATTACCGAGGCTGATGCGCTGATCGACTCCCACCTGTTCCGTCCGCCGCATGGATTGATCCGATGGAAACAGGCTGCCGCCATACGTCGCCGTTATAATCTGATCATGTATGATCTTGTGACGCGCGACTATTCAAGCCGTATGACTCCGGACCGTGTGCTGTCGAATGTGCACCGTTATGCGCGCAACGGCTCCATAATCGTATTCCATGACTCCCTTCGTGCGGAGCGGAATCTGCGCAAGGCTCTCCCCGCTGCTATCGACTGGCTTTCAAATCAAGGCTATGAATTCCTCCCGATCCCGATGTGACAATGATCCGGCGCGGGTAGTCGCCGAGGCGGTGGCTGCTCATGGTGCCTACCGTCATGGCATAGCGCGCGCCGAGGCTGTCGATGATGCATCGATGCGCGACTATTCCGACTGGATCGGACATGGGTGTCATGCCGGGATGGAATATCTTGCGAAGTATGATGATGTGCGCCGCGATCCGCGTCTGCTTCTTGAAGGTGCGCGGTCGCTGATTGTGTGCGCGTTTCCCTATGCACGTCCCGTGCGGTTTGAGCCGGGGTATCTGCGTGTGGCATCCTATGCTCTTGGCGATGATTATCATGATGTGATCCGTCGCCGTCTCGGAGAAGCCGCACGCGAGATCGACGAGGCGCTTGGGTCTACATCGAGGGTCTGCGTGGATACGGCTCCGTTGCGCGAGCGATATTGGGCTGTGCGGTCAGGACTCGGATATATAGGACTTAACGATCAGTTGATTTTGCCTGGCGCAGGATCATATTTTTTCATCGGTACCATAGTGACCACTGCTGACCTGACACCGCATGAGCCGTGCCGTATGAAATGCATCGGCTGCAGGCGTTGCATAGCCTGTTGCCCATCGGGGGCGCTGACGGCAGATCCGAAGCCGAAGGTCGATGCGCGCCGTTGTCTTTCGTGCCTTACCATAGAGCACCGCGGTCCGTTCGGTGACCCGCCGCCTCGTCTCGACGGTCGTCTGTATGGCTGTGACACCTGTCAGCTTGTCTGTCCCCACAACCGTGTTGTTGAGGGGATGCCGGAGGTGGAGCCTATTCCGGAGTTTCAGCCGCGACCGGAACTTTTGCAACTCACACGCGAACGTGTCGCCGATATGACGCCGGAGGAGTATCATCAGCTCTTCCGAGGGTCAGCTATGAGGCGTTGCAAGCTCCCGGATCTCAAGCGCAACGCCTCCACCCCCTGACTGCGACAGAGATGTGCCGCACGGGAAGATGGAGGCGTTTGTATGGATTGCTCCTATGCAGGATAGATGTTACCTGTAGAAGTTTATCAGTTTGATAAGGGCATCGTTGCAGCCGGGGCAGAACGAGGGATAGGTGTTGTTGCGCATGCGGCATTCGTCGGCGGGACGGTAGACTCCTTTGAATGAGTATCCTCCCCCTTCGTAGACACCGACAGGATATTTTGCGGCATCAGCCGTGGGCGTGGGTATGGGTGTTTCGGCTGGGAGCAGATGTTTCCATTTGGAGGCGAAGTCGCGCATTGTGGTGATGTTCGGTTCCCAGGGTTCCACATCGGTGGGATATGTATCGGTCATGACGTCGTTCTCATAGAAATATTCGTCGGCAAGGCCTCCGAAACTGTGTCCGAACTCATGTACTACAACCGGGCGGAAAAGCGGATGGCGTGCTGCGGTCAGGGTGTAGCTGTTGTAGATGCCACCTCCGCCATACTCTTCGGTATTGGCAAGTATTATGATATGCTCGTATGGGATTCCACGCAGTGCATCATGAACTCTGAACAGTGAGGGTGTGGTCAGGTAGCGGTCGGAGTAGAATGTGGAGAAATGTGACCCGAAAGCGGTTGAACGCCAGTCGTCGAGTCGTGGCACGCTCACGCCGGTATCGTCCGACGGCGATGCCACGGCGATAAAATTGAAGCGGTCGGCAAGGCTCTTGAAAGGCTCATGCGCAAGTATCGACTCGACAGCCACCGCCGCATGTGAGTAGAATGAATCCATCTCCGCCGCGGTATATCCTTCGGCAAGGATAGCCACGTCGATTGCATTAGCTGGGTCGGAACTCCGGTGCAGGTAGCGGTGCGGGTTCGGGGTGCGCTTGTCGGTTGCCACCAGTTCGTCGTCCGGACGGTATCGGTGGGTCATAGCCGCCATGGGGCGGTGTCGGCTGTCAAGAAGTTCGATATGCACATCGGCTTCCACACGTGGGAGCGGTACCAGGAAAGTATTCTCCATCGCGCGTTGTGTCGTCTGCGCCTCATCTGTCGAGAGCCATTCGTGGAAGAGTGAGGAGAAAGAGGTGCGGTATATGGTGTCGCCGGTCGCCGCGTCAGTAAGCGTTACGGTTCCATTGCCGGTGAGCGGCAGTTCGGTCAGCCGTGAGTGTCTTCCAGCCCATCCGGCGCTTTTGCTCTGTCGGCTGAGCATGACGTGCTGGGTTTTCGCATCGCCGCCGAACTGGTAGTCGAGACGCAGGGTGCTGTCGCTGAAATATTCACGGAATGCGGGTGCCTCTGACGCTGCGGATGCCCCAGGTGTTGCCATGGTTATTGCGGCTGCAAGAAGTGTGATTTTGTGTATCATCGGTCAATTGATTTTTCTGTGGTTAAAAACACACAGGGTGGCACCCGATTGGGCACTACCCTGTGTATTCTTGCTGTTTCTCGGTCCGGATTCTTATTCACTGACGGTGCTGAGTGCACAGGCAAGTTGGTCGGGACAGGATGTGGGTTTGTTTCCGCATCGTATGCCTTTGAGGCGTTCCACGACCTGTTCGGGTGTCATGCCTTCGACGAGGCGTGCTATACCCTGAAGATTGCCATGGCATCCACCGGTGAATCTCACCTCCTTGACCACGCCGTCCTCGATAGTGAAATCTATCTGGCGTGAGCAAGTGCCTTGTGTGGTGAAGCTATGCCTCATTTTGCGTGAGCCACTTCTTCCTTGAATGCCGGTGCGGGCTTGAAGAAGGGGATCTTGTGTGCGGGCACGATCACAGTGGTGTTACGTGTGATGTTGCGTGCAGTCTTCTCGGCGCGCTCTTTAAGGATGAAGCTGCCGAAGCCGCGGAGGTACACGTTCTCGCCTGATGTGAGGCTATCCTTAACGACGATCATGAACTTTTCTACTATTTCGAGCACATAGGCCTTGTCGATGCCGGTCATCTTGGAGATCTCAGACACGATTTCTGCTTTTGTCATATTTGCTGATTTTTGAGATGTGATTATAAAAGCGGTGCAAAGTTACGAACAAAATGCAGATTTGCAAACGCTAAACTGATTTTTAAGAGCTTCAAGCGGGAAAAATTCTGTCAACAACGTATTGCGGCTCTCAATACAGTATGTTTTTTATAATAAAGGTGTGCTGAAATGTCGAAGCGGGGAGAAACGCCAATCGGCCGACCTCACGGTCAGCCGATTGGCATTTACACATAGTACTTAACGTCAGTGGATTTATCTGAATGTCTAATTTAGTTTTATGAAAAAGCGTTTTTGATTGTCGCAATTGTTTTGCACTACAAAATTAATGTATTTCCAATCAGTGCGCCACAAACTGATATATGTTATAAAACATCATTTTACAGCAGGGTTCGTTGGTGAGGCGCGTAATGTTGAATGTTTGCTCTCGGGCGGTGTCGGTTGCTTACGATTTGCCGCTGTGCGATGCGAAATCCGAATAAAGTGTAAGATGTTAAATTTTGCAAATCGATTCCTGTACCCTGTTTTTCCACACTCTGCGGTTTTTTATCGGGTCGGTTGAATTTTTAACACGGCAAAATATACGGCGTGCCGAAATTTGATATAATTTTGCCGCGTTGCCGCGATATACGGGCTAGCGCCCAAGCGGTGAGGACATAATGGAAGAGATTACCTTTACAAAAATGCATGGGATCGGCAATGATTACATATACATTGACTGCATGCACCATCAGCCGTCGCATATCGAGGAACTTGCGCGTGCTATGAGCCACCGCCACACCGGTGTGGGAGGCGACGGGATCGTTCTGATCTGTCCGTCGGAAGTGGCTGACTTCAGGATGCGGATATTCAATGCCGACGGATCGGAGGCAAAGATGTGCGGCAATGCGAGCCGCTGCATAGGCAAATACGTAGCCGACCGGGGGATGACAGATAAAAACGAAATCACACTTGAGACGCTTTCCGGAATTAAGACACTATATCTGAACCGCGATGCCGATGACGGAACTGTAAAAACCGTCACGGTCGACATGGGAGAAGCATCGATGGAATGCCGCGATATCCCTGTTGATTCACCGGAGAGCCGGTTTGTGGAGTGTAATCTCTCGCCGGTGACTGATGCTCCGGCGACTGCCGTTTCGATGGGAAATCCACACCTGGTGCTTTTTACTGATGATCTTTCAACAGCAACAGTCCATTCCGTAGGTCCGGAACTTGAACATCATCCTTTGTTTCCTGACCGGGTTAATGTAGAGTTCGCGCGTGTTGATGCTCCAGATCATATAACGGTACGCGTCTGGGAGCGTGGATCAGGCGAGACGCAGGCTTGCGGCACCGGCGCATGTGCGGTGACGGTAGCGGCACAGGTTACAGGCAGAGCGGTGCCTCCGGTGACGGTCGAGCTGCCGGGAGGATGTCTGACAATCGACCTCCGTGATGACGGACATGTGATGATGACCGGTCCGGCGGAAGAAGTTTTTACAGGAATATACCGGTTTCGGGTGTGACAGAAACAGGATAAAGTTTTTACACATGGTTCACATAAATAATGATTTTACGAAGCTTCCCGCAAGTTATCTGTTCTCGGAGATAGCTCGGAAAGTGGAGGCTTTCGCATCCTCACATTCCGGCGACAGGATAATCCGCATGGGGATTGGCGATGTGACACGTCCGATATGCGCTGCGGCTGTGGAAGCTATGCGCAAGGCGGCGGGCGATGAGGGTGCCGAGAGCACGTTCCATGGCTATGGACCTGAACAGGGGTATGCCTTTCTCCGCGAGTGCATAGCCGAACATGATTATGCCGCGAGAGCTATAAATGTAGCTGCCGATGAGATCTTCATAAGCGACGGGGCGAAAAGTGACACCGGAAACATCGGCGATATCCTTGCCCGCGATTGCCGTGTGGCTGTCACCGATCCGGTTTATCCTGTCTATGTCGATACCAACGTCATGGCTGGCAGAGCCGGCGAACTGCAGGGTGATGGCAGATGGAGCCACATCATATATCTTCCCGCCACGGCGGAGAATGATTTCATACCCTCGCTCCCTACGGAACGCCCCGATGTGATATATCTGTGTTATCCCAATAACCCAACCGGAACCACACTGACGCGTGCGCAGCTTAAGGTCTGGGTCGACTATGCGCGCCGCAAGGGGTCGCTTATTCTATTCGATTCGGCATACGAGGCTTACATATCTGATCCCGATGTGCCCCATTCGATATACGAGATTCCTGGAGCACGTGAGGTGGCTGTGGAATTCCGCAGTTTCTCCAAGACCGCAGGCTTCACAGGAGTGCGCTGCGGCTATACTGTGATTCCGCGCGAGCTTTACGGAGTGGATGATGCCGGACATCGTGTCAGTCTGCACTCGCTGTGGAACAGGCGTCAATGCACGAAATTCAACGGAGCAAGCTACATATCCCAGCGTGCCGCCGAGGCAATATATACTGCCGCAGGGCGTGAGCAGGTCGCGGCTACGATCAGTTTCTATATGGGAAACGCTGAGATAATGCGGCGCGGACTACAGGAGGCTGGTCTACAGGCTTGGGGTGGCGTCAATGCACCCTATATATGGCTGAGAACTCCTTCAGGGATGAGTTCATGGGCGTTTTTCGACGCGCTGCTTGAGCGTTGCCATGTGGTAGGAACCCCCGGATGCGGTTTCGGACCATCCGGCGAGGGCTACTTCCGCCTTACCGCTTTCGGCAGGCGTGACGATACGGAAGAGGCTGTGGAACGCATCGTCCGCACACGTTTCTGAATAATAAATAATCCACCTGGGCACCCGTGAGAGAGATTGAAAGGTGCCTATAAAATAAGTTATAGCTAACAACAAAACAGACAACAGCAATGTCATCATTGAGATTCAAAGTGGTCGACGAGGCTTTCAACCGCAAAGCCGACCCGGTGGAACTTCCCGACGAATCAGCCGAAAAGTTCTACGGCAAGTATGTGTTCAACCGTCAGAAGATGTTTGAGTATCTTCCGGCAAAAACTTTCGCGATCCTTTCCGACGCGATCGACAACAAGAAGCCTCTGCCGCGCGAGGTCGCCGATTCGGTGGCTGAAGGTATGCGCCGCTGGGCGACGGACAATGGCGCACGCCATTACACCCACTGGTTCCAGCCACTGACAGAGACAACCGCCGAAAAGCATGACTCTTTCATTGAGCATGACGGAAAGGGTGGTGTCGTAGAGAATTTCAACGGCAAGCTTCTCGTGCAGCAGGAGCCGGATGCGTCGAGTTTCCCCAACGGAGGAATCCGAAACACATTCGAGGCGCGCGGTTATTCTGCATGGGATATCTCCTCGCCCGCTTTCATTCTCGGCAACACACTCTGTATACCCACTATCTTCATCTCATACACCGGCGAGTCGCTCGACTACAAGACTCCGTTGCTGCGTGCGCTGAACAGCGTCGATCAGGCGGCTACCGCCGTGGCGCGTTACTTTGATCCGGAAGTGAATCATGTGCGTGCATATCTCGGCTGGGAGCAGGAGTATTTCCTTGTCGACGAGGCTCTCTACTCAGCTCGTCCAGACCTTATGCTGACCGGACGCACACTGATGGGGCATGAGTCGGCGAAAAACCAGCAGCTCGAAGACCACTATTTCGGTGCGATACCGTCGCGCGTGGAAGCGTTCATGCTTGACCTGGAGAACGAATGCCACAAGCTCGGCATCCCGGCAAAGACACGTCACAATGAGGTAGCGCCGAACCAGTTCGAGCTTGCCCCTATTTTCGAGGAGTGCAATCTCGCCAATGACCATAACCAGCTGCTCATGTCAATAATGGGTGAGGTGGCGCGCCGTCATCATTTCCGCGTGTTGCTTCATGAGAAACCGTTCGCCGGCATAAACGGCTCCGGCAAGCATAACAACTGGAGTCTTGGAACCGATACGGGTGAGCTTCTGTTTGCCCCCGGACGCACCGCAGCGGAAAATCTGCGCTTCATCACTTTCGTGGTGAATGTCATGGCAGCCGTGCATCGCCACAACGCATTGCTGAAAGCGTCAATCATGTCGGCTACAAACGCCCACCGTCTCGGAGCGAACGAGGCACCCCCGGCAATCATATCGATATTTACCGGATCGCAGCTTGCCGAGATACTTGACAAGATCGAGAACTCCACAAACGCTGAGCTGACCGATCTCTCATCACGCGAGGGATTGAAGCTCGATGTGTCGCAGATTCCGGAAATCACACTCGACAATACTGACCGCAACCGCACATCGCCGTTCGCGTTCACCGGCAACCGTTTTGAGTTCCGTGCCGTAGGCTCGTCGGCAAACTGCGGCGCTGCTATGATAGCGCTCAATGCCGCTGTCGCCGAGCAGTTGATGGACTTCAAGGAGAAGATCGACGCCCGCATGAAGAAAGGGGAGGAGCTGAACCAGGCTGTCATAACCGAGGTGCGCGAACTTATCCGCAGCTGCAAGGCTATTCATTTCGACGGTAACGGTTACAGTGAGGAGTGGCGTGTGGAGGCTGCAAAGCGAGGTCTTGACTGCGAGACGAGTGTGCCGTTGATCTTTGATGCATATCAGCGCCGGGAGTCGGTCGAGATGTTCCGCCGCACCGGGGTATTTACCGATGTCGAGCTTGCCGCACGCAATGAGGTGAAATGGGAGATGTACACCAAGAAAGTGCAGATCGAGGCACGTGTGCTCGGTGATCTTGCCATAAACCATGTGATTCCTGTGGCTACCCGCTACCAGTCCATACTCCTCGACAACATCAGCAAGATCCGCGATATATTCAATCCGTCGAGAGCCGAAGAACTTTCGTCGACAGAGGTTGACAGTGTGGAGAAGCTCGCCGAGCACATGCGTGTGATCCGTCAGGAGGTGGCGCGTATGGTCGATGCACGCCGTGTAGCCAACCGTCTGAACGGTGAGCGCGAGAAGGCTATAGCATATCATGACAACGTCGTGCCATCGATGGATGTGATCCGTTACCATATCGATAAACTCGAGCTGATGGTGGATAATGAGATGTGGCCGCTGCCTAAATACCGCGAGCTGTTGTTTATTCGCTAAAAAACAGCTATCTTTGCAGCTTCAAAATCAAGCGGACGTGACAGGTCCGGTGTTATCAAGAAAACTAAACAGACAAATATGAAATCAATTCTTCTTTCAGCAGCTTTTGTGGCTGCACTCAGCATGGTTTCGTGCGGCGGAAACTCCGCAGCTACCGATGCCGCTGCCGATTCAACCGGTGTTGTCGCAGCCGACGAGATCACTTTCGTTGGTGAGGGTGTCATCGAGCTCGCTGCCGGCGACAGCATCAGCACTGCACCAGAGCTTCCCACCTTCGTTGACTTCAACGCCGTGTGGTGCGGTCCCTGCCAGCAGTTCAAGCCTGTATTCGAGCAGGTAGCGAAGGATTTCGCAGGCAAAGCCCAGTTCATCAGCGTCAACGTTGATTCATGCCCCGATGTTGCCAAGGCATTCGGTGTATCTCCGATTCCCCAGATCTCGGTTATCATGCCTAACGGCGATACCGACAAGGCTATCGGCGCAATGTCGCTCGAGCAGTTCACCGCTATGGTGAAGGCTGCCCTCGGCGAGGAATAAGCCTTATAGGGTCCATTACAACATAGTACGTCAACGCTCCGCACCGTGGCTGTCAAGTCCGGATGCGGAGCGTATATTATATAATGCCCCGAGGTTCAGAGCCATGCGTTCTGGCGGTCGCGCACGGCTATCGACTCGCCGAGCATGCGCACGAATTCCTGCATGGAGCGCTTGCGGTAGGTGTCGCGCAGCGTATGTATGCAGCCTGCCATTTCTGATGCAGGCGTGTCGAGCGGTATCGCCTTCACACCCGACTGATTGTGTATTGTGGCTTCGGCAAGCACCGTTACCATCATGCTCCCGCGGATGAGCTGCAGCAGGATGTTTACTTCATTGAGCTCGATGCGTACTTTCAACGGCATGCCGGGTGGGAGTATCATATCGAGCGCGTTTCGTGCCTGTAGCCCTTTTGAGGGTAGTGCAAGGTCGTATTGGGCGAGTTCGGCGACCGACAGGCGTTGGCGTCCGGCAAGCGGATGGTGTGTGCCGACTATTACCGACAGCTGATTCTGAAACAATATATGGGACTCGACCCCCTCGACAGGTTGCGACGGGCGGAATGCGAGGGCGAAATCAACCGTGCCGTCACGGAGCAGAGTCATGAGTTCGCTCATGGGCTTGTAGAGGATGTTGAGCTTGATCCGCGGGTAGCGCTTGGTGAATGTAAGGATGGTTTCAGTCAGGATCGGGCTGAAGGAGTAAGTGACGCCGATGTTGAGTGTGCCTGTTGACAGATTGTTGATGTCGTTGATCCGCTCGGCACACATCTCAGCCTCGCGCAGTGCCTGACGGGCATTGGCGAGTATCACACTGCCCGCTTCCGTAAGCGCCACGTGATGACTGGAGCGCTCGAAAAGGGGAGTACCCAGCTCTGCCTCAAGCTGTCGCACCTGTTGCGATAGTGTGCTCTGGGTCACATAGAGTGCTTTCGCTGCCTCAGAGAAGTTGAGCGTCTCGGCAACCTTCACGAAATATCTTAGCTGTCGTAGTTCCATATTGCAAAGTTAAGGTCTTGGGAGTGATCTTGTGGCTTGGAAAGCTATTTTTTTGAGGATGAAAATCGGCAGGGTCGCGCCGAGAACCATGCAGACGAGAAGTGCTCCGCATGTCAGCGCGTTGTGTGCGAACAGATAAAAACTGCGCAAGAACTCCGCTTGTGTAGCCGACGAGAGGCACAGTGCAAGTCCGCCGAATGTCTTGTAGGCATATATGCCGGGGATCATCGGCAGGAGCGCAGGGTAGAGGCAGACTTCGGCGGGGAACTTTGCCTGACGTGCGGCAAATACTGCAAGGAAACCGATCAGCAGCGATGCTATAGCCGTGGCGGGTATGATGTGCAGCGGTGAGCCGCAGTTGAGCATGACATATCGCGCCGAATGTCCGGCGGCAGCTATCAGTGCGCACCATAGAAAGGCTTTGCGGGGAGGGCGGCTTATGGCGGAAAATCCGATAGCGGCTATCGCCGCGAACACTGCATCCTGAAAAATTTGTGTGATCATAATAGTATATGATTGTCGAAGAGAGATCAGAACATGCCAGTGCCCATCAGCAGCATTGCCGCGCAAAGTCCGGCGGAAAGACAGCAGGTGGTGACAACGGCGTCGGTAAAGCGGCTGAGGGCACATAGGTAATGGCGGTAGATTGCATCGCTGAATGAGTTGATCAACGGTATGCCGGGTACGAGATACAGCACACTTGTGCCAAGCGCGACAGCCGGGGTGGTGCCGATAGCGAAGAGTGAATCTGTAGCACCGAGCACCGCCGAGACGAAGGCGCAAGCCGCCACCACGACGCGGCTGTCGATACGTGCAGCTGTCAGAACCTGTTTCAGGTAGAATCCTGCGAATGTGGCTACCGCGACAATACCCATCGCTACCGGATCGCCTCCGAACAGCCGGCAGAATGCGGCGTTTGCGAGAACTACAAGCAGGATCAGTGGTCGGACGGCACCGGATGGCGAATGAATTATGGCGTCGAAGCGCCGTCGCGCTCCCGCAAAATTGGTTTTCCCATCGGCGATATCCCAACTCAGGCGGCTCAGGCGCGTATTGATGTCGAAACTTATTGCCGGTGCCCCTACAGGCTCGATGGCGATCGTGCAGTTGGCATGTCCGGCATCCCACAGTGAGATCTGCACGTGGCGCGGCATTATCGTGACTTCAATATCCTTGCCGTATGCTGCCGCTATGCGCGATGCGTTCTTTTCAAGTCTCATGCATGTGGCACCGCATGCGAGCAGCCGTGCGCAGTATGTGGCGAGAAACATCGCTATCTCCCGGCTGCTCTCAGACGCGGTTTCAGAGGTCGTCGAAATCTTCATAATCCTCTGTGCGTTTCGGGTCGGGATCGCCGGGTATGAAAAATTCCTCACGCTCGGAGCATAATTCTATAATGCTGTGACGGGATGCGGAGCAGCGCAATGCGGTGCGGATGAGCCTCACAATGATTATGGTCACGAACAGGGCGGCTATGCATCCCCAGGTGACAAGCGGTGTGGTCAGTGTCATGATAAGTATGTTTTCGTTTTGCGGGTGCAAAGGAACGAAATCATACAGCGGTGTGAGGGGGTTGGCTATAGATTCTGCCGATAGCCGTTATAAGTTGTGATGTGTCAGATACGCGATGGACGGTACAGCGCACCGGGGAACGGAGTGACGAGATGTTTGAACTCGAGTTCGATCATCAGACCGGTAAGGCGCCCGATATTTATGTTGAGCGCTATGCTCAGTGAGTTAAGGCGAGCCTCGCCGTGCTCGTAAAGATAATCCATCACGGCGGTCTCCTCCTCGGAAAGTTCGGGGAACAGTGACTGTTGTGTAGCCTCTGTGGGCTTACGCTGCCAGCGCATGCTGTCGATAATATCGTCGGGCGAAGTGACGAGTGCCGCCACATTGCGTGCGATAAGGGTGTTGCATCCGGCACTGTATGGGTCGGCTATGCGTCCCGGCAGTGCGAACACATCGCGTCCGTATTCGGAGGCGATGCGTGCCGTAGCCATGGCGCCCCCTTTTTCAGCGCTTTCCACGATCATAGTGCAGTCGCACAGTCCGGCAACGATACGGTTTCTTGCCAGGAAGTTGTGTTTTGTCACCGGTGCGGAGGTCGTGTAGTCGGTGACGAGCATTCCGCATCCCCGGGCTATCTCCGATGCCGTGGAACGGTGCGATGCGGGATAGATTGTGTTCAGTCCATGGGCGAGTACCGCGACAGTGGGCAGTCCGGCGCGTATAGCGGCACGGTGTGCGGCTATGTCGATGCCGAAAGCGAGTCCGCTGACTATTATCACCGGATGGTCGACTTGTGCGGCGAGTGAGTTTACGAGGTCGGCGGTAAACTCCAGTCCGTAGGGGGTGGCATGGCGTGTGCCTACAATGGCTATTGTTATAGCATCGTTAAGGTCACATTTGCCGAGGGTGTAGAGCATCAGTGGCGCGTCGGGACACTCGCGCAGCCGTGCTGGGTAATTGTCATCGCTGTAATAAAGCGGTGAGATGCCTTTGTCGTCGATGAAGTGTGACTCGTGTTCCGCCTTTTCTAAAAGTGCATTGCGGTAGTCTGCACCGAAGATTTTGTTGGAGAACCCCATCATGGCTGAGAGCTGCCGCTCAGTCGCGGCAAAGAAAGCCTCCTCAGATCCGATGCGGGCGAGAATCTGATCGGCGAGTGCCGAGGTGATGCCCCGCAATGATGCGAATGCTATGCGGTGGGGGATTGATGTGTCAGGTGCATTCATCGTCGGAGAGATATGCTTTGAATGCTTCGGCAAGTGAATCGCCTCGGGTAAGGCGTCCGTTCTCAAGGCAGACCACGGTTACCTGCGCGTCGACAACGGGTCGGTTATCAGGATAGCCGAAGATCTGCTGGTGGAACATGAAGCGTGCGCCACGTCGTGAGAGTGTGAGACAGCTGCGCATCTGCTCGCCGAGCGTCAGTGGGTTGATGTAGGTTATGTCGACATGGCGGAGCACCGGGTCTATGCCGTCGGCGTGCATACTGGCAAAGGATACACCTGCCTCGCGGCAAAACTCATGGCGTGTATGCTCGAGATAATGCAGGTAGTTGGCGTTGTTCACAATGCCCTGCACATCGACCTCGTAATCGCGCACGCGCATCACCATCTCGAAATGCGGTGCTTTGTCGGCTGTCCCTTTTCCGGTGCTCATCGCCGTTCAGACACCAAGTGTGCGGTCAAAGTCGATCATGCAGATAGCCGCGTCGGCAGCCTCTGTGCCCTTGTGCCCGGCAGGTCCACCGCAGCGGTCGAGCGCCTGTTGCTCATTCTCGACCGTGAGCACTCCGAATATAACCGGGGTAGTGCCGAGATTGAGTTGTGTGATTCCTTGTGTAACGCTCTGGCAGACATAGTCGAAGTGCGGGGTGTCGCCACGAACCACACATCCGAAGACGATTATCGCGTCATAAACTCCCTGTCGTGCGATTGATGCTGCGGCATGTGTTAGCTCGACGGCTCCTGGTACGTGGAACACTCCTATCATCTGCCGCTCGAATCCGTGGACGGCAAGTTCGGTCAATGCCCCTTCGAGGAGACGTGAGGTGATGTGTCCGTTCCAGTCGGCGACGGCGATAGCCACGCGTGCGTTGTTTACGCGGGGTATTTCGGTTGTGGGTGTAGAGGTTGACATGGTTTATGATGATGGTGATTGTTGTCAGCGTGGGAATATCTTGTGCCAGATGCCGAGGATATCGAGCGACCCGGTGTCGGCATTCGCCAGTGTGTCGAGGATGTGCCGGTAGACATTGTCGTCCTGCAGGCGTGTGGCTTTGTGGAGCATGGTGTTGAGCAGGTGTACCCCTTTCTCGCGTGTGGCGCGGATGGTGAGCAATGATTCCCCGAGTGCCACGGAGAGATGAAGCTGGCGGAGAGAGAACTCTGCCTCCGACTGCGACAGCAGTTTCAGCGCACGTGTGAAATACTGCACGGCATCGCGGTGCTTCCCCATGCGGGCGAATGTCAGTCCCTCGGCGGTCAGTGAGTCGATAAGAGCGTCGGCTGCCGTGCGGTCGCCGTTTTTCAGACGCTCCATATATCCGTCGGTCTCATCGCTGTAGCGGCGCAGCATCTCTGCCTGATGATCACAGGAGTGGCAGATGCGTGTCGATGCGCTCATGGCGAGCATGTGGGCGTCGGTGTAGCGTTCCGGCCAGAATTTGGCGAGCCGCGCGAGTACTTTCAAAGATTTCTCGATGTCGCGCTCCGCCTGGCGGTATTCGCCGCGCAATGAGTGGATTATGGCTATGTCGTGGAGTAGTACGCCAAGTACGCTCAGGAATGGCTCATCTTTGCGTTTAGGTGATTGCGAGAGGAGTGTGAGGGCAGCCGCAGCATCAGCCATGGCACCGTCGATATCGTTGGCGAGCAGGCGCGTTCCTGCAAGAGTCTGCATGACTGCGGCATGTATGTCAAGGAGCGCGCCTTCCTCCTGTCCACGGCGTGTGGCGATGGCATCAAATGCCTCGATACGGTCGATTGCCACGTCGGCATGTCCGTCGTCAGCCATACTGTATGCTACATGGCGGATGTAATCGTAGGCGGCGTTGAACGGCATGCGCGCGATTGCATGTCGGAGCTCGGATTCAGTGGTTATCTCCTGCTCCATGCGGCTCACCACCGATATGTCGGCGGTGACCGGTAGTCTCAGTGGTGTGAGTGGTGGTGTGTTCAATCCGGAGAACATGCGCTCAGAATTTAGATGCCTTATCAGCTGCCACCGTGGCGATCTCAGCCGTCCGTTCCGGTGACAATGTGGCGAGTGAGTGGCGTGTTATGTTTAGTTCTATCAGCGATTCGATGAGTCCGGCAATGGCTGCCGCCGCACGGTGCAGTGTCTCGCCGCTGACTTCCAGACGGCGCTCTATTTTCGCCTGGCGGTGATAGAGTGTAAGTGTGGAGGACTCCATATCGACATCTGCCATTGTCGGGCAATAGAACTCTATGTGGCGATGGTATGCGGCATCGCAGTCTTCTCCGCCCCCGAAAATGGTGGTGAGGTCGGTCGGACGTGCGACAGTCAGCTGCGCGAGCTCGAGATTCTCGAGTATGGTGGGCATGACGCGTGTGATCCGTGGTGCCTGTTGCGGCAGGAATCCCGGGAGATACACTATGAGTGCGTCGCGCTCGGCGGCGTGTGCCAGCAGGTCGAGCATCTGCGGGCGTACGCGTTCGTCGATAGCGAAGTATGTTCCGAACACGACTATGTCGTCAGGATCGATGCGCGGCCATACGACATCGAAGCGTTCGGTGGGATAGTCGCGTACGCATACGGTCGCGGCATCGCCGCTTTCGGGGAAACGGATGTTGGTTGCGGTGACTCCGTCGGTGAATCTGTCGATAGAAGTTGTGGCGACGTTATGGCGGCGGAGTGTATTGATAAGGAAATCGCCGGTGCGGTCGCGTGCGGCATCGCCCACGAACGTCACGTTTTTGCCATGATCGCCGAGCAGAATCGCCGTGTTGAGCAACCGTCCGCCAGGCACCGCCTTGATCTGCAGACTGTCGGCATTTATGTCGGCAGGGAATATTAGGTCGAGCGTACACTCGCCGATGATAATGATTTTTCTCACTTTCGAAGCAAGATGAAGAGTTGTGTATTTTTCGCGGTCAGGTGCGTGATTTTTTGCCAAGGTATCCTCCGTGGTGGCGCTTTGCATATTCGGCTTTTGTGAAGCCGGTCTGCTGCATGACGTTTACCACCAGTATGTCGCCGATCACGGTCATGAGTGTCGTCGATGTGGTGGGGGTCAGTCCGAGGGGGCAGACTTCCGGCGCTCCACCGGTGAGAAGGGTGGCGTCGGCACGGTTTGCGAGCGGGCTGTCGGGATTGCCTGTAATGACAATCACTGGGATGTGTGAGTCGAACAGTCCGTCGGCAAGTTCCATGAGCTGCACTATCTCTGTGGTGCGTCCGGAGTTGGAGACGAGCAGGAGCACGTCGGCGGGCTGTAGCACGCCGAGGTCGCCGTGCTGCGCCTCGCTCGGGTGCAGGTTGACCGCCGGAATGCCAGTGGAGGAGAATGTGGTGGCAATATTCATGGCTATCTGCCCGGCCTTGCCCATGCCGGATGTGACGAGTTTCCCTCCGTTACGGCTTACGCGCTCAACGATTAGGCTGACGGCGCGATTGTAATCGTCGGTCCAGGGGATTCGGCTGACGGCGTTGCTTTCGGCGTCAATGATTTGCTGCATTGTCTGTTTGATATCCATGAGCGCTGTTGTTCGTTTACTTAGTGCAAAGTTACTATTTCGGTTTCAAACAGGCAATACCCGAGATGTTGATATGAAAAACGCCACGCTACGATGACCGATCTATAGCGTGGCGTTTTGCGGCGCTCCCGGCGCCCTCCATTGCTTCCTGCCGAGTGACGAGGAGCCGCAAATGGGTTCGGACAATTATAGGATTTGCG
>OFFM01000844.1_pt1 | contig 20360 bp, 18 predicted proteins | sample 1521401 | NCBI WGS metagenome assembly OFFM01 (sample SAMEA3504118, study PRJEB24116) | mouse gut metagenome | biome: mouse gut; feature: mouse-associated habitat; material: faeces | place: Denmark | collected 2011
GATATCGTATCCCAGGTCTTTCTTTTCATACAGACGTCCTTGATTTGACGCTTACGGAAATTTCCGGAGATGCAGGAAGACCCGCCGGTCAGGAATGACTGGCGGGTTTTTCAGTTTTCTCCATGTGACAGCGATTCAATCATCCCGGACCTGGTTTCCAGACCGGTGACCTACAATTACAGGTAGAAAGGCGGGATCCTCATGCAGGCATTGCAGACACTGGCACCGATTCTCTTCATGGCCGGCCTTGGCTGGCTCTCCAGAACCAGACACTGGATCACACAGGAACAGAAGGAGGGAGCCAACCAGATCGTGTTCGGGCTCCTGTTCCCGGTCATGGTCTTCAACCTCCTGGCCTCCAGCACACTGGCGCCCTCCATTGGCGGGATCGTGCTCCTGGTCCTTGTTTGTTACTGCCTGTTTTATCTCACCGGCCGCACCCTCCTGCAGAAATGGTTTGCACCCTATTCCGGCATTGCGCCGTTTCTGCTGACCACCGCCGAAGGCGGCAACTTTGCCCTCCCGCTGTTCTTGTCCATCGTCGGCACCCAGTCTCCCAATGCCGGAGACCCCATGCTGCTGGATCTTGCCGGTGTGGCATTCTGTTTCCTGATCATTCCGCTGCTGGTGGCGCATCAAAAGGACATGACAGTACATACCGGGGATATGGTGAAGCAGATGCTGAAGACGCCCATGGTCATTGCCGCGTTCTCGGGACTCCTGGTGAATGTCACCGGACTGTACGCCTGGGCCCAGGCGGCTCCCTGGTTTGGGGTCTACTCCCAGGTCATGGCCATGGTCACGGCCCCGATCATTCCCATGATCCTGTACATCATTGGCTACAATCTGGAGTTCTCGACACGGATTTTGCAGCCGGCTGCGAAACTCGTGGCAGTGCGTCTGCTGTTTTTTGCCGGGATCCTGGGACTGCTGTATCTGCTGTTTCCGGCAGCTATGGCTGATCCGGCGTTCGCCGCGGCGGCGTGGCTGTACTTCATGGGACCGGTGGGGTTCGGGGTCATTGTGCAGATCAGCCCGCTGATGTCTTCGGAAAACGACCGGTCATACTGCTCTGGGGTGATTTCCCTGAACATGATCGTCACACTGATTGTCTACATTGTGCTGGTCATGGTGATGGGCTGAACCGGCCGCGCTGCAGGGCGACGGTGCAAAGATGAAACTGACAGGAAAAAGGGATGCACCGGATCGATGCATCCCTTTGACTGCATGCGGCAGTCAGTTCTGTGTCTGTACGACAGGCAGATGATTCTGGAGAACCTTGATGAATTCATCCTTCGTCAGGTGTTCCGGAATCACTTCCTGATCCACGATGAAATACGGCACGGATTCAATGGCGAGCGCGTCATATTCCATTTCATCATTGGCAACTTCATTCTCATACCAGCCCTCTTTGAGCATACGGCGGATGAGGTCTTCCTCCAGGCCTGCGGCTTTGCCGGCTTTTACCAGCACTTCGGGATCCGCAAGTTTTTCGCAGTTCACGAAATAGGCATCATGCAGGGCTTTGCGAACCTGAGGCCCCAGGTTGCAGTCCCGCCCGAGTTTGTACAGCCGGTGGGCATCGTGGTCATTGGATTCATGCACCTTCCCGAAATCGAAGTGCAGCCCGGCTTCTTCCCGGCCCATGGTGTTGATTTTCTCAATCTGCGCCCTGGCGCCTTCGGGAGTGAAGCCGTCTTTCTGCTGGAAGATTTCGAACATCTCCATATCGCCGTCTCCATCCTCCGGCCGATGGATCTCCCTGGACTTGATGTCCAGACGCACCTGATCCTGGAGACCCAGTTCTTCAATGGCATGCTGCAGGTTGGTTTCGCCGACGTAACAGAATGGACACTGCAGATCTGCCCATAACACAATATTGATCATGTGACCTACCTTCTTTCAGATGTATTATCTCCTGCAGGCCCCGCAAACCTGTCTGTCAGGCCCGCGGCAATGGTGTTTACAGCTATGGTGTGTCAAACAGGCTGTTATTTTTGTATACTTGGGAAATAAAGGTGTTAGAAAACCGGAGAAAGTAACACTTTATATCTAAAACAGTTTATTTCTGGACAGTTTACACAGGGAATGCGGAGGAAATCGACCATGAGCAAATACCGGACATTGAAAAGCCTGTTTCACGAAGATGAAGGCAGGTGGCAGAGAGTGTATCAGGAACGGTTTTGTGGGGAAGGGACACTTCACTACCCGTTTTCCATCGGAAAGTACCCTGCGTTTTCTGTTCTTACTGCAGAGATGGTGCTCAAAGGAGATGCCGTCCGCAACCTTCAGATCCAGCTGGAAAGACTTGAGGCAGAAATTCCCTGCAAGCAGGTCATCCTGATGGATTCCCTTTTCAGGGAAATCGAGCAGAGCAACGAGATCGAAGGTGTGCGCAGCAGCCGGAGAGATCTGGCACTGGCTCTGAATGCAAAACCGGGTACCCGATTTGCGGGACAGCTCAGGCAGTACGACAAACTGCTGAGCGGAAATATGGAGTTTCCCCGGACACCGGCAGGTATCCGGAAACTTTACGATGACATGCTGCTTCTGGATATCGTCAGCGAAGATCCCGGAAATGCCCCGGATGGAATGCTGTTTCGGGCAGGACCTGTTTTCGTCACGAATGGACAAAAAACGATTCACACAGGAATCATGCCAGAGCCCCAAATCATGGAGCTGATGGAACAGTCCCTGACACTGGTTCAGGATGCAGGTCTGCCGTTTTTGAGCAGAACGGCGGTTTTCCACTTTCTGTTTGGATATATACACCCGTTTTATGACGGAAACGGACGATTGAACCGGTTCTTGACCAGTCTGCTGATTTCAAAGGAGCTCAGCGTGCTCTCGTCCCTTCAGCTGTCTCTGGCATTTCGCGGTAACCGGAAAAAGTATTATCGCGAATTTGAGGAGGCAGAGGATCGGCTGAATCGGGGAGACCTGACACCGTTCATATTGATGTTTCTGGAGGTTCTGGAAGAATCGCTCGCCAATGAGGTCACACGACTGGAGGAGCGTCAGGCAAAATACACGGAGTATCTTGCTGTACTGGGAAAAACAGGCTCGAAAACAGGAGAGCTTGTATTCCTGGAGGCAATGCTTGCAGCCACGCTGTTTTCCGTGGATGGGGTGACCAAAAAGCAGCTTATGGAATTGACAGGAAGAAGCAGTTCATGGATCAACAACGTATTGCGGGAAAATCGGGACAAACTCGAAAGTGTCAGAGAAGGTCATGAAAATCTGTATAGATTCAATGAACAGTATCTGGATTCTCTTCTCAAAACAGCCAGGGAGCGGCCAGACCAGCATGTCAAAACAGGAAGCCGGTAGAAAAGCCTGGCTTCCTGTTTTTCCGTTCTCCAATCAATCGAATTGAGCAGAAAATCGTTTCCTTCTCAATCATCATGGTTAGAAAACCGTTTTCTGTTCACCAGAAACAGGCTTTCCTCCCGGATTGGCCGTATGCGGATGACTGATCCCACCATCCGGTGTCAGTCATGGAAAGCGGTTCCGCACAAAACCGGAGAATGGAAACACCGGCTCAGACATTGCCATGATACCAAGATACACATTCTTCGTATAGAATGGTCTGGCGAGGTGACTTATGCAGACATTCAAGTATTTTGTCTCTTTCTACAAACCCTACAAAGGCATGTTCTTTCTGGACCTGTTCTGCGCCGCAGTGATCTCCGCCGTGGACATTGCCTTTCCCCTGATTTTCGGCTGGTGCACCGGCACTCTCTTTCTTGAAGGGCCCGATGCGATTTACCATGGACTGACCTGGCTGATTCCCGCCATGCTCGTCATGTACGTCGTGAAAGCCGCCTGCCGGTACTACGTAACCTGCCAGGGCCACATCATGGGTGCGAAGATGGAAACCGACATGCGGCGGGATCTCTTTGAACAGCTCCAGAGGCTGTCTTTCGGATTCTACGACCGCACCAACACAGGAACGCTTACGAGCCGCATTGTCTCGGACCTCTTCGACATCTCCGAACTGGCACACCATGGGCCGGAGAATCTGTTCATTTCCCTGATCAAGATCCTCGGCTCCTTCGCCGTCATGCTGTGCATCAACTGGCAGCTGGGTCTGTGCCTGGGGGCCGTGACCCTGGTCATGCTGTGGTTTTCTGCCGTCCAGAACAAACGCATGGAAGCCACATTCGCGGACAACCGGAAAAAGGTCGCGGGCATCAATGCCTCCGTTGTGGATTCCCTCGAAGGGATCCGCGTGGTGCAGAGCTTTGCGAATGAACCCCTGGAGCTGCAGAAATTCGGGAAAACCAACGAGAACTACCTCCGCAGCAAAGAAGCCAACTACCGGGCCATGGGTGCCTACTACACCGGGAACCACTTCTTTCAGGGCCTCCTGTACGTGACAATCGTCCTGGCAGGCGGTCTGCTTGCAGCCCGCGGCGAGATTTCCATCGGCGAACTCGCAACCTTTGTCCTCTACGTCAATGTCTTTGTCTCACCCCTGGAGATCCTGATTGAGCTTACCGAAATGTTCCAGAAGGGTTTCTCGGGATTCCGCCGATTTGAGGAAATCATGAAGGAGGTCCCGGATATCCAGGATGCGCTGGATGCCGGAGAGCTCCGGGATGTCAAAGGCGATGTCTCATTCCACGATGTGTCCTTTGCCTACGAAGACGGCGTGCCGGTTCTCGAGAACATTTCCTTTGATATCCCCGCCGGCCGGAACGTGGCCCTGGCTGGACCCAGCGGGTCGGGAAAAACCACGATCTGCAGTCTGATTCCCCGTTTCTATGATGCGACCGCCGGAGAAGTCCTGGTGGATGGCCAGAATGTGAAGGATCTGCAGTTGCATTCCCTGCGGGATGCAATCGGTGTCGTCCAGCAGGATGTATATCTCTTCGATGGCACCATTGCGGACAACATCCGGTACGGAAAATGGGATGCGACAGAGGAGGAAATCATGGATGCTGTGCGCAAGGCCAACCTCCAGGACCTAATCGACTCCCTCGCTGATGGCCTCGAAACACAGGTGGGCGAAAAAGGCACACGGCTCTCCGGTGGCCAGAAGCAGCGGATTTCCATTGCCCGTCTGTTTCTGAAAGATCCGAAGATCCTGGTTCTCGATGAAGCGACTTCAGCACTCGACAACGAAAGCGAAGCCGTGATCCAGCGCTCCCTGCGGGACCTTGCCAGGGGCCGGACCTGTCTGACCATTGCCCATCGCCTATCGACAATCCAAAATGCCGACGAGATCCTGGTGATTGATGATGGCGGCATCGCCGAACGTGGGGCTCATGAAGAGCTCATGAAGAAAAACGGAATATATGCCAGGTATTGCCGGATCCAGTTCGAGAATGCTGGCGGGGATGCCGATGGGGACATCAGAGAATGATAAAAAGAATACGACTGCTTTCTGACAGGTGGTTTTTCCAAGACCCGGTGAATGAAACTGAAGATGGTTAATTATCTGAAACAGAGCTGCATTTTAGAAAAGGACTTGGCTGGGGCAGCAGCAGAAAGGAAAGGGTGAAGGACATGGATGAAGACAAAGCCGAGATTCTTGATTTATCGGCACGTCGGCTGGACTGGGGGAAATTATGCTGGTTCAGAAAGAAAGCGTAAATGTACAGTTGGAACGACTGCGTATATGGTAGAGCTTCCGGATTCTGTCAGAAATCTGAAGAATCAGCTGCCATACATGAATAATCGGTTTTCTGAATAGGCTGGCTGTCATATTCATCAAAGTATCGAAATTGCAGTTCAGAGATCCTTCCTGGCTCCGTATCAATATGGTGATAGAGAAGTTGTTCTGGCAGCTTGTTACGATTTCGCCAATGATGGGGTGGAACTGTACCCCATGAAGTTCCGACATTCTGCAAATCTCTTTGCAAGTCGGCAGACCGCAAAAGTGACTGTTTCCATTCTGTATGAAATGATGCGTGATTTGGGAGATGGGTTTCTGACTCATCAGGCTGTTAAACACTACTGGAATATGTTTGTTATAGATTATCTGATTGGTAATTATGACCGTCATCTTGAGAACTGGGGTAAGGACCTTGATGATCGTGATATCCGGTTTCCGGCACCTGTGTATGATTGTGGCTACTCTTTGCTGCCTCTGGAAAGTGATGAGGAGCTGACCGACCTGATTGGTCAGCCGGGGAATACAGGAATATTCACAGATATACACAACATTGTACGGTGAGAAAACCGGGAAGCGGACAGTCTTCAGTTTTTTTGAAGCACCGACTCCGGATTTGCAGCGAGCCATTCTGGAAATTGTTCCCAGGATTGATCGGGCGGCGATCTTCCAGATCATTCAGGCCTCACCCTATATGTCGGTAATTCGAAAGCAGGCCATGATTGAGTCCATCAAAATGTGGTATAACCAGGTAATTCTACCGGCCTTCATCAAATTGAGATATTCGGAACTGACGGTGCAAGAGAGACTACTACTGCTGGGCCAGGCCAAGAACCGTAATAATGCAGATATGCGGAAATATGGATATATTCCGTTAAACGTGAGCGATTGAAGAAACTGAAAAACGGCGCAGACCTACTTCATCCAGGAAAGGATTGGGGACTCTGTGCCGATTTTACGTTCAGATATAGATATTTTCTATATTCGCCCTATGTACTGAGCGTTCATATTCTTGAGCTTCACATGAGTGATAAAAGATGTTTGTTTTGTAACTGACATAAAACGTGCGCTTTTTGGTATTACAGTCTGAGTAAACGAGGTGAGCAGAATGGAATGGGAATTATTGAATCAATTGAAGGCTGCATGCAAGGGAGCGATAGCAAAGGCTGATCAGGAAAGCAACAAGTATCTTCCGTTGTGGATGCATATGGCAGATACAGCCGGTATCATGATCAAACTCTATGAACACCGGGTTTCTAACCAGGAAAAGGAGTTTTTTATACAGCAGGGTGTGGATGGTGACAGACTGTGCAGACTCTTTGCCTTATGCGGGATGCTGCATGATCTGGGAAAGGAAACCTGTGTGTTTCAGTCCATGCTTCTGGAAAAGCTTAAAGGATATGCTGGTTTTCAGGGACACACCTTACCATACAAGAGATTTGGTGTCTCCGATTATCTTCATCATTCACGATCCAGCCAGCTGATTCTTGTCAGTCTGGGATTTCCGGAAGCATTTGCATCTGTCCTGGGCGGACATCATGGAAGATCGCAGGATGCCCTTACAGGAGAGCCCATTCAAAAGGCGAAAGAAACAATCAGCCAATACCCGGTGGCTATGTATGGATCCCTCCAGGAGAAGGAATTCTGGCAGGATGCCTGGAAGGAAATTGTGGAAACAGTCTGCAGGATATGCGGGATCAGTCGCAGTGAGATACCAGATTTGAGCCTGAACGCCTGGCTGCTGCTGTCCGGAATCCTGGTGGAAGCAGACTGGATCAGTTCCAATACAGACTATTTTCCGCTGATCCCCGTCAGTGAAAACCCAGGAGAAGATATCTATCCAGACAGAATTGAGAAGGCATGGAATGATCTGGCTCTTACCAATGCTTGGCATAAGCATGGAGCAGAAATGTCTTGCGAGGTCTTTAAGGGGATGTTTGGATTCTCTCCGAATCCTGTACAGGCAGAACTGATTCAGATTGTTACCAGCTGCTCTGATCCCGGGATACTTGTGATCGAAGCCCAGATGGGTGTCGGAAAGACCGAAGCGTCTCTTGCTGCTGCAGATGTGTATGCTGACAAAAGAGGAAGTGGAGGGATTTATTTTGGACTTCCAACTCAGGCTACTTCCAATGGACTGTTTCCCCGATTTGAGGAATGGGCTGCAGAGGTATCCCAAGGTGGAAAGCAAAGTTTGAAGCTGGCTCATGGAATGGCAGCATTCAATGAAAAGTATAGAAAGATCCCCCATGGAACAGCCAGACTGAATGAAGATGAAAAAAATGATGAATCTTCGCTGATTGTTCACGACTGGATGCAGGGCCGCAAAGTAGGGATGATGTCGGACTTTGTGGTCGGAACAGTGGATCAGGGATTAATGACAGCCCTGAACCAGCGACATGTGATGTTACGGCATGCCGGAATCGCCGGCAAGACTGTAATTATAGATGAAGTTCATGCCTATGATGCCTACATGAACATGTATCTCGAAAGAATGCTGGAGTGGCTGGGCAGCTACCATGCCCCGGTCATTTTACTGTCAGCTACTTTGCCTCAATCCCGTCGGATAAACCTTATACTGGCTTACCAAAGAGGGCGTTTCGGCAAGAAATATCAGGAGGAAGGGAATCCGGGATGGACGACAGTTGCCGGTTATCCACTCTTTACATGGACAGATGGGAAAGAAATAGACTGCAGGTCCCTTATTCTGGAGGGAAAGGGGCAAAAGGTCACGATTATAAAAGAAAAAATCTTATCAACAGAAGATGGAGAGCAGAAAGTATACAGCATTCTTGAGGAGCAACTTGGTGATGGGGGAGTTGCAGGTATCATCGTCAATACTGTTAAAAAAGCACAGGAGCTGGCTCATTACCTTCAGAAGGCACTTCCTGGGTGGCAGATCATCCCGTTTCATTCCAGATTTACTTCGCTAGGCAGAGCCAAAGTAGAAAAGGAGGTTCTGTCTCTCGCGGGAAAGGGGACAGCCGAATCCAGACAAAAAATCAGGGACAGGCTGGTGATTGTGGGAACACAGGTCATTGAACAGTCTCTGGATGTGGACTTTGATCTGATGATCACGGAACTCTCTCCAATGGACCTGCTGCTGCAGCGAATTGGACGTTTGCATCGACACAAAGACAGGGTTCGCCCTAAAAATCTGGAAGAGCCGGTCTGTCATGTGCTTATCCCAGGAGATAAAAAAACAGACAGATCTGTTTCTGCGGTATATAGCGACTGGTTGCAGTATCAGACCGAAAAACATCTGCCGCAGAGTATTGATATTCCTGAGGATATTCCGAGACTGGTGAATGCTGTCTATAAGGATGCAGACGAGTCTGACCAGCTACAGGAAGAACAGGATAAATATCATAATTATCTGAATGAAGAGAAGGGAAAAGAAGATAAGGCAGAAATAGCCATTCTTGCTCCTCCATATAAGAAACTGCGTATGGACCATGGAATCAATGGCCTGAAAATTTCAAACGCAAAAACATCGGAAGAACGGGGACTGGCAACGGTGAGGGACATTAAACCCAGCATCAGTTGTATTTTGCTAAAGGGAGAGAAGGCAGGTGCATTCCGGCCTGTAGACGATGAACACATGCTTTTGAAATCAGATCAAAAGCTGAGCTTCCGGGAGGTGCAGACACTGCTGAAGGAAGTAATTTCACTGCCGATATCAATTCCTTACGAAGCTGCCGAAACAGAACTGGAACAGACAACAAAGAACAGATTTCCTCTATGGATGGACAACCCGGTTATGAAAGACAGACTGATTCTGGTTCTAAATGAGAAAGGCGACGCTGAACTGGCTGGATTCAATCTTCATTATTCAACTGAGTTTGGACTGGAAAGCCGGAAGATACGGTAATCACGGAATTGCCGATCAGTGCTGGGATATAATGGCTGCAGGCAGCCCTTATATCCCAGCACTAGCCGGGGTGATCCGTAAAATAACGGAAGTTGCCACTTATCCCTGCACTTGCAGGGTTTAGGAAGTTCGCAACTTCCTTTTTTTTAATTATATTTTCTGTTGTCATGGTTTAAAGAGAGGTATATGATGAGGTTGCAACGATGAAAGGGCTTTATAAATTATCCATAACACACAGAAAAAGAAGATCCTTAATTTCGTTACACCAGAAACACGAAAGGAGGTCAAAAATTGACAGAGAAATGTTTCAATCTCGTGGATTCTCCCTGGATTCTGGTTAAAGACCAGGAAGATCATACTGAAGAGGTATCGCTGGAAAAAGTTCTGACCAATGCTCAGGACTATCGCGACCTCGCAGGCGAGACAGCTGCGCAAAATGCAGCTGTCCTCCGCCTGCTGATTGCCATCAATCATACCGTTATTACCAGAATGGATCCCCCTGTGGAAGATGAAGAGGAGGCTCTGGACAGATGGGAAGAAATCTGGGAAGAAGGCAGACTCCCGGAACAGGCAATCAAAGACTATCTTTCCAGGTGGAAAGATAAATTCTGGCTCATTGATCCGGAAGGAGGGTTTCTCCAGAGCAAAACTGCAGAAATTGGGACTGATTACAAAGCCCCGAAACTTACTGGCGACTTATCCGAATCCAATAACAAACTTAGGCTGTTTCAGCTGCGGTCTGGTGAATCGAAAGAAAGTCTGACGATGGCTGAGGCAGCAAGATGGTTGCTGAATGTAAACGCTTATGATGACACCAGCGCCAAAGCAAAAGGAACACAGCCAAATGGAGAAAAATTCCCTTCCATTGGTGCAGGCTGGCTGGGGAAACTGGGGCAGATTTATGCCTATGGCAGCAATCTGTTTGAAACAATCATGCTGAATACCGTTCTCCTGAAAAGCGATGATTCCATCTGGGGAAAAGACAAGCCCTACTGGGAAGAGCAGGAAAAAGTAAGACAGCGTCAGGAGATTCGGATGCCTGACAATCAGGCAGGGCTTCTGACATTTCCCTCCAGACTTCTTCTTTTGAAGGAGCAGAATGGACGGATTACGGGATTCAACTTGCTCGGAGGAGGCTTCTTTGAGAAGACGGACGCATTCAATGAGCCATTCACGACGTGGCGTCCTGTCAAGGGAAAGAAAAATGAGCCTGTGCATTTCGTTCCCCGCAGACATGATGCAGCCAGGCAGATTTGGCGGGATTTCGCTTCCATTGCCGGATTTGGAAGAGAAAAGGAAGGTCAAGAAACACATCTTCCGGGGATCGTCCTTTGGATAAAAACTTTGCAGGCAGAGAATCTGATTCCAGATTCCCAACCCATTGAATTCACCATGCCGTTTGTCCAGTATGGTGACAAAGACTTCTTTGTCACAGATACAAGCACACAGTCTCTGATGATGTATCCCAAGCTGCTGACAGAAGCCGGGAAAGAATGGAGAACCATTATCGAAGAGGAAATCAGCAAAATCGATACTGCTGCTTATGATACCGGAATCCTGGCGCAGACCGTTGCAGAGGCATCCGGAGATTCCGGAGAATCGGTAACCAAGTTTGCAGTCAAAGGAAGAGCTCTTGCCTATGAAAATGCAGATGAGCCGTTCAGAACCTGGCTGGCCACTTTGAATCCGTCTACGTATGAAGATGAAGAAGCAAGACAGGGAAAACGGGAAGAACTCCAGCGGAAACTCAGAAACTGCTTCCTCAGACTGGAATGTACAGTGGTTGGGGTTCCGCCGGTGAATGCCTTGTTTTCCAGGCAAGTCATGAAAGGTGGGAAGATGGTGAGAGTCTTATCCGTACCGGAGGCGGAGATGAGATTTGAAGCCCAGATTAATAAGCTGTATCCGAAAATCACTCAAAAAGAAGGTGGAACAGAATGACAAAAAGAAGTGAAGTGGCCAGATTTGTGGCTCACCGTATTGGATTGATTGAACATGGCAGCAGTCCAGGAGATGCCAAAGCAGAATTGGCGAATCTTCGTCGCGGGCTGGGAAAGCAGCCCGGGGAACTTCCAGAACTGTGGGGCTCTTTTCTGGAGGATATTCCTGGTGGGCTGGTTGGAAAGGGAAAGAAACCATCGGCAGCTGAAAATGCCATTTATACAGCCATGACTTTATACGCCCTGGCCCAACAGGGAGCCGATCCGGCGATTCACAGTGCCAATCAGAAAGATATTACTCTGGGCAGAGCTGCAGGACGATATGCAGGTGCTGATGAAACAGACAGAGAGCGAATGGAGCGGAGACTCAAATCGATCCTGTCCTCTGAAACTGTGGAAGATATGGGACATGGAATCCGCGGCATTATCCAGCTGATCAGAGACAAAGATATACGCCTGGATTTTCCCAGGCTTGCAGCAGATTTATATACCTACTCATTTCCTGAAGGCAAAGAACAAGTGCGTCTGGAATGGGCGCGGGATTTCTACCGCAGGGAAAAGACCGATACCAAAGACAATCAGGAAAAGGAGAATAACTGACTATGAATAAAAAAAGAATTTATGTAGATGTCCACTGCCTTCAGACTGTACCCCCAAGCTGTGTCAACCGGGATGACACAGGCTCTCCTAAAACCTGTATTTATGGGGGAGTGACAAGGTCCAGAGTTTCCAGCCAGGCCTGGAAAAGAGCCGTCCGCGAAGAGTTCCGCAATCTGCTGCCTGCAGAAAGCCGTGGTGTACGAACCAAAAAAATTGTCGAGATGGTGAAAGAAGAAATTTTGAAACTTAAGGACACAATGTCTCCTGAACAGGCAGAGAAAGATGCAGAGAAGGCATTGGTGAATGCAGGGCTGAAAATCAAGTCAGCAGACAAAGGGACAGATGCCCTGATGTTCATGAGCCGCCGCCAGGCAGCTGCACTTGCGGATCTTTCGGTAAATGGCGAGAGTGATAAGAAAAAATACAAGGCTGCTCTGGCAGCAAACCCCTCTGTCGATATGGCTCTCTTTGGCCGCATGGTCGCCAGCGATCCCAGCCTGAATTATGATGCAAGCGCTCAGGTGGCACATGCCATTTCTACACATAATGTGAAAAATGAATATGACTATTTCACGGCGGTAGATGACATGTCACCTGAAGACAATGCAGGAGCAGGTCACATTGGTGTCAATGAATACAACTCAGGAACTCTGTACCGGTATGCGACTGTCAATGTCATGGAACTGTACCGCAGCCTGGGTCTGGAGACGCCTGAAGCAGTCAAAGCATTTGTGGAAGCCTTTGTAAAAAGCATGCCTACGGGAAAGCAGAACTCCTATGCCAACAACACCCTTCCCTGTGCTGTTTATGTTGCTGTTCGTGAAGACCAGCCTGTTTCCATGGTGGGGGCTTTTGAAAAACCTGTTCCGGCAACATCCAATGGATTTGAACACGAATCGGAAACCCGTCTGGAAGAATATGCCGAAAAAACCTACAAGCAGTTTGTGAAAGAACCGTTTGCTGCGTTTGTATCCGGAGAAGGGCTGGAGAAGCTGGGTGATTCCAAACCGTTTGATCAAGTCCTGGATGAACTTGAAACTGTTGTGAAGGATCTGCTTCCGACAGGAGAAGAATAATGTTTACTCTGCTTTTGCGGCTGGCCGGCCCGCTGCAGAGCTGGGGAACAGACAGCCGGTTTGAGGTCAGACGAACAGAATTCTATCCTACCAAAAGCGGTGTTCTTGGTCTGCTGGCTGCAGCCCTTGGAAGAAGACGCGATGCAGATGTCTCAGATCTCGCAAAACTGAAATTCGGCATTCGAATTGATCAGCCAGGGGTATTGATGAATGATTTTCATACTGCCAGAAAAGACGAGAAGACATCTTATATTACTAACCGTTACTATCTTAGTGATGCTGTATTTGTCGCCGGCATATCCTCGGAGAACAGACAGTTTCTGGAAGAACTCCAGCAGGCAGTTAAGTCTCCTGAATATCCTCTGTTCCTTGGCAGAAGGTCCTGTCCCCCCTCCCTGCCGATGGATCTGGGAATCGTCGACTGCAGTCTGAAACAGGCTTTGGAAGAATGTCCATGGCAAGGTACAGGTTCTCCTGACAGGCATGACAGAACGATTATCCTGGAAGGGACGACAGGAAAACTTGCACGACGGATCATGGATGAACCAGTTTCTTACGACATTCGGCATAGAAAATACGAGTCCAGAATCGTGTCAGAATATCCTGCTCCCTGTTTTGAAGGTGAAAACGCAAAAAAAAGAGACTATCCGGACTTTGAGCACGATGCTATGGCAGAATTGGAGGATTTACATGATATTGACAAGAATTGAGCTGGATCCCACGAAACGGGCAACGATCATGGCTCTTTCCAATCCAAATCGTTTCCATGGCGCTATTGAAAAAAGCCGGAGCGTTGAAGGCGAAAGAATCCTCTGGCGAATTGATGAGTTAAGAGGAAAAAAGTATTTGATGATTCTCAGCCCAAGTACTGTGGACAGTCAGCTTCTGGCCAATCAGTTCGGCTATCCCGGTGAATCTCCTCAGCAGAAGAACTACGATCCACTGCTGGAACGTATTACGCAGGGAAGTGTCTGGAATTTCAGGCTGACAGCCAATCCGACTTTCAGTTCCCCGGCAGACAGAAAGGATCCTCAGGGCCGTGGCAAGGTCAAAGGAGAGATTTCCACGACTGTGCAGCTGAAATGGCTGGAAAGAAAAGCGGAAGCCAATGGGTTTTCCCTGAAACCAGACCAGTTTGGTGTGGTCGGTTCCAGGTGGGTAACGTTTAAAAAGCAGGCAGAGAGACGCAAAGTCTCCCTTACGCAAGTTACCTATGAGGGCGTACTGACTGTTACAGATCCTGAACTTTTTAAGAAAGCTCTTGTTGACGGGATTGGACGTGGAAAGGCTTATGGGATGGGGCTTCTCACTGTGGTGACTCCTCATGCCTGACCCTGGACCGAAAGGTGCATTGCGCCCTGAACTTCAGGAACTTCCGAAAATCAGTGACCGCTGGACGTTTCTTTATCTGGAACACTGTACAGTTTCCCGAGAATCCAATGCCTTGAGAGCAGAGGACCAGAATGGATATGTGCTGATTCCTTCGCATTCGTTCCTGGTACTCATGCTCGGGCCGGGTACTCGTGTTTCTCACAGAGCCATGGAGCTGATTGCTGATTCCGGGGTGACGGTGATCTGGGTAGGAGAAGCGGCAACGAAGTTTTATGCAGGCGGTCGCCCGCTTTCGGCAAATTCCGCATTACTGCAGAAGCAGGCCAAACTGGTTAGCAATCAAAGGCTTCATATTCAGGTAGTCCGTAAAATGTATTCCATGAGATTTCCGGGTGAAGATGTAGAGGGATTGACGCTTCAGCAACTCAGAGGGAAAGAAGGAAGTCGTGTCCGGTCACTTTACAAGAAGCTGTCTGAGGAATGGCATGTGCCCTGGAATGGACGAAATTATAAACCTGATGATTTCGACAACTCAGATGATGTCAACAAGGCTCTGTCAGTTGCCAATACTTGTTTGTATGGGTTGGTTCATTCAGTGGTAGCAGCTTTAGGGCTGGCTCCTGGACTTGGATTTATTCATGTAGGGCTGGATAAGTCATTTATCTACGATATTGCAGATCTGTATAAAGCTGAGTATACAATTCCTCTGGCCTTTGAACTGGCGGGAACCGGAACAAAGAATATAGCCTGGGAAACCCGAAAACGCGTGAGAGACGAATTTTACGAGTCACATCTCATAGAGCGCATAGTCAAGGATCTGCAATGGCTGTTGACAGATACAGATGAGGACGCCGACAGCGGAAACGATGAGGGGACTCTTTGTCTTTGGGACGGAATTCGCGGATGTACGGAAGCCGGCGTTCAGTATTTCCCGAGAAAAGAAGGAAAGCGTGAAGGCTGATGATCGTTGTAACTGTTTCGGTCTGTACGCCATCGTTGAGAGGAGATTTGACCAAGTGGCTTTTTGAAATTGCTCCAGGCGTTTATGTGGGTGACGTTTCTGCCAGAGTCAGAGACCGGTTATGGGAAAGAATCGGAAAGAATATCGGTTCAGGCAGAGCCTGTATGGTTTATGGCGTGAGGAGCGAGACCCACTTTGCTTTTAAAACAATTGGAGAGACCTGGGAACCAACGGATTTTGATGGCATTACATTAATGAAGCATCCATTAAAATCAAACAAGGCTCAAAAGGCGGATTCAAAAAAGTGGGAAGAGAGCTGTAAAACAGGAAGCCAGAAAAAGGCTGGCCGTTCTATTCAATCATCACTGCCAGGCAACTATGTTGTTCTGGACCTGGAAACTACTGGACTGGATCCGCTCAAGGATCAGATTATTGAAATCGCCTTGATCAAGGTTGTCGATGACGCCGTTACTGAAGAATTTCGGAGATTCATTCAAGTTCGTGGAGAAGTATCGCCATTTATTGAACAGTTGACCGGAATAACGAATAATCGGCTAAAAGCCGAGGGTATAGGATTAAAACAGGCTTTAGAAGAATCACTGAATTTTATTAGATCAAATCCGCTGGTTTGTCATAATGCAGACTTTGATCTGGGATTTCTGAGAGAGGCTTGTGTAAAAGAAGGAGTTCCGTTTCCTAATTGCAGAGTTTTCGATACACTTAAGCTGGCAAGGCAAAAAATAACCGGGATCAAAAATTACCGGCTAAATACTCTGATTGACTGTTTAGGACTGATGCCTCATCCTTCTCATGAAGGATTAGCCGATTGCCTGGCTGTACACAGCTTACTGTGTGAGTTAAAGAAAATCGGCTGTGGTAAACAGGAGAAGGCCTTTACATAAAGGGGTTATTTAGACTTGTCCCCGCATCCGCGGGGGTGATCCCGAGGTGACCACTCTGGAAGGTGACCTGCAGGCCTTGTCCCCGCATCCGCGGGGGTGATCCTATTCTTCCCGTTTGAAAACATTGAGCAAAGAACTTGTCCCCGCATCCGCGGGGGTGATCCCAAATGCTGATCGACAGTGCTGAAAACTATAAGCTTGTCCCCGCATCCGCGGGGGTGATCCCGCTTGACACACTATAAACTACCGATTATGATGCTTGTCCCCGCATCCGCGGGGGTGATCCTGCCAAGTGTATCTGGGGGTATCTCCACGCCAACTTGTCCCCGCATCCGCGGGGGTGATCCTGACCTTGGCCGCCTCATTTGGAGTCGCGTACACTTGTCCCCGCATCCGCGGGGGTGATCCTGGCAAGACAGCGATTTTGGAGCTGGTACCAGGCTTGTCCCCGCATCCGCGGGGGTGATGTACCTGCTGACTGGAAAATTGTTTTGTGGCCAGGCTTGTCCCCGCATCCGCGGGGGTGATCCTAATCTCAAACTGGTTACCGGGAAGTGGGCACCCTTGTCCCCGCATCCGCGGGGGTGATCCATATAGTTGCTTACCCCATTTTGGGACCCAGTGCTTGTCCCCGCATCCGCGGGGGTGATCCCAGCTCCGGCGGCAATTCCCCAGGGACCGGCTGCTTGTCCCCGCATCCGCGGGGGTGATCCCCAGAAGTTACCATTTTTCCCCGCCAGCATACCCTTGTCCCCGCATCCGCGGGGGTGATCCCTGGCGAAACGAGCAGCAGCAGGCCTACAAAAACTTGTCCCCGCATCCGCGGGGGTGATCCGGTGCGCAGCATGATAGACGCGGTGCTCTTGCTCTTGTCCCCGCATCCGCGGGGGTGATCCCATGCTTTCCAGCATCCGGGATACAGCGAAGCACTTGTCCCCGCATCCGCGGGGGTGATCCCACTCTTGCTAGGTGCTTTCTTTGAGCGCTCACCTTGTCCCCGCATCCGCGGGGGTGATCCGGTAGTCCTGGCTCTTTGGATCCTGGGTTTTGTCTTGTCCCCGCATCCGCGGGGGTGATCCTACCACCTGCATCACCGTGGGAGCCACCAGAACCTTGTCCCCGCATCCGCGGGGGTGATCCCCACAACCAGGTTGTCCTGCGAGCAGAAGCTTACTTGTCCCCGCATCCGCGGGGGTGATCCTTTGTATTGATGACTGGGTACATTCCCGCCATTCTTGTCCCCGCATCCGCGGGGGTGATCCCTCTCTACGCCAGATGATCCAGAGTGCTGTTCACTTGTCCCCGCATCCGCGGGGGTGATCCCAAGTTGCAAGCGGAGACAGTAGCGGATGGAGTCTTGTCCCCGCATCCGCGGGGGTGATCCGGTGGAGCAGTATGCCAAAGATGCTTTCCGGACCTTGTCCCCGCATCCGCGGGGGTGATCCTGTGGGACTTTCCCAGGAAACGGCTGCAACAAACTTGTCCCCGCATCCGCGGGGGTGATCCCCTAAGAAAGTGACGGTGGCTTGGTTATGACAGCTTGTCCCCGCATCCGCGGGGGTGATCCAGCAACGGGACAGTGAAAGACCTGGCGGAATTACTTGTCCCCGCATCCGCGGGGGTGATCCTATAAACCAGTAGAAGTTGATGGAAAAGTAGTTCTTGTCCCCGCATCCGCGGGGGTGATCCGTGGCGTATGGCAATCCATTGATACCCATGTGTCTTGTCCCCGCATCCGCGGGGGTGATCCGCAGCTGGAGATGAAAAACGCCATCCAGTCGCACTTGTCCCCGCATCCGCGGGGGTGATCCGGGGGGAGGGGCTGCAGCCTCAAAACCTGCCAACTTGTCCCCGCATCCGCGGGGGTGATCCTCCGGACTGTACAGCCTGATCCTCGGATCCAAACTTGTCCCCGCATCCGCGGGGGTGATCCTCTGAATAACACGAGATGTTACCGTACGAGATTCTTGTCCCCGCATCCTCGGGGGTGATCCTCCCAGGTGGTAGTGAAGGACGAAGGCATCTGGCTTGTCCCCGCATCCGCGGGGGTGATCCTTTATCACGTTGTGAAAAAGATTAGACGGATAGCTTGTCCCCGCATCCTCGGGGGTGATCCTGCGAAGAAGAGAAAAATTCCTCCCACACCACACTTGTCCCCGCATCCGCGGGGGTGATCCTCTCTTTCCCCGTGCGCGGGTCATACAAGGAGACTTGTCCCCGCATCCGCGGGGGTGATCCCCCATCAATTACGATTATGCCATGAAGAGATAACTTGTCCCCGCATCCGCGGGGGTGATCCTGCAATGCCTGTCCGCCGGTCAGCCAGCTCATGCTTGTCCCCGCATCCGCGGGGGTGATCCTACGCTCCCATGAGTACCGAGATCGCCATGCAGCTTGTCCCCGCATCCGCGGGGGTGATCCTCCAGGAAGACGGTACGATCAAAATCTTGGAAGCTTGTCCCCGCATCCGCGGGGGTGATCCTTTTCAGGAGAAAACTGGAAGATGCCGGTGTTACTTGTCCCCGCATCCGCGGGGGTGATCCCTGCGTTTTTCATGTGTCTATACCTCCGTGGGACTTGTCCCCGCATCCGCGGGGGTGATCCTACTCTTCACGCCTACCAATTTCCCAATGGTCTCTTGTCCCCGCATCCGCGGGGGTGATCCCTAACAAAACTCAAAAATTGCTAGCTTTGCGGCCTTGTCCCCGCATCCGCGGGGGTGATCCGTGTATTTCACGGCTGTCATTGAAGGTATGGAACTTGTCCCCGCATCCGCGGGGGTGATCCTCACCTCTTCATTATTCATATTGAATGTAAATACTTGTCCCCGCATCCGCGGGGGTGATCCTTTAATTCGTGAGACAAACGCAGGGACCAAAGGCTTGTCCCCGCATCCGCGGGGGTGATCCCTACTTCACCGTTGGATGTCAGGTAAAGAAACCCTTGTCCCCGCATCCGCGGGGGTGATCCGATTGCCGCATCCCCAATAGTCGAAAGTTCTTCCTTGTCCCCGCATCCGCGGGGGTGATCCTACTCATCTGTTCCGGGTTCGGGAATCATGAAACTTGTCCCCGCATCCGCGGGGGTGATCCTTTCCATACTTTTCTCCTTCATAAATTAGTTGTCTTGTCCCCGCATCCGCGGGGGTGATCCGCGGAATACCTTCCGCAGTACAAGGGAAATAAGCTTGTCCCCGCATCCGCGGGGGTGATCCCGGAAGCAGTCACAAGTTTCTCAACCGGTGCAACTTTTCCCCGCATCCGCGGGGGTGATCCATATGTTGGATGTTCCAATTGACAGCTCGATTTCTTGTCCCCGCATCCGCGGGGGTGATCCTCACGTCGTTGAATGCCATCGGTTTCCGGTCTTCTTGTCCCCGCATCCGCGGGGGTGATCCGTATATCGCCGTCACAAGAAAGAACTTTAGGAGCTTGTCCCCGCATCCGCGGGGGTGATCCGAGGAACCAAAACGCAGGGGACGCAGACGGAAACTTGTCCCCGCAGTCCGGTAAAAAGCAGGATGATGGCACCCTTGTCCCCGCATCCGCGGGGGTGATCCGTGTATGGACGGTCCCGGATACCTCTGAAATAGCTTGTCCCCGCATCCGCGGGGGTGATCCGTCACAATCGACGGAGTTGTGTATCCGAGCTACCTTGTCCCCGCATCCGCGGGGGTGATCCTTTCAGGATGGAAATTCGTATAGCCGGCTTCACCTTGTCCCCGCATCCGCGGGGGTGATCCCTGGGGAATGTGACGAGTATTTGGGGAATGGAACTTGTCCCCGCATCCGCGGGGGTGATCCCCATTTACTTCCAATCCAACCATCGTTATAAGCCTTGTCCCCGCATCCGCGGGGGTGATCCTCTGCCCCATGAGGTCGCCAAAGTGACGGAGCTCTTGTCCCCGCATCCGCGGGGGTGATCCTCCAACGAGACCAAGATGCGGAAATTCTTCAAACTTGTCCCCGCATCCGCGGGGGTGATCCTTTTGTTTGCTCTTTTTTCAACTTGATAGGCTACGAAGCTCAGTAAAGCTAAGCTGCAACCAGTTGTTTCTGGAC
>OFFM01000847.1_pt1 | contig 20317 bp, 11 predicted proteins | sample 1521401 | NCBI WGS metagenome assembly OFFM01 (sample SAMEA3504118, study PRJEB24116) | mouse gut metagenome | biome: mouse gut; feature: mouse-associated habitat; material: faeces | place: Denmark | collected 2011
GCGGCAGCGTCGTGGATTCTCCTGCATGAAATGCAGGATGCGTCCGAACATAGGCGACTGATAGTAGGCACGGTTGCTCTCATCGACAAAGTAAATGTACATTGTACCTTGTTTCAATGCCACTTTCTCAATGCCGAGCCGACGCGCCATGCGTCGCAGACGTGGTATGCGCAGCAATTCATCCGCCTCGTGCGGTATTTTTCCGAACCGGTCTATTATACGTTCGCGGAATGCCCGGAGATCCATCTCGCGCTCGATGCTGTCGAGCTCCTGATAGAGCGCTATGCGCTCACTCTCGCCCGGTACGTAGGTGGCAGGGAACAGAAGCTCAAGATCGCTCTCTATCACACAGTCGGCTACGTATTCGGTCTCGTCAGCCGGTGTGTCGGAGGTGACCACATCGCTGAATTCTTCCGTGCGCAGTTCTGTCACAGCCTCCTTAAGTATCTTCTGATATGTCTCGTATCCGAGGTCGGCTATGAACCCGCTTTGCTCTGCACCGAGCAGGTTGCCTGCGCCACGTATGTCAAGATCCTGCATGGCTATGTGGATTCCGCTGCCGAGGTCAGAAAAACTTTCGATAGCCTGCAGGCGCCGGCGTGCGGTAGGCTGCAACGGCACATGAGGTGGAACCATCAGATAGCAGAATGCCTTGCGCGAGGAGCGTCCCACGCGTCCGCGCAGCTGGTGCAACTCGCTAAGTCCGAAATTCTGTGCGTTGTTGATGATTATGGTGTTCACATTCGGCATGTCGATACCGCTCTCGATGATTGTGGTGGCGAGAAGCACATCATAATCATGGTTGGCGAAATCAATGATCGCTTTCTCCAGTTTCTCGGGAGGCATCTGTCCATGTCCGATTATGGTGCGGGCATCAGGTACAAGACGACGCACCATCGCCTCAAGCTCATGCAGACCCTCGATGCGGGGATTCACGATGAATACCTGACCGTTGCGCGACATCTCGAAGTTGATCGCTTCAAGCAGTATGTCATCTGTGAGCGAGTTGACCGATGTCACTATAGGATATCTGTTAGCCGGAGGGGTGTTTATAGCCGAGAGGTCACGTGCGCCCATCAGTGAGAACTGCAGTGTGCGCGGTATGGGTGTGGCGCTCATGGTCAGTGTGTCGACATTCACTTTCAGCTGTTTCAGCTTCTCCTTTACCGCCACACCGAATTTCTGTTCCTCATCCACAATGAGCAGTCCGAGATCATGGAATTTGACGCTCTTGCCAATCAGTTTGTGGGTGCCGATTATTATATCTATTTTACCCGCTTCAAGATCTGCGAGAATCTCCTTGACCTGCTTCGGCGTCCGTGCGCGGGAGATATATTCCACCCTTACGGGGAAATCTTTCAGGCGCGCACTGAAAGTGTTGTAATGCTGATAGGCGAGTACGGTTGTCGGCACAAGCACAGCTGTCTGTTTACCATCGGTAGCAGCCTTGAATGCGGCGCGTATAGCCACCTCGGTCTTGCCGAATCCTACATCGCCGCACACGAGACGGTCCATCGGGCGGTCACTCTCCATGTCGGCTTTCACAGCCTGAGTCGCGGTGAGCTGGTCAGGGGTATCCTCGTAGATGAACGAAGCCTCGAGCTCGTGCTGCATGTAGGAGTCGGGAGCGAAAGCATGCCCTTTCTGCCGGTTGCGGTTGGCATATAGGGCGATCAGGTCGCGTGCAATATCTTTCAGCTTCTCCTTGGTGCGCTCCTTGATGCGGTTCCATGCGCCGGTGCCGAGCTTGTTGATCTTCGGAGCCACACCCTCTTTCCCGCGATACTTCGCAAGTTTATGCAGGGCATGGATCGATACGAATATCACATCATTGTTGGCATAGATGAGCTTTATCATCTCCTGCATGTGCCCGTTGACCTCCGTGCGCAGAAGTCCTGCGAATTTACCTACGCCATGATCCACGTGCACGATATAGTCGCCAGGCTCTATTGAGCTGAGTTCCTTGAGTGACAGCGCGAGTTTTCCGGATCGGGCACGGTCGCTTTTCAGGTTGTACTTATGGAATCTGTCGAAAATCTGGTGATCGGTGAACACACAGATACGCCGTGTATGATCTACAAATCCCTCATGAAGCGTAGCTGCTACAGCCGTGAACTGTATATCAGTCTCACCGCGGTCGGCGAAGATCGAACGAAGTCGTTCGATCTGCTTCTCGCTTTCCGATAATATATATAAGGTGTAGCCTTCCGCAAGAAGTTGCCGGAAGGATGATGATATGAGGTCGAAATTCTTATGATATATAGCTTGCGGTGAGCAATTGAAATTAATAGCGCCGCTATCCTTTTCTTCAGGTTTCGCAGCGGTGAACCGCAACTGCCGGCAAGAGGCGAAATCTTTCGCGAAGCGTTCGGGATCGACTATGAGGTTAACAGCTGTGCTGTCGCCCTCGTCGGCTATCATAGCGCTCTCTGAGAATCCCTGGGCAGCGATAGCGCGTATGCGTTCTATCGTGTAGTCGGCATCGCGTACTGCAACAAGTATGTCGGTGCCGGTATATTCGATTATTGATATACCTTTGCCGGTATCGGCAAGCGATGATATGACGGTGATTTCATCGAGACGCTGCTCCGACAGCTGTGTCTCAATGTTGAATGTGCGGATGGTGTCAATGTCATCACCGAAAAAGTCGATTCTGAACGGCAGTTCGTTGCTGTAGCCGAATACGTCCAATATAGATCCACGCACGGCAAACTGCCCCGGTTCATATACATAGTCCTGCTCCTTGAAGCCTTTCTCGCGGAGCCAGCGTAGGGTTGCTGTGAGCGAGACAGGGGTGTCGCGGCGCAGATGCAGTGTGTTGTCATCAATCTCCGACCGGGCGGCTACCTGCTCAGCCATAGCCTCGGGATATGTGACCACAAACCGGAGCTTGGGTGATGTGTTCAGGGCATTGAGGGTTTCCGTGCGCAGTATCTGCGACGGCGGGTCAATCTGTCCGTACTTTATGTCACGTTTATAAGCCGACGGAAACATAGCCACAGCTTCCTCGCCGAGGAGCCTTGTCAGATCATGATAGAGGTATCCGGCATCGTCGAGCGAGTCACCGACCACCATGACCGGTTTTTTCTGCGGGCGCATTGCCGCGAGCATAACTGCCGGCGATGATCCGGCAAGTGAAAATATCTGTGCGGGAGCTTTACGGCGCAACGCGCTGTTGAGTTTCTCGCCGCGTTCTCCCTCGAGAAATTGTGCAGCGAGCGCGCTCAGAGTTGTCGTATTAGCCATTGTCAGCTTTATGGGCGTAAAATGCTTTGTGCGCGGTTCTCGGTCGAGAGTACGGTTATCGCGCTGTCAAGACCGGGGTCTGACTGGAGCTGTTTCGCTATCCGTCCGGGTTCGAGATAGTAGCGTTCGATGATCTCGCGTGCTATGATGGGTGCGATATCGTCGCGGTGAGTGTCGAGGTCGGCACCGAGCGGATGCTTAAGCATAGCTTCAAGACGGTCGAACTGCTCGTTGAGCGAATCGGACCGGTAGCCCTCGATTTTAGCAGCATCGCGCAGCCGCTGCAGCATTATCTCACACACGCGGTCGTAGTTGAACTTGTCAGGATTGATGAAACTCTTGAACTGGGAGTATATGGAATCCGTGACGGTGAACGTAGCGAGGTCAGGTTTATCCGACGGGTGCTCTGCATAATACTTTGTTGCAAAATCGGAAGCCCAGAAATCGCTCATCACATTATAAACTATACGGCTCATCTCCGGGTATGATACATTCACGTCGGGGGTTATTCCACCACCGTCGCGCACGGTTCTGCCATGTGCGGTGGTGAAGGTATTGGTAAGGCTGTCGGGAATACGCGCCACGCTTCCGTCAGGATTTCGGTGTGAGTAGTCGATAGCCTGTATGAGGCGTCCGGAGGGTATGTAGTATTTAGCTACGGTGACTTTCAGAAGTCCCTCGTAAGGGATATCGCGAGTGGTCTGCACAAGTCCTTTTCCAAACGATCTGTTGCCTATGATCACTGCCCGATCAAGATCCTGCAACGCTCCTGCGGTAATCTCCGATGCCGATGCGCTCTCATCGTCGATTAGCACTGCTAGCGGTAACTCCGTATCGATCGGTGATGCGGTAGTCTTGTATACTTTCTCATTCATTACGCCTTTGCCGCGTGTGCGTAATACCTCAGTGCCTTTCGGTACGAAATATCCCACTATTTTGACGGCGCTTTCGAGAAGCCCGCCGGGATTTGAACGCAGGTCGAGCACGAGTCCTTTCATTTCAGGATTCTGTTTCAGCTCGAGCAATGCCTTACGAACCTCATCAGCCGATGTTTCGGTGAACTGGGTTAGGGCTATATATCCGATCCCGTCGCGTTGCATACCGTAGTAGGGTACCGAAGGAACCTTGATTTTTTCGCGCACGAGGTCTATGGTGAGTATCGAATCCTCAACATACGGACGTTTCACTACGAGTTTCAGCGGAGTTCCTGGTGTGCCTTTCAAACGCCCCATTACCTCCTGGCTTGTCTTACCGAGCATTGTGTCGCCGTCGATCGTCACTATGAGATCGCCAGTCCGTAGCCCCGCGCGGTGTGCAGGTGTGCCCTCGTGCGGTCCGGATATGTACACGTTGCCTTTGCGTTGCATGATGTATGATCCGATGCCGCCGAACTCACCTGCATTCATCGACTTGAATTCCTCAGTCTCATCCTTTGGCATATATACAGTGTAGGGATCGAGTTCCGACAGCATTGCTGCTATAGCGGTTCCCACCGCCTTGTCGGCATCGATGGAATCGACGTAGAATGTCTGCATCTCCTTGAATACGGTTGAGAAGATGTCAAGATTTTTCGATATGGCGTTTTTACGGCTTCGCGTAGCTCCTTGCGCACACAATATGGTGAGCAGTAGGATGGCGGCGGTGTAGAAAAGTTTTCTCATAAGGGTTGGGTGGTTATGGGGATCCGGTATGCCGGAGCATACTCGTCCGTTGCTATAACGTGCCGGCGTGCGCTACTGTTTGGTTGCCGGAGTCGCAACGACGCCCGGCGAGCCTTTTATGTAAGGCTGACGCCGGGACGTTGCATATTGGGTTATCCACGTTTCCCGCGTCTGCAGGAGCGGTAGGCGTGTGTTATCTGTTGATTATCGCTCGAAGCGTGCCCAGTCTACATTGCGCATGTCGCCGGTTTCCTGGAATGCGGTGTGGAACGCAAGCGAGGCGTTGAGTGAGTGCGGGGTCTGACCGCCTGCGCCATGGTTGTTGAGCTTGAGGTAGTCGTGGAGCAGCTCGCGGTACATCGGATGGGCGCAGTTGTCGATAATACGCTCCGCACGCTGCACAGGGTCGAGTCCGCGCAGGTCTGCAACACCCTGGTCGGTTATGATCACATCCACAGAGTGCTCCGTGTGGTCGATGTGCGATGCCATAGGCACGATGTTGCTTATCAGACCACCCTTGGTTACCGACGGACAGGAGAATATGGATATGTAGCCGTTGCGGGTGAAGTCGCCAGAGCCACCGATGCCGTTCATCATGCGTGTGCCTACGACATGGGTCGAGTTGATGTTGCCGAATATATCGGCTTCGAGCGCGGTGTTCATGGCGATCACTCCCAGTCGGCGTATCACCTCCGGACTGTTGGAGATCTCAGCCGGGCGGAGCACAAGCTTGTCGCGGAAGAAGTCGAGGTTTGAGAGCACTTCCGCCTCTTTGTCGTCGGAAAGGGTGAGCGAGCAGGTGCTGCCGAATTTGCATCGTCCCATCTTCATAAGGTCGATCACAGCATCCTGAATCACCTCGGTGTACATCTCGAACGGGGGGAGTTCTTTAGCGTCGCCGAGTCCGAAGAGCACAGCATTGGCGACATTGCCTACGCCTGACTGGATGGGCAGGAATGTCTTGGGGATGCGTCCTGCGCGAACCTCACCGATAAGGAATCCGCAAACGTTTGCGCCGATCTGCAGGGTAATGTCATCGAGAGCTGTGAATCCCTTGATACCATCGAAGGCATCACTGTGCACAATTCCGGCTATCTTTGCGGGATCAAGTTTCACGGTCGGGTGACCGATGCGGTCGCTCGGTTTGTAGATAGGTATCTCGCGACGGTTAGGCGGATCGAGCGGCATATACACGTCGTGCAGTCCGTAGAGTCCTTCCGGAAGCTTGTCATTCAGCTCAAGGAATATCTTTTTGGCGTGCGCCGCATAGGTGGGGACATTGCCCACGCCGGTGCCGAGCACAACCTCGCCGTTGTCGAAAATTTTCGACACTTCTATGATAGCGTAATCAAGTTCGCCATAGAATCCATAACGGAACTTCTGTGCCAGTTCCGACAGATGGAGGTCGAAGTAGTGGCAGTCGTGCGAGTTGATACGTTTGCGGAGATCCGGGGTGTTCTGGTATGGTGAGCGGCGGTCAATGGCGTTTGCACGTGCAAGCGCTCCGTCGGCAAAGTTGTTGGTCGAGGCACCGGTGAAGACGCTGACCTTGAACGGGCGCCCGGCAGCATGCTCTTTCTCTGCTTTCTGCGCAAGAGCGTTGGTGATCACTTTGGGCGAGCCTGACGCAGTGAAGCCTGAGAGACCGAGAGTGTCGCCGTTCTCTATGAATTCGGCTGCCTCCTGTGGGGAAAGAATAGGGAATGCCATTTTCGGTGTATAGTTCGTTTGTTGATATGCGTTTATTTATCGTGGTATAGTTGTTGTCTGTGTTGGATCAATATCTGGGAGTGAGGATCTCGGCATTGATGATTGCCTTGCGCCACTTCTCCCTATGGCGCTCGATCTGCTCTTTGGTAGGACCCGAAGCCTTCATCGGTGCGGGGGAGTCGGTGGAGGTGATACGCACGCCCTCTTCCGGAAGTATCGCGCCAGATACGGATGATTTTATTTCTGCCGATGCCTCAGTTGGTACCGGAATGGATGGTGGTATAGCGTCGAACGCGCCGACAGGGAACGGGGGCAATGTCACCTTGGTCCGTTGCCGTTGACGGGATGGATCGGCGGTTGCCGCTTTTGTCACCTGCTGCGCCGCATTCTCTTCCTTCGCTTTTTTATTCTGCATTATAAACTTGATAATGAAGAATAAAACAGTGAGGGCAAGATAGACGTAAAACTCTGCATCTTGTGGCATCTGCACTAATTTTGTAATTTTGTGCAAATTTACATCTTTGCTTGCTCAATTGCAAACTTCCACCGATGAAAAAACACCTATATATAGAAACTTACGGCTGTCAGATGAATGTCGCCGATACCGAAGTGGTCGCTTCGGTCATGAAGATGGCGGGTTATGATATGGCTGACGCTGTTGAGGATGCTGATGCAGTATTGCTCAATACATGTTCGATACGTGACAATGCCGAGCAGAAGATCCTGTCGCGGTTGCAGTATCTGCGTTCGTTGCGCCGCAAGCGTGCGGCGTCAGGGCTCGGACTGATCATAGGTGTGATCGGTTGCATGGCTGAGCGTGTCAAGGATGAACTTGTCAGCTCCGAGGGTGTTGATCTTGTCGCCGGTCCTGACGCTTATCTTGATCTGCCGGCGCTTTTCGCATCTGTGGAGTCGGGAGAGAAAGCTGTGAATGTGCAGCTTAGTACTACCGAGACATACCGCGACATCATTCCGGCACGTATCGGTCCCGGTCGTGTGAGCGGCTTCGTAAGCATCATGCGTGGATGCAACAATTTCTGCTCATACTGCATCGTCCCGTATACACGCGGACGTGAGCGTAGCCGCGAGCCGCAGAGTATTCTCGCCGAGGTGGCGGATCTGCGCGAACGCGGATTCAGTGAGGTGACTCTCCTCGGACAGAATGTGAATAGCTACCGTTACGAAGGAGCAGAGGGAGAGATCACTGATTTCGCATCCCTGCTCTCTATGGTGGCTAAATCGGCTCCTGATATGCGCGTGCGCTTCACCACATCGCATCCTAAGGATATGAGCGACGAGATTCTGACAGTCATAGCTTCGAAACCGAATGTGTGCCGCCATATACATCTGCCGGTGCAGAGCGGATCGAACAGTGTGCTTAAATCAATGAACCGCAAGTACACCCGCGAGTGGTATCTTGACCGGATCGCAGCCATACGGCGCATAATTCCCGGTTGCGGCATAAGCACCGATCTGTTCACCGGTTTCCATGATGAGACGGAGGAGGATTTTCAACAGACTCTATCACTTATGCGTGAGGTGGGTTTCGACTCCTCATTCATGTTCAAATATTCTGAGCGCCCCGGCACGTTCGCATCGCAGCATCTACCCGACAATGTGCCGGAAGATGTCAAGATCGACAGGCTGAACCGTATGATAGCTCTGCAGAATGAGCTGTCGGCTGAGTCAAATCGCCGCGATGTCGGTAAAGATTTCGCAGTGCTCGTGGAGGGGGTGTCGAAACGAAGCAAGGAGCAGATGGTCGGACGCACCGAGACCGGCAAAGCTGTTGTGTTCAGTCGCGGCAACGCCCGTATCGGTCAGATCGTGACTGTCAACATCGTATCATCAACCTCCGCTACGCTTATTGGTGAGATAAAGGAGGGATAAACATACCGTTTATCAGCGCTTCTCGCCGAATTCGGTCTGCTGACGCTCTACCTCTTTAAGCCTTTCGGCATTCTGCTCTTTCAACAGGCGTTCCTGCTCACGATCCGAGTCGGATTTATATGTTGTGACCGGAGATTCACTACTGCCGGATATCAGAGCCGCTTCGTCGGTGTTGTAGATCATCGGGTGCGCGGCAGGTATGCTCTTGAGCTCTAATGTTGCGCTCGCAGGCATCTGTGCACCATCAAACAGAACGCTGGCGGTTATCTTTATATTGCCGGGCTTGAGGGTTGATTGGATAAGTACGGGTGCGGTGCCCCATTTTACAGGTGCCGGGTTGGCGAGTATGTCGGCGCTGCCGATTATGCGTCCTTCTCCGTCAACCTCGAATTTTATATTGTAGTTGTTGAGCCGCTTTATGTTGCCATTCTTATCCGCCACGGCTGCTATCACGGTTACAAAGTCGGAACCGTCGGCGTGAAGTTCTGTGCCGTCGGTATCAGCCCATAGCAGAAGTTTCTCAGGGCGTCGGCTCGGACGCACCTCATGTGTCGCCACAATCTTGCCGTCAATGAGCCCTTCGGCGCGCAGAAACACGTCTTTTTGTCTGCCGTGCCTTGACAGATCCTTGTCGGTCATGAAATTATATACATCTGTGAATGTTATGATGGGAGAGGGCATTCCGTCGGCAGATGTCTGCCGGGTGTATGTGCGTGTCTGCCCGCCGTCGTTGAATGTCAGGCGCACTTCGTCGCAATTGGAGTATATGGTCACGTCGGCAGGTGAGAAGGGTGTCATTTCGTGTGCTATATATACCATAGGCCCGGTGGCGAAAGGTCTGCTTTGCTTCTCCGCTGACCGTTGTGCCATGAACATGTAGTAAGAGTATTTAGGCTGGCGGAAAACATCCATAAGTCCACCGTAGAATGGATCCGGGTGGTATCCGCGCTGGTGGTCGAACGAGTGCCACAGGCATCCGCCCACATGTTGCGGGTCTGTACGGTAGAGGGCGTCGTAGCTCGTGTATGGATATTCCGGGGCGGCATAATGCCGTGCCTGCACGAGCATTGCATGTTCTCCCCAGTTGCGTGCCACACGGCTTGGGGAGTTGTGGGAGTTCCAGTCATCGACATTATCACCCCACTCGCGTGTGAAATATGTTATCCCGGGGTCGGTTTCTTTTATGGCGTCCCCCTCATTGCCGTTTGCCGGATGGGCGAACTGCACAGGAAAAGCCTCATTACCCCTTGCCTCGCTGTCGCACCCGGAGTAGCAATTCTTATAGGGGAACTCTTCTGTAACAGTCTGCATTGCTTTCCGGGCGAAGTCGGCGGGATACCATGTCTCGTTCAGTATCGGTTCCCACAGCCACACGCTCGGATGGTTGCGGTCGCGGCGCACCATATTACGGATGTCGTCATATACACGTTCGGCAAATTCGGGGGCATCGTTCCAAAACTGCCAGCCGGGAGTGTTGACGATGACGAACAGTCCGAGTTCGTCGCAGGCATCCATGAACGCCGGATCCTGCGGGCAGTGTGCGTTGCGTATCACCTTGATTCCGGCATCGCGCAGTTTCTTCGCGTCGCGCCAGTGTGCATTGTTGGCTACGGCATTGCCTACCACCGCATAGTCCTGGTGGCGGTTAGCTCCGATAAGCGGGCTGCCGTAGGGTTTTCCGTTGAGCCAGAACCCGTCTTTGCCCTTGAACTCAATGCTCCGTATGCCGATCCTGCGGCGATATCCGTCGATTATGTTGCCGCTATTGTCGCGCAACCGCACGACGAGGTTGTAGAGCGAGGGTGAGTCAGGACGCCACAGCATGGGATTGCGGAGTGTTATCTTATCAGATGATGTAGCCGCTTTACCACTTCTGATGTTGATCTTGTCATTTATCAGCGCTACGGTTTGTCCGGCGGTATCTATCAGTTCATATTCTACTATGCCGGTGAAATTCCGGTCACTTTTGTTGCGCACGTGGGCGCGGAGTATTACATCGGCTTGCGCGTCGCTTACATTGTCGTATGCCACGAGGAGTCCACCACCGGCAGTCTCGTTTTCAAAGTTAGGGTCGGTGATGAACACATCGCCGTGAGTTATCAGCCAGCAGTCGCGGTAGATTCCGCCGAAGTATGCGAAGTCGAGCATCTCCTGCTGTTTGCCAGGAGGGTACGCCGGGTCGTTGGAGTTGTCAGCCCACACAGCTATGACATTATCCCCGTCGCGGTTGATCGCATCGGTTATGTCGACGATCACCGGCAGATATCCGCCAAAGTGTTCCTTGAGCAGTTTGCCGTTGACGTACACTTTTGATTTGCCCATGATCCCCTCGAAATGCAGGAACATCCTGTTGCCGGAAACGTCATTGCCCGGAGTGAAGTGTTTTCGGTACCAAACATCTCCTTGGTAATTTATGCATCCGCTTGCCTCGGTAGGTAGATATTCAATGCCGTCGGGCAACGAGACTACCGCCCACCCGCTGTCGTCATATTCCGCTTTTTCCGCGCCGCTTGCTGCCCCTTTATGGAAACGCCATGCGGGATTCATGGAGTACACTTTGCGTCCGGAATCCTTGATCTCGAAGAATCCGGCGGTGGAGAACTCCTGTGCGGTCGCTGTCGCAGGAACTGTTGAAAAGATTGCCGCGAGCAGCAAAGATATATTGAGCAGGAATGAATATCTGTTACGGTACATATCGGTATATGGTATTGAGATACGGTGGGTTGTATTACAGTGCGCTCGGACATCATACGTGGTCGGCGCTTTGCAAATTTAGTAAAACATATCGGAAGGGGTGCAATATTCCGGACGTTTTGCAGTTATTATGTTATGAAATGGAAATCTCTTCACTCCGGATATGATGCCGCGCACGGTTTTAAGCGACTGGTGCTGGCGGCTGCTTTGACGCTGCCGTGCATGATGTCGGCACAGGATAAGAATGATTTCAATCCTATACAGACCGGTGTCAACTCGCTGAACATCGCGCCAGATGCCCGTGGCGCCTCCATGGGTGATCTTGGTGCGGCGACTGAGCCTGATGCAAACTCGCAGTTCTGGAATCCGTCGAAATATGCCTTTGCCTATTCTCCTGCGGCTGTCTCGATAAGCTACACCCCATGGCTGCGCAAGATCGTCAATGATATTTTTCTTGCTAATGTCAGCGGTTATTGGAAAATCGGTCGTGACGATAACCAGGCATTCAGTGCCACGCTCCGCTACTTCTCACTTGGTGATGTCACCACCGGTTCGGAGGCAATAGGAACGGCGCAGACCCTCAATCCTTACGAGATGAGTTTTGATGTCGGCTACTCCAGGAAACTGTCGGAAAAATACTCGATGGGAGTTGTGCTGCGCTATATCTATTCCGATCTCGGATTCGGGAGCGCGTCAGCTGCCGGCGATATGTCGACCGGCGCTTCGGCGTTCTCAGCCGACGTGTCCGGATATTACACTACATATCCGATCATAGGAAGAAACGAGTGCCAGTGGTCGTTCGGATGGGACATATCGAACATCGGTACAAAGGTTTCTTACAATCATGGCGATGATCCGGCGTTTCTGCCGACAAATCTGCGTCTGGGCACGGCATTCACATTTCCCCTCGCCGATTACCACAACCTGACGTTCGCGCTTGACCTCAATAAGCTTCTTGTTCCGACCCGACCGCTTGAAAGTAATTATGACACGGACACTCCCGAGGGACAGCGCGAATATCTCGACGCTCTGGAGAACTGGGAGAACATGTCGCCTATCTCAGGCATCTTCAAGTCATTTAGCGATGCTCCCGGTGGATTCAGCGAGGAGCTGAAGGAGATCAACTGGTCGCTCGGTGCCGAGTATGCCTACAACCAGCAGTTTTTCTTCCGTGCGGGATATTTCCATGAGAGCACAATGAAAGGCAACCGCAAATATTTCGGTATCGGTGCCGGTTTCGCGATGAATATACTACGCATAGACGCTGCCTATACTCTTGCGACAGCTCAGACTTCGCCGCTTGATCAAACATTGCGTTTCTCACTGATGTTTGACATGGAGGGGCTGAAGGATATATTCGGACGCCGCCGCTAACAACTACATTTATTATGACGAACGACATACGTATAGGTAACGGGTTTGATGTACACCGTTTCGCGCCTGACCGTGAACTCTGGCTTTGTGGAGTGCGGGTGCCCCACTCCGAAGGATTGCTCGGACACAGCGACGCCGATGTAGCGCTGCATGCTATTTCCGACGCGTTGCTCGGAGCTGCAGCCTTACGCGACATCGGTTTCCACTTTCCCGATACCGATCCTGCCTACAAGGGGGCTGACTCGCGGGTATTGCTTCGCCGTGTCGTAGAGATTATTGGCGAGCATGGTTTTTCGGTAGGCAACGTAGATGTCACGATCATAGCCCAGGTCCCGAAACTGCTCCCCTATATTGAACAGATGCGCGCTGCTGTCGCAGCCGATCTCGGCATTGATATTGAGCGCGTCTCTGTCAAAGCGACCACAACCGAGACTCTCGGTTTCACAGGTCGACGCGAGGGGATAGCCGCTCTTGCCACAGCACTAATCACCCGCTGACAAAGCCTGATTCCGTCCCGGGATTATAATTTTATAGTCTCAGATCCCGGTGATAACGGATATTAGCGGGGCGCACTCTGCTAATTTCGTGAATTTTTACAACTCAGGGTTGCACATCGGCGGGAAAAGGTGTAACTTAGCGCGTCGAAATGCCTGAATGAATTTTTATTCATGATTATACGCGGCAGCGTCGGTGAGTGGAAAGATTCATTCCGGCTATCCGAACCGTAAATATTTACCTTACTGAGATATGGCAAAAGTTATAATCATTGGAGCCGGAGGTGTTGGCACGGTTGTGGCACACAAATGCGCTCAGAACCCTGAGGTGTTCAGCGAAATCGTTCTCGCTTCCCGCACCCGCAGCAAGTGCGACGCTATCGCCAAGGCTATAGGATCGCCGCGTGTGACCACCGACTCTGTCGATGCTGACTCTGTGGATCAGCTTGTGGAGCTTTTCAACCGGCACAAGCCGCAGATGGTGATCAATGTTGCGCTCCCGTATCAGGACCTCACAATCATGGAGGCATGCCTGAAGTGTGGTGTGAACTACCTTGACACGGCAAACTATGAGCCGCGCGATGAGGCGCATTTTGAATACTCGTGGCAGTGGGCATATCGTGAGAAGTTTGAGAAAGCAGGGCTCACAGCCATCCTCGGTTGCGGTTTCGATCCGGGTGTCTCAGGTGTGTTCACGGCATACGCTGCAAAGCACTACTTCTCCGAGATGGAGTATCTCGATATAGTGGACTGCAATGCCGGAGATCATGGAAAGGCGTTTGCAACCAACTTCAACCCTGAGATCAACATCCGCGAGATCACTCAGAACGGACGCTACTGGCAGGATGGAAAGTGGGTGACCACCGGTCCGCTTGAGATACATAAGCCGCTGACTTATCCTAACATCGGTGCGCGTGAGTCATATCTCCTCTATCATGAGGAGCTTGAGAGCCTCGTGCAGAACTTCCCCAGCATTAAGCGCGCGCGCTTCTGGATGACATTCGGTCAGGAGTATCTGACTCACCTCCGTGTGATCCAGAACATAGGTATGGCACGTATAGACGAGGTTGACTATAACGGTACAAAGATTGTTCCCCTGCAGTTCCTCAAGGCTGTCCTGCCCAATCCTCAGGATCTCGGTGAGAACTATCACGGCGAGACATCGATCGGCTGCCGCATAGAGGGTCTTGATAAGGAAGGCAAGCACCTCACATACTACATCTACAACAATTGCAGCCATGAAGCAGCTTTCCGTGAGACAGGTATGCAGGCGGTGAGCTATACTACGGGTGTTCCGGCTATGATCGGTGCCATGATGTTCCTTACCGGCAAATGGGTGAAGGCTGGCGTGCATAACGTCGAGGAGTTTGATCCCGATCCGTTCATGGAGCAGCTTGCCAAACAGGGTCTTCCTTGGCATGAGCTCCTGAATATAGATCTCGAAGTCTGAGCAATAATATCTGACCATAAATAAGCCAGCCTCACATTGAGTGCCGATATTCGGACAATGTGAGGCTGACTTATTTTTTTAGAGTATGGGGCAGTGTGAATTCTGTTCCGGACTATGAGCGGTTACTCAGTAGTGCTTAAACGCTCGATCAGTGCTGTCACGTATGGCGTAGGCTTTATCTCTTTAGCTTTGTTGAGGTATTCAAGAGCTTTTGACTTCTCGCCGGCATCGGCTGCGGCGTTGCCGAGGTAGAGCAGGGCAGTGTATGAGCGGGGATTGATGCTGATGATCCGTTCGTACACTTTCATTGCTTCCGTGAGGTCGCCTTCGCCGAGATATCCTTGAGCAAGTATATACAGTGCGTTTTCATCATCGGGCATTCCGCTGAGCATGGTCTCGGCATATCTGACAGATGCTTCCGGATTGCGCCGGAAGGCATAATAGCTCATCAACCGTGCGTCAACCGCACGCGTCATCCATGGCTCGCGCTCTTTCAGAAGCAGCAGGAAACGCTCGTAGACGTCAGCCTCACCAAGTTGCATGCTCTCGGTCTCGACGTGCGAGAACAGTGTGTCAAATGTCAGATGATGATCCAGCGCGAGACGCATGGTGCGCATCTGTGCGGCTGTATCTCCACGCATGCCGTCAGACACTATAGCCCGACCGTAGTATCCGGCGTTCTCAGGATTCCCGTCGATAAGGAGATAATACATGGCTGCGGCGCTCGCCCATTCATGCTGCTTGTAGAATCGTTCCGCCTTTACGATCGTGGATGTGTCGGCGGCAGCTATTCCGCAGCTGATTGGAATCAGAATTAAACTGAGCAGTAGTTTTTTTAGCATCTTAAGTCATAGTTGATTATCGCCGCTACAAGATATAGGGCGAGGATTTGCGTTCCGCTTCAGATATGTACCGGACGGAAGTCTTCCATTACTATAACGTAAATCTGCCCCCAAAGGATGTCGCGCGAATCAGTATGTTGCCCATGCCTTAAAAAACGGATGGCTATGCCCCGCGACAGACTCCGTAGACCCTCTCATGTATCTCGCGTGTGGTGGCGTCAAGATCTATTTCCCGGTCATTTGACATAAGCAGCAGTCTCACGGAAGGTAATTCAGGAGAGTACGGAGGCTGTATATAATCATAGTCGTCGAATGTATGCAGTCCGTGGCGGGCATAGAACCCTATGCGCCGCTTCGCGACGTCGCTTGTCTCGGGCGGCTCAACTTCGCCTACGAATGGTTTCGGTAGCTGTTTCAATATCTCATCAAGGACAGCGCCCCCGATGCCGGCTCCACGTAGTGATGGCAGTGTGGCGAAATGCTCGCCGTAGCACACGTCGCGCAATGACCAGATGCTTATGAATCCGGCGAATGCACCGTCGGCAGTCACGACATGCACGTCGAACGACGGTTCGGATTCAAGCAGTTCTTTGAACTTATCCCAGGGACGCCTTTCTTCCGGTGGGAATGCGTCAATGTATAGCTGGCGCACGGCATCAGCCATATCCATGCAGTCTTTAAGATCGGTGATTACTATATTCATAGTGTCAACGTGTGGCTGTGTAGTTTATATTCATGCTGTCGAGCATTTCAAGCGTGTCGCGTGTCATGGGCATGCGTAGCGGAGAGTCAAAGTTGAGATAACGGTTCACGCTCGGCTCGAATATCCGTATACCCATTGTTCCGTATTTCGTGTTTTCCTGAGCGGGATGGTTTGTAGCCTCATACAGCATGTCGAATACCGCCTGGTTCAGCTGATCTTTATCGAGTGTTATTGATATGCCTTTTATGAGCGATCCCTGCAGGTCGCCGAGAAATCCTATCTTGCTCACATTGAATACTACTTCATTCCTGCGGTTGAGCTTGTATACCCCCTTGACGTAAACCGCCATGTTTGGTCTGCCGAAGTTGGCGTACTGGGAGTATATGTTGGCGTTCAGATAAATTTCGGCGGAGCCGCTGTAGTCTTCAAGTTTTAGGTATCCGTAGTATTTGCCGTCGTTTGTCGGGCGTGAGGATAATTCTATGACAAGTCCGCCATAAGTGTATTCCTGGTCGAGCTGTACTGCCTCGCCTTTATAGTCGGCAAGATGGCTCATGCCGTAATGGAGTTCGAGATAATACTGGTCGAGCGGGTGGGCTGAATGGAAAATGCCCACAAGCTCACGCTCTTTCTCGAGCTTGACGGCATCGACCCAGGGCACAGCCGGAATTACAGGAGGACGCCCGGCAGTACTCATTGCTGATTCGTCGTCGCCGAACAACGACATGCTTTGTGACTGTTGGTCAGCCTGGAACAACTGACCGTATCGCATCAGGCAGTCGGCAAATGTCTCTCCGCGGTTGTTCTTCTCGAAGAAGTCTTCACGCTTGATGTCTTCCTTGAAGCAGTCGAATGCACCAGCGTATGCAAGGTTCTCTATGAGGCGTCTGTTGAGGGCGGTGAGGTTCACACGCTCAATGAAATCGTAGATTGACTTGAATGCGCCTCCGGCATTGCGGGCGGCGATAATCTCATTTACGACATTCTCACCGACTCCCTTGATGGCTGAAAGACCGAAACGGATTTCACCATGGGTGTTGACACCAAACTCCGAGTAACTTTCGTTCACGTCAGGACCTTTGATGGTTATGTGCATACGTTTGCACTCCTCCATGAACACCACGAGTTTACCGTTGTCCGAACGGTTTCGCGTCAGCACGGCAGCCATGTATTCGGCAGGATAGTTAGCCTTAAGCCATGCGGTCTGGAACGCCACCCAGCTGTAGCAGGTGGCGTGGCTCTTGTTGAACGCATACTTTGCGAACTCCTTCCAGTCGTTCCATATCTTTTTCAGTGTATCAGGGTTGTGTCCGTTTGCCTGACCCCCTTCCATGAAGAGTTTCTCAAGCTCGTTCATCTTGTCGATGAGCTTCTTACCCATGGCTTTTCGCAGGGTGTCGCTCTGACCGCGCGTGAAATTCGCGAGTAGTCGCGACAACAGCATGACCTGCTCCTGATAGACAGTGATGCCATAAGTGTCCTTAAGATACTTTTCCATCTCCGGAATATCGTAAGTGATCGGTTCACGACCATGCTTGCGGCGGATGAAGTCCGGAATGTACTCCATAGGTCCCGGACGATAGAGGGCATTCATCGCTATGAGGTCCTCGAATGTCGAGGGCTGGAGCTCACGCAGGTATTTTTGCATTCCTGCCGACTCAAACTGGAATGTCCCGACGGTGTTGCCTTCGCAGTACAGCTGATAGGTCTTCGGGTCGTCGATAGGTATTGTGTCTATGTCAATATCCTTCCCGCTTGTGCGTTTGATATTTGCCACAGCTTCCTTGATGATCGACAATGTCTTTAGTCCGAGGAAGTCCATCTTGATCAGTCCTGTCTCCTCGATTACCTTTCCTTCGTATTGCGTTACGATTATACGCTCTTTTGACCCCGAGGCTTTGTCGACAGCCGTGCTCACCGGAACCCAGTCGGTGATATCGTCGCGGCAGATGATCACTCCACATGCATGTACGCCAGTATTGCGCACATTGCCTTCGAGTTCGCGTGCGTATTGCAGTGTCTCAACAACGAGCGGATTCGGGCTGTGAAGCTCTTCCTTGAATGCCGGTACATAGTTGAAGCAGTTGTCGAGTGTCTCTGACAATGTTTTGCCGTCGACCTCCGGCATACGCTTGGGTATGAGCTTCGTAAGGCGGTCGCTCTCTTTCAAGGGGAGCTGTTCGACGCGCGCCACATCCTTGATAGCCGATTTCGCCGCCATTGTGCCGTAGGTGATGATGTGCGCTACTTTCTCTTCGCCATATTTACGGGTGACGTATCTCAGCACTTCCGAGCGTCCGTCGTCGTCAAAGTCGATATCGATATCAGGCAGTGAAATACGGTCAGGGTTCAGGAAACGTTCGAACAGAAGATCGTATTTCACGGGGTCTATCTGTGTGATTCCAAGGCAGTATGCAACAGCGCTGCCGGCTGCCGATCCACGCCCTGGACCTATGCTGACTCCCAGTTCCTCGCGACCTGCGCGGATGAAGTCCTGCACGATAAGGAAGTAACCGGGGAAACCCATGGTTTTCATTATGTGCAGCTCGAATTTTATACGTTCCTCAAGCTCGGGTGTCAGCGGATCTCCATATCGTTTTTTCGCGCCGTCGTATGCCAGCTTGGCAAGGTAGTCGGCTTCGAATTTAATGCGGTATAGCTTGTCGTAGCCTCCGAGCTTCTTTATCTTCGCCTCGGCATCTTCCTGACTGAGGACTACATTGCCATTCTCGTCGCGTGTGAACTCGTCGAACAGATCTTTTTCGGTAAGTCTCTGGCGATATTCCTCTTCTGTTCCGAAATCGGCAGGTATCTCGAAGTTGGGCATGATCGGTCCGTGGTCTATGGAGTAATGCTCGACTTTCGATGCTATTTCAAGTGTGTTCTCCAATGCCTCAGGAATATCGCTGAAGAGGGCGTTCATCTCCTGTTGCGTTTTCATCCACTCCTGCTTTGTATAGCGCATGCGGTCGAGGTCGTTCACATAGTTGTTGGTGCTCACGCAGATAAGGCGGTCATGTGCCTCGGCGTCGCTTTCGTTGACAAAATGCACGTCGTTCGTGGCTATGAGTTTTATGCCGAGTTCACGCGCTATATTGATGAGATGTGGATTCACACGCTCCTGTAGTGCGTAGACATCCGAGTTGCCGCTGGGATTTGTCGCCGGGTGGCGTTGCAGCTCAATGTAGTAGTCATCGCCAAAAGTATCTTTCCACCATTTGGCGCGTTCGCGTGCTTCGTCTACGAGTCCGTCGCGAAGAAGCCTCGGCAACTCTCCACCGAGACAGGCGGATGCGATTATAAGCCCTTCCTTATGTGCGGCAAGTTCTGTCTTGTCAGTACGGGGATGAGTGTAGAAGCCGTCAGTCCAGGCTTTCGAGACAAGTTTTATAAGGTTTTTATAGCCCGTAGCATTCTTAGCCAGGACGATGAGGTGTCTGCCGGTGTCGCGTTTGTCGGTTCTTTCCGACAGCAGTCCGTTGGCTACATACATTTCGCAGCCTATTATCAATCTGAAGCTTCCGTCCTTGATGCGTTTTATTCGGTTGCTCATCTGATTGATCTTGGCTTGATCACCTTTGCTCTCCGCCTTTTCAAGAGCTTTTTTATAGCCTTTCAGGCATCCGCCGTTCACGTAATTGTAGATTTCCTTGACTCCGAACATATTTCCATGGTCGGTTATGGCAATACCTGCCATGCCGTCGTCGAGCGCCTTGTCTATCAAGGCGGGGACTGAGGCTTGTCCGTCGAGGAGCGAATATTGAGTGTGGACATGAAGGTGCACGTATGGAGTCATAGTCTTGCTTGTTGTGTAGTAGACGAATACTGTATATTATGAATAATAATGATGCTTAGGCTTGTTAAACCAACCCCAAAGATACACATTTTTCACCGATTGTCAAACCTCATTTTTCTTATGGAATATCTCTTCACGGAGATATTCAGGTGTGCCATAATTGCTTGTATATTCAGCGTCTTTCTGCCCGGTTCGCGACGGTCTGAGCCTGATCCGCCGGCGTTGACCGGCGTTTTGTCGCGTTATATACTCTTAGGGGCGTGCTTTGACGGGCGATCTGATCGGTTCAGGTCGCTTTTATTTATATCGGTCTTATTATATTAATAATGTGTATGGGGTGTTTTGGTGTGTTTTTGTGTGATTTTTGCGAGAAAAAGGTGTGATTGTTTGGTGGGGGGTGGAAAAAGGGTGTACCTTTGCACTCGCTTTCGGGAACGGAGCGGCGCCGGAGGGCGCT
>OFFM01000854.1_pt1 | contig 20169 bp, 17 predicted proteins | sample 1521401 | NCBI WGS metagenome assembly OFFM01 (sample SAMEA3504118, study PRJEB24116) | mouse gut metagenome | biome: mouse gut; feature: mouse-associated habitat; material: faeces | place: Denmark | collected 2011
CCGCCGATAGTGCGCAATCTGCTCTTCTTTCCGTTTTTTTCGTTCATGTCTGCAAATCTATATATGCAAATTTAATCAAAAATCCTCTTTATAGCAAGAATTCCACTTCTTTGAAAGCATATTTGAATCTTTCTCCCGAAGCTTCATCCTCCACATGCAAATATCCGAAATCCTCCACATCGACGATTTTACCGGAATATATACTGCCGGAAGCTTTATCTCTGAAGGGATGGAAATTCCCATCATTTCTCCACATTTTTACCTTAAATTCCTTGTGGGTGGCCTCTCTCCCCTCACGATCCGCTATTTCTCCGAGTCTATGCTTAAGGATCTCCGCATATCGCTCAAGGAGAGGTTGGAGAGGATATTGTCTGCCGGTCAGCATGACCATGGAAACGGGATTAGGCGCATCGCTGACAAATTCCCGCTGATTGACATTGATTCCAACCCCTGCAATGGTCCGGTCTATTTCCATACCCATCACAGAATGCTCTATCAATATGCCGCATATCTTTCGGTCATCTACATATATATCATTCGGCCATTTCACTTTCGCCTCCACACCCTTCTCTGCAAGCAGATCCACGACAGCAAGAGCCACCGCCTCGCTGATGGAGAACTGTTCCCGCGGCAAAACGCCCTCCGGTTTCCACGCTGCCGAAAAAGTAAGGTTGCATCCCGGTTCCGATTCCCATGAATTGCCTCTTTGACCCCGACCAGCCGTCTGGGTTCGCGTTGCCACCACCACTCCACCATCCACATCCGGCATAGAGGCGGCATAGGAATTTGTCGAAGGGCATGAATCAACCCATATTATCCTCATAATTCTGCAGAGATTACCCTCGACTCATCGGGAAGCACATCTATCGTTACATCGACCACATCTTCCGGAAGATGATCCATGGCATTCTCCGGCCATTCTATAAGGCACACCGCACCGGAATCCCAATAATCGTCAAGCCCCATGTCGAGAAGCTCCTCTTCGGTCTCCACACGATAAAAATCGAAATGAAAAATCCTGTCGATATCCGGAATCACCGTCCCTCCGTCACCCACAGCATATTCATTCACGATACTGAAAGTAGGACTCGAAGCCTCATCCAATGAACCAAGAGCCTGACATAAAGCTGAGATAAAGGTGGTTTTTCCCGCCCCCATCGGAGCATGGAAAGCAAAATGCCTGTGGTCTCCCATCGCGACAGCAAATTCTCTTGCCGCACGTAGTAAATCCCCTGTATTTTCTATTTTAATAATCATTATGACTTCATTTACACATTTTATACGCGAAGTTAATCATTTATTTATTATATTTGCAGAAAACATATCAAGCAAAATATATAAAATGGGAAAAGTTCTTATAATCGGCGCCGGAGGCGTAGGCACAGTGGTAGCCCACAAGTGCGCTCAGAATCCGGAAGTATTCAATGAAATCGTGCTGGCTTCACGCACAAAATCCAAATGCGACAAGATCGCTGCCGAGATTGGAGCGAAAAATATCGTCACCGACCGTGTGGATGCTGATTCAGTGGATGAATTGGTGGAGCTTTTCAACCGCCACCGTCCTGACATCTGCATCAATGTCGCCCTCCCCTATCAGGATCTCACAATCATGGAGGCATGTCTGAAATGCGGCGTCAACTATCTCGACACAGCAAACTACGAGCCCAAAGATGAGGCTCATTTTGAATATTCATGGCAATGGGCATACCGTAAACGCTTCGAGGAAGCAGGCCTGACAGCCATCCTCGGCTGCGGATTCGACCCGGGTGTATCAGCCATCTTCGTGGCATATGCAGCCAAGCATCATTTCTCAGAGATGCGCTATCTCGACATTGTAGACTGCAACGCCGGAAATCATGGAAAGGCATTCGCCACCAATTTCAATCCCGAGATTAATATCCGCGAGATCACTCAGAAAGGAAAATATTGGCAAGACGGCAAATGGGTGGAGACTGAAAACCTTGAAATACACCAGCCGCTCAATTATCCCAACATCGGTGAGCGCGAATCATACCTCCTCTACCACGAAGAGCTTGAGAGCCTCGTGCTGAACTTCCCGAGCATCCGCCGCGCACGCTTCTGGATGACATTCGGCCAGGAATATCTCACTCATCTGCGCGTGATCCAGGATATAGGCATGGCGCGTATCGATCCCGTGATGTATAACGGCCAGGAAATCGTGCCTATACAGTTCCTTAAAGCCGTGCTTCCTGATCCCGGCTCGCTCGGAGAGAATTATACCGGCGAGACATCCATCGGCTGCCGAATAAGCGGTCTCGACAAAGAGGGCAAGGAATCAACCTACTACATCTACAACAACTGCTCACACCAGGATGCATACAAAGAGACCGGTGCTCAGGCAGTAAGCTACACAACAGGAGTTCCCGCCATGGTCGGAGCCTACATGTTCCTGACAGGCAAATGGGTTATGCCGGGTGTTCATAATGTAGAGGAGTTCGATCCGGATCCATTCCTGGAGAAACTTGCGAAATCAGGTCTTCCCTGGCATGTTATCGAGAACCAGGATCTTGAATTCAACGATTGATTTTAATCTTCATACAAGTGGATATTCCGGACTGACGGAATATCCACTTTTTGATGACTTCATTGGCTTATACTGAATACTTACATGAAAAGACTTTTAATCGCCACGGCAATCGCGGCGTCCGGACTCATGACCTCCGCCGGCATGAGTTCAGGCACCGTGCTGCGTGATGGCAATTCCTTTATGGTAAAGACCGGATTGGAGACCATTGTGCTCACTCCCGTCTCCAATGATATAATACGCGTCGCCACATTGCCCCTTTCCACTTCACGGGCAATCCTTCCTGAATCGCAGTCGGCAATACTCCCCGTTCAGAAAGTCAACACCACCACATTACTGACACCATCGGAATTCACACTTCTCACTCCGGATATTATCGCCAAAGTAGACCGCACTTCCGGGAATATAACTTTTTTCGACCGTAAAGGAAACAGGCTTCTTTCGGAAGCAGGAGGTATCGACAACTCTTCGGAGGTGAAGCGCGTATCGCTCTCCACCTCCCCGATGGAGCATTTCTATGGAGCCGGAGAACGCGGTCATTCTTTCCGGCTGAATGGTGACACACTGCGGATGTACAACCGCCCGACATACGGCTACGGTGCCGGTGACTCCCGCATCTCACAGATGAATATCACCATGCCCTATTATTCCTCCGACCGCGGTTACGGCATACTTTTCGATGACTACAACACAGCCACTCTCATCATGGGCGATACCGTGGTGTATGAATCTGAGACTGCCAAACCCTTGTCATATTATTTCATCAACGGTGGCGATCTGGCGGGAACAGCAACAAATTATACGTTGCTTACCGGACGTCAGAATCTTCCCCCTTTCTGGATGCTGGGATACATTACATCCAAATACGGGTATCACAACGAGCAGGAGGCTCTCGGAGCCATCGACTCTCTGAAACGTGCGGGATACCCGGTGGACGGCTTGATATTCGACCTTTATTGGTATGGCAAGGAGACCGACATGGGGCGCCTCGAATGGAACAGCACCCAATTCCCCGACCACAAACGCATGCTTGACTCCCTCAATTCGATGGGTGTACACACCGTGCTGATTCATCAGCCCTATATCAACAAGAACGGAGCCATAGAGAATTATAACCTGCTTGATTCCAAAGATCTTCTCACAAAAGATGCGGAAGGGAAGCGGGTGGATGTCCAGACATGGGTAGGCGATGCCGGAATGTTCGACATATCGAATCCCGCCACCCGTGAATGGCTCTGGAACCGGTTGAAACCTATCACAGCCGAAGGTCTCTCAGGATGGTGGGGCGACCTTGGCGAACCGGAAGTGCATCCTGAAAATATCGTGCATGCCAATGGCGAGACCGCATCGCAGTTCCACAATGTCTATGGCAATGAATGGTCGCGGCTCATCTACGAAGGGCTGCGCAAGGATTTTCCCGAAATGCGTCCGATGCTGCTGATGCGCGGTGGCACCTCCGGCTTGCAGCGTTATTCTGTATTCCCCTGGACAGGGGATGTTGCCCGCAGTTGGGAAGGTCTGCAGGCACAGGTGCCTCTGATGCTCAACTCCGGAATATCCGGTCTGGGATACATGAGTTCCGATATCGGAGGATTCGCGGTTGATCCAGCTCAGCCGTATATGCCGGAACTATACGTGCGCTGGCTTGAGTTAGGTGCGTTCTCCCCGGTGCTCCGCACCCATGCCCAGTACAAACCCGAGCCTTATCATTACCCTCAATATGCGGAGACTCTTAAAAAATTCATTCGCATGCGCTATGAATGGCTACCCTACAACTACACCCTTGCATATGAGAATTCCCGCTACGGTCTGCCATTGGTCCGTCCGCTAAATTTCCATAGTGGCTCTGCCGGAGAGATGTTTGCCAACGTGCAGGATGAATATCTTTGGGGAGATGAAGTGCTTGTGGCTCCTGTGATGAAAGCCGGTGCCCGCTCACGCAAAGTGCTTTTCCCAGCCGGTGAGTGGATCAGCTGGAACAATCCCTCGCTCAGATACAAAGGGGAGACCACTGCTACTGTAAAGGCTCCTCTGAATGAGCTTCCACTTTTTGTCAAGGCAGGTAGTTTCATCCCGCAATACACACAGCCGATCTCCAATGTAGGGGAATATGATCCATCAAAGTTCACAGTGAAATATTTCCCCTCGGATTCAGAATCAACCTATACCCTCTTCGAGGATGACCGCAAGAATCCTGAATCTATCTCACAAAAAGAATACCGCCTCACCACCTTCAAAGGATGGCGAAGCGGCAAAGAGATTAATGTGATTATTGATTCCGAAGGAAAATATCCGGGGATGCCCGCCAAACAGGTAATAACCCTGGAAATAATCGGCACTCCCCGACCTGCCAAAGTGACAGGAGGCGAATGGAGCTACGATATCAGGACGCGGACTCTCCGGATTGAGGTTTCCTATTGCGGCGGGGCCGTCTGCGTGACGGCGCTTTGACAGGCTCCGGTTCCTGCGAGGGAGCCGTCTGCTCTGTGACACCCAACGAATCAGCGATAAGCTCGGCAACATACTCCGAAGCAACGGAGTTGCCGAGCTTTCTTTGCATCGTGCGGTAGCCGGCAATCTGCCAATCGCGGCGCGGAGATGGCTGCAGAAGCGGTGAAAGATCGCGGGCTATGGTCTCTACCGTGCAATTATGCACAAGCAACTCCGGCACTATGCTGTTACCTACAATCAGGTTAGGCAGCGACACATATTTCACCTTCAGCAGCTTCTCCATAATCTTGTAGGAAAGCTTGACACCATTTGCACGGTAAACCACCACCTGCGGCGTTCCGATAAGAGCGGTCTCAAGCGTGGCGGTGCCGGAAGTGACCACCGCAGCCTGTGAATACTTCAGGAGGGTGTGGGTGGCTCCGAACACCACTTTCAATCCCGGATCCTGCGCAATCTCACGATAGAATTTCTCCGGAACAGCCGGGGCTGCACCCACCACATACTGAAAATCAGGAAACCGCTTGGCAGCGGCAATCATCAGCGGCAGGTTATTTCGTATCTCTCCACGGCGCGACCCGGGAAGAAGAGCGATGATAGGACGCGGATCATCAAGACCCTGACGCTCCATGAAATGCTTCTTGGGCGGAATATGCCCGATGCTCCAGGCAATCTCCTGCACCGAAGGATTCCCGACATACGTCACCTCATAATTATGCTTTTTGTAGAATCCCACCTCAAACGGAAGAATCGAATACATCCTGTTGACATATTTCCGGATCTTCTTCACCCTCCATTCTTTCCAGGCCCAGACTTTCGGAGATATGAAATAATGGACCGGGATATTGAGTTTATGGGCAAACTTGGCCATTTTCAGGTTAAAACCGGGATAATCGACAAGGATCAACGCATCCGGACGGAATTCACGGAGCAACGCCTTGGCCTGTTTAAGATTACGCATAATCACGGGAAGCTTGCGAATCACTTCGCTGAATCCCATCACATTCATACGGTCGTAATGGAGCTCGGGATCGCGCCCCGCCTCCTTCGCCATCAGATCTCCACCGAAAAAACGTATCTCGGCGGAGCTGTCTAATTTCTTAAGAGATTTGATAACATTTGCGGCGTGGAGGTCTCCGGAGGCCTCTCCCGCTATCATAACATATTTCATAATTATAATATATACGCTGTCGACAGCGTTTTTCGTATATGAGAATTCTGCTAATATTAATTATGACCATAATCGGGGGGATTGGTTTAATCACCACATCCTGCATAAGCGATTCAATTTCCACATCCCCTTCCGATATACTTACTTTCTCGCGCGATACGGTGAATTTTGACACTGTCTTCACCGATCTCGGAACGCCCACAGCACGTCTTGTAGTGTCGAACCGCGCCAAGAAAGGGATAAAGATAACATCGATCAGGCTTAAGAATCCCGACTCTAATTTCCAGATAAATGTTGACGGCATGAGCGGAAAAACGTTTCATGATGTGGAGATATGGCGCGAGGACTCGATTTTCCTCTTCATCGAATGCTTCATACCCGAGACACAAGGTAACGAGCCATACCGCGTGGAAGATGAGCTGGAATTCGTCACAAACGGCGTGACGCAGACAGTGCTCTTAGAGGCTTACGGACAGAATGTGACCCGCTTGCGTAAGGCGAGGATAACCACCGACACCCGTCTCACCGCGGAGCGTCCGTATGTGGTGTTTGATTCGCTTGTTGTCGATAAAGGAGCTACGCTTTCCATAGATCCGGATGTCAGGCTGCTTTTTCACGACGGTGCGGAATTGATTGTGCACGGATCTCTCGATGCATCCGGAGAACCCGGAAAACTGATACAGATGCGCGGGGACAGACTCGACAACGTCCTTCCCAACGTCGGCTATGACATCCTTGCCGGGCAATGGGATGGCATAAGAATCTCTCCGGAATCCTTCGGCAACAAGATTGATTATGTCGACATGCGTTCCACCAAGAACGGACTGCGCGTAGACTCATGCAGCGATCCGCGCCTCAAGCTGACCATCCGCAATTCATGGCTTCACAACTCTCAGGGACATGCTTTTGAATCCCGCTATGCAAATATCGAAGCCATAGGAGTATGTTTCTCAGAGGCTGCCGATGCTGTAGTAAGCCTCACCGGAGGCTCCAACAGATTCATTCAGTGCACCATAGCCAATAACTATCTATTCTCTGCAATCACCGAGCCATTGCTTTGCCTCCACCACAGCCTGCCCAAACACGCGGAAGAAAATCCGGATAATCCAAATCCGCTGATGGATGCATCGTTTGAGAATTGCATAATCTATGGTCTCGCGAAAGACTTGAATGAGGGTGATTTCACGGATTCCAACGTATATTTCCGCAATGTATCCCTCAAATCGGAAGGCAACGATGACGACCATTTCATCAGCTGCATGTGGGAATGCGACCCGCTTTTCCTTACCGACCGTCCGCGATACTATTTCAATTATCATGTGCAGCCGGATTCACCGGTGATCGGAATGGGGAATCCGCAGTTTGTCACGCAACCGGCTCTCATTGACATAGACGGCAACGACCGTCTCACAGTCACCTCTACCGGAGCCCCTACCCTCGGTGCATACGCAAAACCGGAATCCACCGAGGAGGAATGAATTTTTTTTGCTAAATTTGCAGAATAAAGTTGTTTAAACTAATTTTTTATTAGGAATCTGACAAAAAAAACATTTCAAAAATATGAAAGAATTCAAAAGAACCCTTATAACAACCGCCCTCCCTTATGCCAACGGACCTGTGCATATCGGACATCTCGCCGGTGTTTATGTTCCTGCCGATATCTACGCACGCTATCTGCGCCTCAAAGGCGAGGACGTGCTTCTGATCGGCGGCAGCGACGAGCATGGAGTGCCAATCACAATCAAGGCAAAGAAAGAGGGAGTCACACCTCAGGATATTGTCGACAGATACCATACCATCATAAAGGATTCTTTTGAAGGTCTCGGAATCTCTTTCGATGTATACGGCCGCACAACTTCGGAGACACACCGTAAGACAGCTTCCGATTTCTTCCGCCGCCTCTATGATAAAGGGGAATTTGTGGAAAAGACATCCATGCAGCTCTACGATGAGCAGGCTGGTCAATTCCTCGCAGACCGTTACGTGACCGGCACATGCCCCCACTGCGGAAACGAGAATGCCTATGGTGACCAATGCGAGGCATGCGGAACATCCCTCAACGCCACAGACCTCATAAATCCCAAATCAGCCATCACCGGCAATGCCCCTGTGCTCAAAGAGACTTCCCACTGGTATCTCCCCCTCGACAAATGGCAGAAACCGCTGGAGAAATGGATTCTTGAGGAGCATAAGGAATGGAAACCGAATGTTTACGGACAATGCAAATCATGGCTCGACATGGGTCTGCAGCCCCGCGCCGTGAGCCGCGACCTCGACTGGGGAATCCCAGTGCCGGTGGAGGGAGCTGACGGTAAAGTGCTCTATGTATGGTTCGATGCCCCGATCGGATATATCTCGAACACCATCGATCTCGTAGGCGAGGATTACACAAAATGGTGGAAAGATCCGGAGACGAGGATGCTCCATTTCATCGGCAAGGACAATATTGTGTTCCACTGCATCGTCTTCCCCGCCATGCTGATGGCTGACGGCAGCTACAACCTCCCCGAGAATGTGCCTGCCAATGAATTCCTTAACCTTGAGGATGACAAGATCTCAACATCGCGCAACTGGGCGGTATGGCTACATGAATATCTCGCAGACTTCCCCGGCAAGCAGGATGTGCTGCGCTATGTGCTCACGGCAAACGCTCCCGAGACAAAAGATAACAACTTCACCTGGAAAGACTTCCAGGCACGCAACAATTCCGAACTTGTGGCAATTCTCGGTAATTTCGTGAACCGCGCCATGGTTCTTGATCACAAATATTTCGGTGGAGAAGTTCCTGCCTGCGGCGAACTTCAGCCAATCGATGAAGATGCTATACGCGAAGTGAAAGAGGCTGTAAAACAGCTTGGCGAGAACCTTGACAACTTTAAATTCCGCGAGGCTCTCAAGGATGCCATGGGAATAGCGCGCATAGGTAACAAATACCTTGCAGACACAGAGCCTTGGAAACTTTGGAAAACAGAGCCTGAGCGCGTGAAGACCATCCTCAACATCGCACTCCAGATATGCGCCAATCTTGCGGTTACATTCGAACCCTTCACCCCCTTCATGAGCGCAGATCTTTGCAAGATGCTTGGACTTGAGAAACTGAGCTGGGATATGACAGGCAGATTCGACCTGCTTCCAACCGGTGCTAAAATCGCCGAGCCTCACCTCCTCTTCGAAAAAATAGAGGATGCGCCGATAGAGGCACAGGTGCAGAAGCTTCTTGACACCAAGAAAGCAAACGAGTCAATGGCTTGGAAACCTGAGCCCGTGAAAGCCAACTGCTCCTATGAAGATTTCGAGAAAGTGGACATCCGTGTAGGAAAAGTCCTTGAATGCTCAAAAGTGAAGAAATCGAAAAAACTGCTTCAGTTCCTGATTGAAGACGGCATGGAGAAGCGCACAATCCTCAGCGGCATAGCCCTCTCATATGAAGATCCGTCAGTGCTTGTAGGCAAAGAGATATGCTTCATTGCCAACTTTGAGCCCCGCAAGATGATGGGTATAGAATCGCAGGGCATGATACTCTCCGCTGTCAACTCCGACGGCAACCTTGTGGTGATCGGTCCTACAGGTCCCGTTGCGCCCGGTGCCTGCGTAGGCTAAGAGTCCGTCTCATAAATCCTACCGGAGTGCCCTTATAACGGCTTTTGCCTGAAGGAAAACAACTTTTGCCCAATGCTCCAATAGGCGGGGAGATGGCGGATATTTCATATATCCAATCAGGAAGCTAACCGGAATTATATTCTTTTCAGCTACCCTCTTTATAACACGGAAGTAGGCCCGCTCATTGGATTTCTTGATTTTGCTCTCGGTGATGAAGACATCAGAACTCATCATCGGGAGCATCTTATTCCATTTAGCCTTGTAAAGCTTGATGGTCTCTTTAAGCCATCTCTTGTCAAAATTGCCGGCAGAATCATGATATGTCAGCACTGAGCCGCAGACATAATTCTTATACTTCCTGGCTACGGAAATAGAGAAGTCAATGTCATAGCAATGGAAACCGGTGAGATATTGCTCGTCAAACGGGATCTCTTCCCATACCTCACGCCTCACGAACATGGCATATCCATCCAGTGTGACAACCTCGTTCCAAGGGATCTCCGGACCAGAATTCTCACAACAAAGCTCACCCGACTGGCTGAGATTGACCACAATCCATTTCGGATCCATGAACCATCCACCGGGAACATCAAACAACACTTTCGACCCGGCGAAGCCTATGACCCCGCAATCTTTCTTTCTCAATTGAGGCTCCATCACAGAAAACCAATTTTCCGTAATGAATCCTGCATCCTCATGGATAAAAAGAAGATACGGGTATTTTGCCTTGGCCGCACATTTATTATAAACGCAGGCTATCGGCTCAGGATCCACAAGATTATTTTTGGCAATAATCTCATACTCAACCTCGGCTCCAATTGTAGAAGCGATATTTCTCTTCAAAACTTCCAGCTTCGAAGAATTAACATAGCATACTATTATCGAAAGCATCAGAACAGACTTTTGTGCAAAGATAATAAATTTTAGTAAATTTGCAGAATGAATGTGTTATATGACAGCCATACATTCTCCGAGCAGACTTTCGGGGGAATATCAAGGTATTTTGTCGAGTTGATGAATAATCTTCCGCCCGAATACACACCCCTCCTGTCATTAAAGGCAAGCGAGAATGACTATCTTTCCCTGCTTAAGAATAAGCCCCACACTTTTTCCCTGCGTCACTTCCCGGAACATCGTAAGCTATATTACTTTATCAACGGATTTGCCGACAGGAAAGCTCTTGCCGGGGACCGGTATGATGTGTTCCATCCAACAGGGTTTGATCCTTATTTTATCGGGAAGGTAAAATCACCTGTGGTTGTCACCGTGCATGACATGATCTATCATCATGGTCTGAATCCGGGGAAGCATACCCCGGAAATTATGGAGAACATGCGCAAGACAACACTTGCCGCAGACCGGATAATCGCCATAAGCCAGGCAACAAAAAACTCCATTCTCCAATTTTACGACATTGATGAATCGAAAATCGATGTGATCCACCATGGATTCAATTTCGTAGAAACAGACAACAAACCTCTCGGTTACTGTCCTGAACGATACATTCTGTTTGTAGGGCACAGGGGAGGTTATAAGAATTTCGAGACCCTCCTGCAAGCTTTCTCCTTGATCGCAGATTCCGACAAATCCTTGCATCTGATGTGCACGGGAAGAGGTTTCAACAAGCATGAGCAACAGAGGATCGCGGAATTGGGTCTGACCTCAAGATGCCATTGCCGTTTCATCCCGACCCTCGATATGGGTGCTCTCTACGCAAATGCGCAATGCTTTGTTTTCCCGTCAAAAATGGAAGGATTCGGAATGCCGGTTCTCGAATCCTTCGCGGCTGACTGCCCTGCGATCTTGAGCGATTCAAGCTGCTTTCCGGAGATAGCCGGCAAAGGAGGCATATACTTCAATCCCGAAGATCCGGATGATCTTGCATCAAAGATCCTGCTTACGGTCAATGACACAGATTTCCGCAACAGCAAGATTCTTGCCGGCAAGAAAGAACTTTCACGTTTTTCATGGGCAAAAACCGGAAAGGAAACTGCCGAGACTTATTCAAAAACAATTTAGAAAATGGATTCAATAAGTGTTATAACCGTTACCAGAAATTGCTCACCTCTCTTGAAGCGCACCATCGATAATGTGACCGCACAGGGCTATCCGCAACTTGAATATGTAATCATCGACGGAGCATCGGAAGATAACAGCATAGACACTATCAGAAATTCTTCAGGTATAAGCAAATGGATATCCGAGCCTGACAAAGGAATCTACGATGCCATGAACAAAGGGGCGCGCATAGCAACAGGTGAGTGGATCCTTTTCATGAACGCCGGCGACACGTTCGCAACGCCAGACACTGTCAGAAAACTGATGGAGCAGGCAGCCGCGCATCCGGAAGCGGATGTGATCTACGGGGATGTGATCCGTTGCGGCTCAGAGGGTAACGATTCCATAAAAGCTGCCTCAGACGTTTTAAAAGGGCACCGGCTCGCTTTCTGCCATCAGAGCGTGATGTGCAGACGCAGGTTACTTCTTGACACACCTTTCGATATAAGCCACCGCTATTCCGCAGACTTTAAATTTTTCAAAATCCTTGCCAAAAACGGTAAAGTTTTCCATCACGTCAACTTCCCTGTGGCACGCTTTGACACCACAGGAATATCCACACGCAACCGAGCCAAGGGTCTGGCCGACAACATGAAAGTGGTAAGGGAAGTCGATGGCATAGCGGGAGGATTTCCTTCAATCCTCCACCTCCTGCCAACCTATATCATATCAAGATTAAAAGGGAAATAATCAAGGTAAAGGACGCAACTTAGAGTCCGTCTCATAAAAAATTTAGCTTTAGGGGACGGATTCTTAGTCTGGACTTCAATTCAGGATAGGTTTCAAGGGCCGCGAGGGTATATTTGTAATGTATTCTGGAAATATCACCGCCAAGACCTTCCTTATCAATCTCCTTACATAAATTTTTCAGATGATAACGATAGGCACGCACCGTCTTGGGTAATGAGACATTACGTCTGTAATATTCCAGACGGCTGTTGGCATAGTATTCATATTTTTTCGGATTCACAGGTTCATCACCCATGCTTTTACCCTCAAGGTGGATTATCTTGGCTGACGGAACTGACATAACATCATATCCGGCCCGATGAATCCTGCAACACAAATCCGTCTCTTCAAAATACATGAAAAACTCCGGCGCGAATCCACCTATTTTTTCAATAAGTTCAGCGCGGAGCATAAGATCTGCCCCGGTGATATATCCTACCTTTATCGGATGTCCGGTATGGTTGAAGCGTGAATTCTTCCCATAAAGGACGTGTTCGGGAAAGCGCTTGCAACCTTCACTGAATTCCCACAGCACACCGGGCAGTATTCTCCGGAAAGAGATAGCCCTATGCATGTTTTCATGATATAAATTCCCTCCGCATGCACCGCAACGGGGGTGAGATTCCATGTAATCGAACAGCTCCTTTATGGCATTATTCACAAGTAGGGTGTCAGGGTTAAGACAAAACAGATATTTACCTGATGCATAACGGAAACCCTCGTTATTGGCTGCCCCGAAACCAAGATTCTCCGGCATGGCCACATATCTGACAGGTATATCACATTTCAAAGTTTCCAGCGCTTCTGCTTTCCCGTCCTGGGCACTACTGTCCACCAAAATAATTTCACATTCCACTCCGCGGGTCTTATCGACAATGGAAGCCACGGCATCCATTATCAAAGCCTCAGTATGGTAATTGACTATAATAATACTTACATCCATATATAATATCAGATCTTTTTATTTAACACCCCTGCCAAGCACCCCTTTTATCTTATAAGACAAGAATTTGAGAAGATGTTCGAAATGCCTGGCTGTCATCGGAAATGAGAGAAATCGCTTTGTGAGTACCGGATCTCTGAAACCTATTTTATTCATCTCTTTCAACATTTTGAAACACATTCGCTCCTCCAGATAACGCGCCCTCTCTTCTGACAGAGGTACATCCGGGGTTATACACGGAAGGATATTTCTCCATTTTCGATCATATATGCGCATGGTCTGCTTAGCCCAGTTTTCATCGAAATTACCTGGTGAATGATGATATGGCAAGACGGAGAAACAGACATAATTCTTAAACCGCGAAAACAAGGATATCGAAAAGTCCACATCATAGCAATGAAAACCTGTAAGATTCTCCTCATCGAAGGGAGATTGCTCCCACACTGACTTTCTGACAAACATAGCAAAGCCATCAAGAGCAGCAACCTCAGTGAAGTCCTCTTCCTTGATACATATCCGTCTGTAGAGTTTCCCTCCGTCATCATAATTGGTGGCTGTCCATTCGAGTCCACTGGCTCCCCAGCTACCAGGAAAATCATACATCACCTTGGTGCCTGCAAAACCGATTACACCGCAATCCGGCTCGCTCAATTTCTTCTCAATCGGAAGAAGCCAGTTTTCAGTGATAAACCCGGCATCCTGATGAATGAAAAGGAGATTATCGAACCGCGCTTTCCTTCCTCCCTCATTATATATGGCGGCAAGCGGACGGGGAGTACGGGTGTTATCAATCGCGATAATCTCATATTCGCAACCATCTCCGATGGTACGGGCAATATTCTCACGCAATTCTTCTACCAGATCCGGCTTTGTGGCACAAACTATTATTGAAATAGACATATATTATCAACCTGATTAAAAGGAGGTAAATTCAGTATTTTTAGAGATGATGTTATTTCTGCAGCGAGAGATATTTGTCAACAACAAGAAGAGATATCAACCGCTCGCGGCGCTTATCGGCAAACTGCGATACCCACTTCTTTGACTCCACCGAGATTCTCTCCGCCTTGTCGGGGTGATCTATATAATATCTGATTTTCTCACCGACATCCGAGAAATCCGGTGCTATCTCGACATAATGTTTTCCAGCCTCGAGCTGCGAATGCATCAGCCAACCTTCGACCGTAGGCTTGGGCATGACCGGCACGCAGTTGGAAGCCATTATCCATTGTAGCGATGAAGCCATGTCATAACCCTCCAACGCCAAAATGAATTGATATCCGAACTGGTATGGTATCGACACAAATTCCGATTTCCAGCGCGAGGGATGCGTGCGGTTAGTATCACCTAAATCGAACATATCATTATCCGCCCACTTCTCAAAAAATTCGATCCTTGCCGGTTTATTGAAAATATCTCCCCTGAAGAAAAGTTTGGGAATCTTTTTGCTGAAAGGTATCCGGTCCTTGGGATTTAGCCAATGTCGTATGGAATCAAGATTGAGTATCACGGCATTCTCCTCGTGAATACCATTGAGCCTGCGCGCCTTCATCAATGTCGGCACAACCGGATTTTCCCATATGTCACCATCTTTGAAGGCGACCTCTCTTTCAGCAGGAAATCCTCGCAGTGAAAATTCTGCATCGATGGCATATCGACTCTGGAATTTTCCGACACGCACATCTTTCACTCTAACCGTGGAAGCCTCGGGAAGATCATACCTATCTGTCAGACGGCAATAAACATCCCTGCGCCAGCGTAGATAATCGGCATCCGGACGTTTCTCCCATCCGGAAAGCAACCGTTTGCGGCGCGCATTCATCAAACCTCGCGGCATGAGATGATTCAACGCCCCTTTTATATAGAAAAAAAGAGGTGGTGTTTTCCCTGGAAGTATGTATTTTTCAACAAAATTCATCGGTGTCGCTATTCTCCGGCAGGAATACCGGATTACAAATTTAGCTTAAAATTTAGAAATTAGGAAGTTTATACGTAATTTTGCATATGCAAAAGATAATTCCTGCAATATTATCAATTTTACTTTTAGTTTCCTGCGGGGCGGGAAAGGCCGATTCTTCATCAGGCAATCCATCGGATATGTCCGCCGGAACGGGTGTGTCATCCTCATCTGCCAATGCGGATGTGCGATTCGATGCCGACAGCGCATATGCGTATGTGGCGCGGCAGGTGGCATTCGGACCTCGTGTTCCCAACACAGAGGCGCACCGTCTTGCCGGCGACTGGATGACCGCAGAGCTTAAACGCCATGGTGCGGAGGTTATTGAACAAAAAATGGACCTCAAGGCATTCGACGGTACTATCCTGCATTCCAGAAATATCTTCGGTCAATACAATCCCGATGCGGAGGATCGCACCCTGCTTCTCGCTCACTATGATTGCCGCCCATGGGCTGATGAAGACCCGGATCCCGAGAAGAGACGGCAACCTGTTGACGGAGCCAACGATGGAGCCAGCGGCGTAGGGGTGCTTCTGGAAATTGCCAGACAGCTTTCTCTCGACAACCCCGGCAGCGGTATAGACATCCTTTTCGTAGATGCCGAAGATTGGGGAACGGAGGGCGATGACGAATCCTGGGCCATGGGCGCACGGTATTTTGTCGAGAACCCGATAAAACCCGGCTATTCTCCCGCACGTGTGATTGTGGCGGATATGGTTGGAGGGAAAGGAGCCAAATTCCCGGTAGAATATTTCTCGCAGCAGTCCGCGCCTGATCTGGTCAGCGAAATCTGGGGCGCAGCCGCATCTGCCGGACACGGCAACCTCTTCCAGCGCCAGCTCGGTGGGGCTGTTACCGATGACCATGTGGAATTTATAAAAATTGGAATCCCCGCCGTGGATATAATAGAGTATCATCCCCGGTCTGGCTTCAACCCGCACTGGCATACAACCTCCGATAATCTTGACAACATCGACCGGAATACACTCGGGGCAGTGGGTGAGACTATCATGACATATATTAATCAGAATAAACAAAAATAAGAAATATGAATTTCATTGAAGAATTGACATGGCGTGGCATGATCCACACGATGATGCCGGGCACAGACGAGCAACTTGCAAAAGAGATGACCACAGCATACCTCGGAATCGACCCTACGGCCGACTCGCTGCATATCGGTCACCTCTGCGGAGTCATGATGCTGCGTCATTTCCAGCGTTGCGGACACAAGCCATTAGCCCTTGTGGGAGGCGCAACCGGTATGATCGGTGACCCATCCGGCAAATCAGCGGAGCGCAATCTGCTTGATGAAAAGACATTGCGTCATAACCAGGAGGCGATTAAGAAACAGTTGGCAAAATTCCTTGATTTCGAATCCGATGCTCCCAACCGCGCCGAGATGGTCAACAACTATGACTGGACAAAGGATGTTACATTCCTTGATTTCGCCCGCGAGATCGGTAAGCACATCACGGTAAACTACATGATGGCCAAAGACAGTGTGCAGAAACGCCTCAACGGCGAGGCTCGCGACGGATTGAGCTTCACTGAGTTCACCTACCAGCTTCTCCAGGGATTCGACTTCCTGCACCTCTACCAGGACAAGAACTGCAAGCTCCAGCTCGGAGGCTCCGACCAATGGGGTAACATAACCACAGGAGCCGAACTGATACGACGCAAACTCGGTGGTGAAGTATTTGCCCTCACATGCCCGCTGATCACCAAAGCCGACGGTGGTAAATTCGGCAAGACTGAAAGCGGAAACGTATGGCTCGATCCGCGCTATACCTCCCCTTATAAATTCTACCAGTTCTGGCTCAATGTCTCTGACGCAGATGCCGAGAAATATCTCAAGATATTCACATTCCTTTCAAAGGAGGAGATAGAGGCACTTGTAAAAGAGCATAACGAGAATCCGGGAGCTCGCCCCTTGCAGAAACGTCTCGCCAAGGAGGTGACTACAATGGTTCACAGCGAGAAGGATTACAACGCGGCTGTTGAGGCTTCGCAGATACTTTTCAGCAACTCCGCAGGTGAGGCACTGAAAGCTCTTGACGAACAGACTCTTCTTGACATCTTCGATGGTGTGCCCCGCTTCACCATATCAAAGGATGAACTTGCAGCCGGCATACCGGTGCTTGATCTTCTTGCTGTCAAGGCACAGGTATTTCCCTCCAAAGGAGAGGCTCGCAAGATGATCCAGGGAGGTGGTGTAAGCCTGAATAAGGAGAAACTGACCGATCCCGCCGCTACGATTGATGCAACCGCTCTTCTCGGTGGCAAATACCTCCACATCCAGAAAGGTAAGAAAAACCATTTCCTCCTTATCGCTGAATAATAAAAATCATTTTCATAAATTCCACAATGACCGCTACCCTCCCGTTGGTATCTGTGCTGATGCCCGCCTACAGACAGGCAGAATATATTGAAGAAGCATTAGACTCGCTTCTAAAACAGACATATACCAACTGGGAGGTGGCCATAGTGGATGACGGCTCCCCCGACAATGTAGCGGAAACTGTCAGGAAATACACGGAAAAGGATTCACGCATCAAGTTTTATCACACTGAAAATCATGGCGTAAGCGCAGCAAGAAATTATGCCGCCTCGCAAACATCCGGTGAGTTCATACTCCCCCTTGATGCCGATGACACTTTTGAACCGGGATATATGGAGGCTTGTGTTGCCACCTTCAGGGAAAATCCGGACCTAAAACTTGTGTATTGCCAATGGAACATGTTCGGTGACGTAAAGAAGACACACCCGATATTCTACCGGGGATATGCCGATCTGCTCATTGCAAACACCATATTCTCCGCAGCCATGTATCGCAGAAAAGATTTTGAGAGAGTAGGAGGATACGATATAGAAATCCCATTTGGCTTTGAAGACTGGAATTTCTGGATATCACTGTTGGATGAGAATTCACAGGTGTTTCAGATTCAACAGCCGCTGTTTAACTACAGAATCAAATCCGCGTCAAGAAGTGTGGATGTAAATGTGGAAAATAACCAACGCATCACCAGAGAATACATCTTCCGCAAAAATATCGACAGCTATACCCGCGTTTACCCCGATTTCATCGGTATTCTCCAGCTACTTCAAGGCTACGAACACAGGGAGCAGAAATGGAAACGACGTTCGCTACCGAGCCGTCTGTGGCACGCCGTAAAAGGCACAATCTGAGGCCCCGTTTCATAGAGAAAATTCAAATGTGACGGCTTCGAAGAAGTCGCCTTCCCGCATATCACATTCTATCTCGACACGCAGCCATCGCAGACGTATTCCGCGTAGCCCGCGGATATATGCACCACGCGCTGATGCGAGAAGATGCCATTTCTCGCGATGCTGAGAGCCGTAAAGCTTGAATTTCACCTTGTCGCGAGGAAAAACGCCCCTGAGAGTCACGTTTCTAACGCTTTTCTCATCTTCCGGATAATCCAGATGCAATGGCTCGGTAAGAAGACGGATACGCGATGCTCCTGCAATCGGCGGTTCATTCCCTTCTGATTCCGTAAGGGAATCGAATGATGGCTGCTTAGTAAATCCGGAAAGCGTTCCCGCAGACAAAGGCACTGATGTGAATTCAGTCATCTGCCCGATTTCATCGTATGAAATTGATGCTATCCGTCTGAAGGGCAATGCACCTTCGGCACGATCCATCACCTCCTGCGCCGTGTAATGGTCATACTGCCAGCAACGCTTTGGTGTGCCATCCAACGTTATGCTCCGGATACCTGCCACATTCGCGTTATTATCATACATCGGTGCCTGCTCCGTCGCGAAAACTTCAATCCCCGCTATCCTGCCTGATTGATTAGAAAAATTCACATCCGGAATGAATCGGCATTGTAAACGACCCGGAACATTACGGATCTGAGCGCGGGTGTGAAGATATTTGTCGGTCAATCCGTTAGCGACAATAGGAAGTCGCGGTGCGGACATAAACGCACGCATCACCCCAATATCATGCAACGCGGTGCGGGAGCCATCCTTAAAATGGTAACACCAGCCGAGACGGAATGGAGATGTGAAAAGATTGGATGATGCTGAAGCGTCGAGATAACCTTTAAGAGCGGCATGAACAGCAGCAGACCTGTTCTTCTGAAGCAATGCGCTCTCGGGAGCGGTAACGCCCTGATAATCGTCATTAAACCAAGCCAAGACACGGGGAATATCAACCTCGCTGACATTAAAAGCCACCACTGCCTCCGGCCAACCGCCCATAGCGGGATGAACATTCCCCATTTCATCAGTCACAACCGATGCATACTGCGGACCATAACCGCCAAGATTCTCCCCGTAGAGTCGGAATTCCACACCGCAATCCGGCATATCCACATCGCTTCCGGGATTATTTTCCCCGTTTCCACCGGTGCTTTCATCTGCTATCTCGCTCTTGAGCACCTTTATCTTGCTGAACTCAATCCTCTTTCTCATAACCACAGGCTTTCATAAACTAAAAAATACCGTCATTAACAAAAAATACCGGACGAAGATATCAACATATCTCCATCCGGCAATCTTATCCGTTTACATCGCCCCTCCAACCAGCCTTCATCCATGCCTCCCAACCATGTCTCAGACCAAGCTTGAAATAAGCCTCAAACCATGTCTAAGGCCAAACTTAAAATTAAGTCTCAAACCATTATAACCATTGGTAACCATTTTAATTCAGCATTTTAAACCAAATTTTGGAAACCATTAAAACCATT
>OFFM01000856.1_pt1 | contig 20152 bp, 10 predicted proteins | sample 1521401 | NCBI WGS metagenome assembly OFFM01 (sample SAMEA3504118, study PRJEB24116) | mouse gut metagenome | biome: mouse gut; feature: mouse-associated habitat; material: faeces | place: Denmark | collected 2011
CCTGCGGGATTATGGGCTTCATCATGCAAATTTCTTTATTTATAGTATTAAAGAGATATACTTGATATGTTTCCGGTTAAGTCCGGATCAAAATTATTATCCCGTCGGCGACTTCTGTTAGTGCGCAGACGGGATATTTTTCTGAGAACTAACCATCCCTTTTATAGGAAATGTATTCAAGTATAATACCGACATCAGTAATATTACTGATGTTATCTCCATCACTTCTTTTCGCAAATGAAAAGAGTGATACCACCGCCCGACAACTAAACGAGGTTGTCGTTACCGGTCGGAAATCAACTACTGACGTTATTCCGGTACAAACGCTCACAGGCGATGAGCTTAATCGTCTTAACAGCAATAGTATCGCGGACGCCCTGCGCTATTTCTCAGGTGTGCAGATAAAAGATTACGGAGGTGTTGGAGGTATTAAAACAGTCAATATCCGCTCTATGGGTACAAATCATACCGGGGTGGTATATGACGGTATCGAACTTGGAAATGCCCAAAACGGTCAAATTGATCTTGGTCAATTCTCTCTTGATAATATCGAATCCTTATCACTATATAACGGTCAGAAAAGTGAAATTCTGCAGCCTGCCAAAGATTTCGGATCAGCGGGATCAATCTATATGCGTACACGAAGTCCTCGTTTTGTCAAAAACCAGAATTTCCACGCCCGTGCTACAATCAGAACCGGTTCTTTTGATCTTCTTAACCCATCTGCACTTATAGAATTGAAATTTAACGAAAACGTACGTGCATCTCTTAATGCAGAATGGATCAATTCAAGTGGCAAATATAAGTTCCGCTATCGTAGAGTGAATCCGGCAGGTGAATTGGCATATGACACCACAGCAGTCAGACAAAACGGTGATATTAATGCCACTCGCCTTGAACTTAACGTTTACGGCGATATAAAATCCGGTAGTTGGAATTTCAAATGCTATAACTACAACTCCGAAAGAGGTGTTCCTGGAGCTATAGTCAACAACGTTTGGCGAAGAGGCGAACGAATTTGGGATACCAATTCATTCGCACAAGGACGTTATACCGGAAATTTTGGTAGATTCACGACTTTAAACCATATTAAATACGCATTTTATCGAACGCACTATGTAAATAATGATGACAAACAGATAAAAATAGATAATTTATACAAACAAAAAGAGATTTATATATCCACAGCAAATGAATACGATATTTTTTCATGGTGGCAGCTATCTTTAAGCTATGATTTTCTATGGAATAATATGAATGCGGACGTTTATGGATTCGCACGACCTGAACGTTTTTCCAATTTCGTCTCAACAGCTACATCTATAACTCTTCCCCGCATCAAGATACAAGCGAGCTTGCTTGGAACTTTTATTCATGACCGTCTTGAGGGGCAGCTTGCACCCGAAGATAAACACATACTGACACCGGCAGTCTTCGCATCTTTCAATCCTCTGAGAAACACAGATTTTTCACTTAGGGCTTTTTACAAAAAGTCTTTTAGGATGCCAACATTCAATGACCTGTATTATGCTGATATGGGGAACTCTTGTCTGAATCCTGAGCATGTCTCCCAATACAATATCGGCATATTATATGATCATAATGGCAATGGATTCATTTCCGCGTCAAGAGTAGGCATTGATGCTTATTACAATCATGTTAAAGATAAAATTGTAGCCTATCCGAAAGGTCAGCAATTCAGATGGACAATGCTGAATCTCGGTTCCGTTGATATCCGTGGTGTTGACGTTTCTGCCCTTCTTACTGTAAATCCTTTACGTGATCTTTATCTGACATTACGCGCTCAATACACATTCCAACGTGCCATCGATGTCACCAATCCTGCCGACAACTATTACAGGCATCAGATTCCATATATCCCGCGTAATTCGGGTTCTGCTGTAGCAAATGCCTCATGGCATGGGTGGGGAATAAATTATTCTTGGATTTACGTCGGGGAAAGATATAATCAGCAGGAGAACATCAGATACAACTATACCCAGCCATGGTATACTTCCGACATATCATTCTGCAAAGATTTATCTTTGGGCAAAGTCGCACTCAGAATCCTGCTTGAGATAAACAACCTTCTAAGTCAGGATTACGATGTGATTATTAACTACCCTATGCCTAAACGCAATTTCAGACTTACTCTCTCTGCTGAAATATAACGGCTTTTAAACTGGATTTAATTATGACAATATATAAATATTTCTTTTATTTTCTGCCGCTCCTGTTTGTCGCCACGAGCTGTCGAGATGACGAGCTCGTGGTGCCAACGGAGTATGATATTATACCCGAATATCCCGCTGACGGTACTGCAATCCGAGGTTTTTACCTTGTGAATGAAGGGAATATGGGATCCAATAAATGCACACTTGACTATTTTGACTATTTCACAGGTCTATATGCAAGGAATTTCTATGCGGAACGTAATCCTGAAGTCATAAAAGAACTTGGAGATGTCGGTAATGATATCGGGATATATGGCTCTAAACTGTATGTTGTGGTCAACTGCTCACATAAAGTTGAGGTTATGAATGCACGTACTGGAATAAGATTAGGACAGATTGATATTCCAAACTGCCGGTATGTTCGATTCCATCGCGGCAAAGCCTATGTGTCATCATATGTAGGACCGGTTTTGATTGACCCGGATGCCCCCAGAGGCGCTGTTTATGAAGTCGACACACTCTCTTTTAATATCACACGCAAAGTTTCAGTTGGTTATCAGCCGGAAGAAATGGAGATTGTAGATGATTATATGTATGTTGCAAATTCCGGCGGCTATCGCGCGCCAAATTATGACAATACGGTCTCTGTTATCCAGATGATAGACTTCAAGCAAGTGCAACAGATTCCGGTAGGAATCAACCTTCACAGGCTTAAGAAGGACAAATACAACAAGCTATGGATATCTTCACGGGGAGATTACATGACAAGGCCATCCAGATTATATGTTATGGAGAAAAAAAAGGGCTATAACAGTATGATTGTAACCGATACAATCCAGACCCCATGCTCAAACATGGCTATAAAGGGTGATTCATTATATTTCTATGCCACAGAATGGAACAATTTCACCGCGTCAAACACCATTCGTTATGGCATAATAGACATAAGGTCTAAGAAAATTATATCGGATTACTTCATTACGGATGGAACTGAGAAAGAAATCACAATACCATACGGAATAGCTGTTCATCCGGAGACGGGAGACATATTCGTCACAGATGCAAAGAATTACGTATCCTCCGGCACGCTTTATTGCTTTAATAAACATGGACGCAAAAAATGGAGTGTCAGGACTGGTGATATTCCTGCACACATCACATTTCTGCCAATAATGCCCAAGTTATGAAAAGTCAATTAAAAATATACTGTATCCAGGTTGCGGTAGCAGCCGTGACAACAGCTTGTTCAGCCGATATTCCGGTTGTGAGCCTCGGTATTGATGAAAAGTATGTGATTGAAAGGATGCGTAAATTACGTCTGGAGTCTGCGTTTACAGGAAACGCTTATCGTTGGACAATGACCGATCCATCCGGAATCAGCCGTGTCGTAGGTGATTCGAAAAGTTTCATATTTCTTTCGGAAAAGGAAGGTGAGTACAAGTTTACTTTCGAGGTTATTGATTCTGAATCTCCATACCGACATGATTTTTCAATCTACGTGGTTCACGAAGAAGTGGAATATTCCCCGTATATTTCAAAAGTCTACGAATATTGTCCGGCACCGGGTCAATTTGTAAATGAAATGCCGATGTATGAACCCGGTGACACCTATGCCGACATGGTTAGAAAAGCTGAAGAATCAATCTCTGGTAAAAATGATATTATGATTTCTCTCGGGTCATACGGTGGTTATGTGACATTTGGTTTTGATCATACCATTATAAACGTTGAGGGTGAAAAAGATTTCCGTATCTGGGGCAATGCATTCTATGAATTGACCCAACCCGGTAAAAAAGGTGGATCGGCAGAACCGGGAATAGTGATGGTTTCATACGATGAGAACATGAATGGAATTCCTGATGACCCCTGGTATGAACTTGCAGGAAGTGAATACTATAAACCGGGAACTGAACACAACTACAGCATAACCTATTCTCGACCTGTCATAGATAAAGAGCAAGTTCCAGATGATTCCGGTTTCATTACGGATACCGACTACATACCGTGGAAAGATTCTGAGGGCAACACAGGGTATGTGGCGAAAAATTCATTCCATTTACAGAGCTACTATCCGCAATGGGTCAAAGAGGATGAACTGACATTCTCAGGGACATTGCTGCCTAAAAATGGAGTGGATCTCAGTGGCTCCGGTACATATTACGTTCTATATAGTTTCGAATGGGGATACGCAGACAATCATCCGAACGATTTTTCAGACTTGAATTCTTTTGACATTGATTGGGCTGTTGATTCGGATGGCAATCCGGTAAAACTCCCGGGAGCAGATTTTATCAGAGTTTACACAGGACTCAATCAATATTGCGGCTGGCTCGGTGAAACATCAACTGAGATATGTCGTGCCAGAGACCTTCATGTGCGGGACTTTTCCGATCCTTCAGAGAATCCGCTTCCAGACAGAATCTCGAGTTCGTTGACACGTGAGACATTCACTCACAAAAATGTCAATCTTAAAATCAAAACAAACAATTGATATTATGAATGTATTAAAATCATCAATTTTGACCGTATCACTGGTTGCTACGGCAGCAGGAATCGCCTATGCTGATTTCAGAGTTGATTTGGACAAAATTGCTCATTGGAGCGGCGAGGGCAAAAACAGGGCTGCTCTTGTGATTCAATTTCTTGATGAATACAGCAAGAAAGCCTATGTATGGGGATATAGATGGAAAGATGGTGAAGAGGCGACCGGAGAGACCATGATACGGGCCATAGCTGCTGAAGGTAAGGACTTCTGCGCATTGATTCAATTCACAGGAGGACTCGGTTCCACATTAGACGGTGTAGGCTACTCTGAAAACAACTCTATATTGAATGAAATCAGATACAATTATCAAGAGGCATCGACTGACCCTTATGTCATGTTTGGTTTCTCATCACCTAACACTTTAATGGGTCAGACATCATCCCCTGGAGAGAGGGCAGCCGAAATGTGTGGCTCGGCAATTGAAAATGCAAAAAACACAGGGATAATAGAACATCCTCTCAATCAGAAAGTATTCGGCTATCCGGCGTATGACTACGACTGGTGGCAAGCCGACAACACATCTGAAAATATGCGATGGAATGCCGGATGGTATACCGGATACTGGAGTTACTGGCTCGGCAATACCTCTGTTTCTTCAGATGAATTTACCTATTCTGGATTGGGAATGTCAAGCGTAAAACTTAAAAACGGAGATATCAACGCATGGAAATTCATGCCTCTTGATGGACCCGTAAACCCGGATGACTACGTGGATGGTATGACGGGGGCATCTATAGTCTGGAACAACAATCTTGATTATGAACATTTTTCAGGCTCAACTTCCGTTCCTGTCTTGATTCAGAATACCCATGAAACCGATATAAAAATTTATGACATATCCGGACGTCTTGTCAAATCATGCAGATACAGAGATATAGACAGCTTTCCGCGTGGTCTTTACATAGTCCGGATCATGGATACAAACAAATCATATAAAATATTCATCAAATAATCACAGTTATGAAGTATTCTTTACGAGGCATTCCTCTTACGGCATTATGCATATCTGCCGGTATGTATGCCGCAAACCACAATGAGATTGATTTCTCCAGAATCCGCACATGGATTGGAGAAGGGCAAAATGAATCCGCAGTCATTCTTTCATGGAATGATAACCAAGGTATTGATAAACTTATTGTTGGATTAAGGCACGATGCATCTCCAGCAAAACAGGACATTATCACTACTCTTATCAAGAATGACCGGAGATTTTATGCTCCGGAGGGGGCATCTGCCGGATCACTATGTTTTGACAATGGAGGTGAAGGAAAACTTTCTGATCCTGAATACACGATCTATGATCATCAGGGAATTGAAGGTGACAAAGGACAATGGAATATCGAGACTTCAACCGTCGATGGCAAAAATATCTTTTATCTTACATATGATCCCGGGTATGAATTCATATCGAAGTATGATACCACTCCTTTCTATCTTCCCGATGAATCGACAATAGGTGCATGGCTTGCAGAAAATACTGAGATTGTTTTGTCGGACATCTCCCCTATTATTCCAGTATACTATAATGCCGGAGAAGGAAACTCCACTGCGAACATAACCGTAACACTTACCGCAGCCGAGAAAAAAATTGCATCTTCTATATCATATGCAGAAAGCTCTGCATTGCTTGGATTAGGAGACAGCCGAATGAAAGTTACACTTGCAACATTTAAAGATGGTGATGAAATCATTGCTCACTGTGGATCTTTAGTACCTAAAGTGTCATTGAGATACAAAAAGGGATCAGCGTCATCTGCAACCGCAGCACCAGCCACTTCAGAAGGCACTGTCACTGTAAAAGAACCCACTCCTCTTCTTGGAATCGCTTTTTCTGAAGATAACATAAGAGCTAAAATATCAGAAAAATACCCGCTTGAGTTGATTTCCACAAACGATAGCGGTCCATATTCCGGAGGATTTTCCCTGTCATATGAAAATCTTGAGGAGAAAGGCGGTATCGCACAAGGATATCTGTCTCCCGACAGGAATAATTCGAGAAAATTTACTGCAAGTTTCAACAAGCAAGGCACCGGCAAGATGCGCGTTACCGCCAAATCCAAGGCATATCCTGAGGTCTCCGCACAATGTGTGATAGACATATATGCTGAAAAGCTTCTTACCAAGGTAAGCGTAGGAAACATTGCCGGATCCGAATTACATCTTAATGCTTATACCGCAGAGGAATATATGTATAATTCCTATCCAATTCATGTGGTATTTGAGCCGGAAGACGCAGACCTGCCAACTCTTAAACTTCGAACATCTCTTGATAAATCTGAAAATGGACCTTTAGTGACAGCCTCTTACATGAAACAGGACAAAAGCTATGACCTGACAACAAAGGCATTCGGCACACCTCTGCCTGCAAATGAAATATACACTGCCACCAAAGAGAGAAAATGGGAGAGCGTTCTGGAAAGTAACGCGGAACTTGAAAAATACACAGAACCGGTAAGCATGACAGCTTGGTTTGATAGCATGGATGGAAGCGGAATAAAATCTGAAGAATTCACGATAACGATTGATCCTCGTGACAGAAACCCCGAAGCTGATAATTATCAGGACGGCACATTTTGGCTTAACGAGGACTGGTTCGGGCACACCAATAGTTCTATAAACTATATTACCGCCGATAAAGACATTAAGTATCGCGTATACGAATCTCAGAACCCTGGCCATTCATTCGGTTGCACTGCTCAATACGGTATGGTATATGGTGACAGACTCTATGTTATGTCAAAACAACAGGCAGATAATGGCGATAGATACAGGGTCGGTGGAGGACGCCTTGTAATAGCAGACGCAAAGACTCTTAAACGTATCACATCATTCGATGAGATTGGAACAACAGCGGGGACAACAGGTGCCGGACCTAACGGATCAACCATGGCAGGTGACGGCAGGGCTTGTGTCGGTGTGCGTCCTGACAAGATCTATATCGGGCATCACAAGGGTATACGCGTTCTCAACATTGACCTTGCCAATGCTGCAAGTTCAGATCCAGCCGTAGCAGCCTCCGCTTTCACTTTAGGTGATGAGATCAAAGTCTCAGGCGACAACAAGGGACTTTATGAAGGGCAGACAGGTGATATGGTCTGTGTCGGAAAATATGTATTTGCCGTGACCCAGTCAAATGGTCTTATAGTAATCGATACTGATACAGACGAGATTATAAAGACCCTCGGAACAAATCTTTCCACAGATTCTGATAAGGAGGAATATAGTGTGCAGGGAGTTCTTATTTCCTCAGATGGAAATGTATGGTATGCCGAGACAGATAATTCAGATACCTCAAACCGTAAGACATACTTCGTAATGGTCAATCCGTCAACCTTGGAAGAATGTGGAAGACATCTTCTACCTGCCGGTGCCGGAACTGTGAATACCGGATGGGGTGCATGGAGATCAGCGAATTTCTTTGCATCAAAGAAAAAGAATGTCATATATTGGGGAAATGTCGGATCTGGCTATAAGGATGACATACTCGGCAGCGGAACAGGCAATATTTACAGATGGGAAATCGGCACTCCGCTACCTGAAAAACCATTCTTCAGCCTTGGCAAGCGACCGGGGATGAATGAAACGACATTCCAGTCACCATATGCCACCATGCGCTATGATGACAGAACTGATGAAATATGGATGTGCACCACTCACGGAGCAAGTTATAACTATAGATATGAATGGATCTACGCTATTGACGGCACCACGGCCGAGGAAAATTTCTATACTCAGCTTAAACCATATTTCTGGTTCCCGGCCATCCCGATATTCCCCGATAAATATGCCCCTCGTTTCAATGATCTTGATGGTATCAAAATCAGCACAAAACCTCTATCTATAAATCTAAGGGATTTTGTGGAGGATGAGGATGGCATCAACCCGATAATCAATATTGACATAGTGAATGAAAATACGAGAGCATCTGTATCCCCATTCTCATACTCATTTGAGAACGACATTCTGACACTGACTCCACAATCAACAGGAAATGGCGAGTTAACACTCATCGCCGAACATAATGGTAAGACAACTCGTCACACACTTCCTGTGAACGTGGACCTGGGTTCAGGCATCAATGAGATAGGACAGATTCCTTCAATGAATGTCAAGGGTAACACACTCTTTACAGTCGGACTTTCCGGTAAAAATGTGACTGTATACGATCTGAACGGCAACATTATTCGTGAATACACACCTTCTGCGGATAATGAAACACTGATACTTGACATTCCGGCAGGCGTATACATCATACGCACAGCTGACATTGGATTGGCAATCAAAGCAATAATAAAATAATCGTTTGCTGACAACAGTGCTTAGGCACTAAGGCTCAGGGCGCGTGGAACCTCCCTGAGCCACAAATATATTAAGAAATTCGTTTCACATTATGGGAACAATCAAGTATTTATCTTATGCATTTCTAATCAATGCTTTTTCTTGCTTAGTATGCAATGCGGAAAAAGCAGATTACAGAGATGGTGTCTTCATTGTAAATGAAGACTGGTACGGACATCAGAATTCTACAGTAAACTGGATTTCTGATAAAGGAGAATGGTCTTATCGAGTATTTCAGTCGGCCAACATTGAAAACAACAGTCAACTGGGATGCACAAACCAATTCGGACAAATTTATGGAAATAGATTCTTCCTTATTGCAAAACAGGAAAAAGATCCTGGCGCTTCCATAACAGGTGGTAGAATCACTGTAGCTGATGCCCGGACTATGGAGATGCTATATCAATCACAAATTATTGATCCGTCAGGAAATCAATGCGACGGACGTGCATATCTTGGCGTTGACGAGCACAAGGGATACATTTCCACCAGCAACGGAATCTGGATTTTTGATACGGATTCATATAAAGTAACAGGTCAAGTGGATGGTTCGGCAAATCCCAATGGTGCCGATGGCAAACCGAATACGGACCCCACAGGCTCTTTGTATCATGGCCAATGCGGAACAATGGTTCGGGTGAATGACCGTGTTTTTGCCGCACATCAGCAATTCGGTCTGCTTGTTATCGACCCATTTTGTGACAAAGTCATAGAAATTGTCACAATGGATCCGGTATTTAATCTTCTCCCGGAGCCTGGGGAGGGTAAAAACAAAATCATGCCGGGGATAGGCTCTGTTATCTTGGCGAAGGACGGCTCTCTATGGGTAAGCGTGGCAAAAGATACACAGGGAACCGGAGCGGCTCTCCCCTATCTGATGAGAGTTGACCCGGCTACGCTTGAATTCGAAGTAATCAAGGTGCCTGAAGGATTCTACCCTCCGTCAAACAGTTGGTATGCGTGGACTCCTGATCCATTTTGCGCATCATATCAAAGGAATGCTATCTATTGGAACGGGGGACCCAACTCTTGGTTCTCAAACGCGAGAGTATATAGATACGATATTGATTCACAAGAATTCTCGATTGTAATTAATCTTGATAAGGAAGCGAATGATCAACAACTTGATAAATATACACGATGGAATATCTATGGATGCAGTATGAGAGTGCACCCTATCACTGATGAAATATATATGTCGCTGTATCATTATTTCCAGAATCCCACATACAAACTGCGTAAGACAGACTATCTCGGCAATATAATTTCCGAATACGATATGATTCAGAACTATTGGTTTCCTTCGCTTCCGGTTTTTCCTGATAATTTACCTCCGGTTGCACACGATGACCTGACGTTTATTGCAGGTTTAAGAGGTATATATACTTTCCCTCTTTCCGGGTTATTTACAGATGGAGATTCCATGGAGTCCGGTATTGTAAAGTCAATTGAGTCAATCTCCGGAAATGCGGATTTTAAAGCTGAAATAGTCAACGGAGACCTTAAAATATCAACCGATTCTGCAGATGAAAATAGCAACGGAGTTATTATTATAAAAGGTAACAGTAACGGACAAACTGCATTGGCACGTGTAAACATAAGATTTTCGACAAGCGGTGTCGGTCAGATCGTGTTAGAGAATGATGATGAAAAATATCTCACATTGTCGGGTATTCCTTTATCATCCAGACCTGTATCATCCGGCATTTATATAATGCGAAAAGGGAATAACACAAGAAAAATTTATATAAGATAAAGCGATTCCCGCTCTTCGCTTCACAGCGCAGGGCGGGAATCTTTTTTGTCTATGTAACTTACGTCTATAACTCAAAATCTATATAATCTTTTTAGAGCATTATCTTGCGCCCGTTCACAATGTAGATTCCGGATTCAAGATTTATAATTTGTTTCTCGCCGGCTCCGATTGAATTGGAGCATACGCATCTTCCTGTCAAATCAAATATCATTATATTTATATTGACATCAGATTTATTCTCAGCAATTATAACTCCTTTTGCAACATTGATGGAAATGCGCTCATTCTTTTCATTGTTTACTTCGTTAATTCCGGTCGTAAAACCTTCGGGCATATTGAAGCGGGCAAGAAGATTTACGAATCCAGTGACAGCTTCAGTCTCCTGTCCATTTATAGGCAGGAATGCCTTATTAGATCTGGAAGTGGTATACACGGCACCGATCTCAGGAACATAATTTATACATTGACTTGTCACCATCCCTGCACTTGTAATTATATACCATGAATCATCTACCTTGGCATCAAGTGTCGACCTGTCATAACAACGCAGGAAAACTCCATTGGTCATATTATAACCATACACATATAAATTAGATAATTCATTTGAGGGCACAATGACTTTTGAATATCCAGTCAACGCGGCATCTGAGAACCCTTGTTTGGAAGTCACTCCGTTTTTCCATGATCCATCCATTGCCGACAGCTCAATTATAAATCCTTCTCTTGGATTCTTCGACGCTGAAGCCACGTATTTAGAATTATCGGATGAATCAGAAATCTTTCCATTAAACATTCCGGCATACCATACACTGCCATCTTCAACCGTGAGACCTACATTTTGAACTGTGCTTGTTCCCCCCACTGCATCTCCGGGCAAACATTTAAGCCAAGATGCCTCAAGTGCTCCATTGAGACAGCCGATAAGAGGGCAAAAGTATTGTGTAGGAGTCAGATCCACCCCTGCAATGTTTACAGTGGCATTCTCATTACCTTTCAGATAGCCGCAGACATATAGATTGCCATCTTTCCATTCAAGATTCTGAATATAGGAAGCTGCTATATCCGAGCCTGTCTCAGCAAGGTGATTTAGATAGTAACCATCAGAATCAAGCTTTACGAGATATAACGAGCCGACTGTGCTTTGTGAGTCGCCTTTCCAGTTCTCTATATTTTTAGGTTGCAGGGTTACTGTAGTATTGTCAGTTTTGGGAAAAGTCATAGCTGAGCGATAGTTACCTCCGACATAGATATTTCCCTCATCATCCACTGCCACACTACTGTTCGTCAATGAATTCGCGAGAAACGCTCCCGTGGAAGCCAATGTATTGTCTATACCATACGTGCGTACCCACAATAATTCGCCATCTGACGATACTGTACCGACAATAAGTTCCAGCCATCTCTTCTCAACATCCCAGTTAATTTCCGTGTTTTTCCCCTTTGCATCCACTATCGTGATGGGCTTATCAAGATAACCGTCAGTATGACGCACCGTGCATGAAAACACAACATCTCCATTAGATTTTACTGCTACTCCACCTTCATTCGGAGAAAAATCACCCCATGAGGAATATACACACCACTGTTTATTTCCATTCGAATCTGTCTTGAGCAGTGTCAGGTTCTTGTTTGAGCTTGTTCCATCATATAACGCACCCTGATATAACTCATCGTTACCATAAATCACGTCACGATCTGATGTTTTGGATCCATCCGTTAGCATCCAGTATACAGCTTCTTTGCCATATGTTGCTATTGAACTGGATTGATCCTGTCCGGGAATCCCCGTAAGGATATTAGCCCAGGCGGTTGTTGGCTGAGAAGATGTCTGACCATACACTGATATCGCTGTCAGAAGAGATACAAAAAGTAACGATTTTTTCATTTAATATTTCTATTGATTTTTACTGCTGCAAAATTAGAACCGGAAACAATCACTGACAATACCTTGAATTGAGTAATTTAAATCCACAACTGTCTTAGTTCTCGCAAAATAAACATAAAATTACCAAATAACGGGTATTGTTGCCGAATACACAACATTGTAATTTTGCATAAGTAAATTATGCGCAGATTAATTCTTTATATAACTATGATTCTTGCCGGAGGGCTTACCTCCGGAGCAACTGTTATCAGTGGCAAAGTCACAGACTCCGCTGACCATTCTCCTCTTTCTTTCTGTTTATTGAGAATTATGCCCGGCAACCATTCCTGCGTTGCTGATGCCGAAGGAATGTATTCCATAGATTTACCGGAAGGCAAATATTCATTATCTATAACCTACGTAGGTTACAAAGAATTAAGAAAACCTCTCTTCGTCAATTCTCAAAATGCAGAAAAAAATTTCTCTTTACAGGCAAATACCCTGACTTTGGGAGAAGTTGTGGTAACTGCAAAAGAGAGTGAGGGTATGTCGTCAGGCTCTAAAATCGACAGGGCTGCTATGTCTCATCTGCAACCCTCGAGTTTTACTGATATCCTGGAACTACTTCCCGGAAACATATCCAAGGATCCACAGATGGGAGCAGCCAACACAATCACATTGAGGGAAACCGGGAATTTAGGCGCAACAGGAACTTCCACAACTAATCCGGACTATGCCATCACTTCTCTCGGCACTCTTTTTGTTGTTGATGGCGCTCCTGTAAACAACGATGCAAATCTTCAAGGTATCGGCACTACCAATGATAGTTCTTCACCGGATTTTGCCAGAAGCACAACAAACAAAGGAGTAGATATGAGATCAATCGGCACCGATAATATCGAAAGTGTGGAGATTATCAGAGGCATTCCTTCCGCGGAATATGGCAATCTGACTTCAGGCATGGTCAATATCAGAAGAATCAGACGTGCCACTCCTTTTTCCGCACGTTTCAAGGCTGATGAATGGAGTAAACTTCTGTCTGCCGGTAAAGGTTTTTTAGTTTCTCATTCCGGAAACATACTGAATCTCGACCTGAGTTACATGGATTCCAAAGTTGACCCCCGAAACAATCTTGAGACATACAAACGCTTATCCGGCTCCGCAAGATTTTCTGCCAACTGGATGAATGACTGGGGGAATATACGGTTTAACTCCGGAGCTGACTACACCGGTTCTTTCGACAATGCCAAAGTCGATCCGGATCTTGCAAATGGAAAAATTGATGAATACAAAAGTAGATACAGCAGATACTCGGTCAATGCGGAAAGCATTATTACTTTATCCCGGATTTCATGGCTTTCGAATATTGAATTAAACGGATCGCTGAGTTTTCAGGAAGACATTCTTGAACGAAGACGCCAGGTGGCTCCGTCCCGTCCCTCTGCCGCCCCCACCACAATGGAGGCCGGTGTACACGACGGGCACTTCCTCATAGGGGAATATATCTCAGATTACCGCAGTGAGGGGAAACCACTTAACGCATTCCTTAAAGCTTCGTTGAGCGGTAACATTTTGAGCGGAATTATCTCCAACAAATATAAAGCTGGAATAGAATGGAACCTTTCAAAAAACCTTGGAGACGGACAGGTCTATGACTTGATGCGCCCCCTTTCCGCCTCTTGGACATCGCGTCCGAGAAGATTCTCGGATATTCCGGCTCTAAATGTGCTCGCTTTTTATATTCAGGATCTCGTCACTCTGAAAACCACAGCCGGATACTTTGATTTTCAGGCAGGTCTGCGCGGAACATCTCTTCCCGGCCTGGATAAAAGATACTACATCTCCAATAAGATATTTCTTGATCCACGGCTCAACATTCTCTGGCATCTCCCGGATTATCGCGACCTACGACCATTCATCGGAGGGGGATTTGGCATAACCACTAAAATGCCAACCATCGACTACCTGTATCCTCAGGCTCATTACAATGATATAGTGCAACTCAATTATTATGATGTCTCCAATCCTCTTGAATATAGTCGCCTTAATTTACGAACCTATATTGATGACGCGACCAACTTCAATCTTCATCCCGCTAAAAACAGGAAATGGGAGATACGTTTAGGTGCCTCATTCGGTGACAACAGACTTTCCGTAACTTTCTTTGACGAACGTCTGCGCTCCGGTTTCCGTTACTCATCAATTTATACACCATACTCCTATCGGGAATATGACGCATCCGCAATAGATCCGGACATGCTATCTGCTCCCCCGGATCTCGAATCACTGCCATTTACCGACAAGACAATTCTTGACGGGCACCGGGTGGTCACCAATGGCACCCGCATTGACAAACAGGGTGTGGAATTCCAGCTTAACACCATGCGGTGGTCCCTGTTGAAAACTTCACTTATAATCAGCGGAGCCTGGTTCAAATCAACCTATTCAAACTCTCAGATGCTATATTCCTCCGTAAGCGATGTAATTGACGGCAAACCTGTCAGCGAACGCTATGTCGGCATCTATGATTACAATGACGGACGCGTCAATGAGCAGTTCAACACTAATTTTATGTTTGACACCCAGCTCACAAATCTCGGTCTCATTTTCACAACATCCGTTCAATGCATGTGGTTTGTGAAGTCTACGATGCTACATAAAAATGGAAGACCTTCATATTACCTCGATTCTGCGGATGGTACGATACACGAATACACCTCTGATTCCGAAAAAGACATCATGCTTGCATCTCTGATAAAAACATATAACGAGACTCAATATAATCCGGTAAAGGTAGTCCCGGCCGTATACCTTAATCTCAAGGCATCAAAATCAATAGGCAGATGGTTAAGAATATCATTGTTTGTAAACAGAATAATTGACTATCTGCCGGATTATAAAGTAAACGGCATGACAATACGTCGCAATGCAAAACCATATTTTGGAATGGAGTTGAATCTCACAATATAAACTGAAATGAAATCATACATCTTATTTTTCCTGATTATCGCAATGACAATTATTGCATCATCCTGTGATGATGAATTTTCATCTTCTACAACCACTCATGATATTGATCTGAAAATAGGATTTCCCGACGATATCGATCCGGCGGATATTACTGACGCGATAGTAACTTTCAGAAATCTTTCCTCATGGCAAGTTACCCGATTCTCTTACCCGTCAAAAGGTGACATCAGATTATTACCGGGAATCTACGATGTTGAATTCTCGGCATCGATTGTTCTTGGGAATGGGAATGACGCAGTCATAAGAGGCGTAAGTCGGTCAATACAGATAGTATCAGACGCCACTCTTGTCCGATTAACCGCCTATTGTAATATCATTACAGATGACCTGATAATATCCGAAGTGTTTTTCACCGGAACCCTACAGAATTCCGGAAACCAATATTACGGGGATGATTACATCAAGCTCTATAATAATACCGACCATATTGTATATGCAGACGGTATCACCCTCTTTGAATCAAAATTCCTTACCACCCAGAAACTCGATTTTTCTCCGGATATCATGGAAGAAGCTGTTACCGTGCAGGCTATATATACAATCCCCGGCACTGGTAATGAACATCCTGTGAAACCGGGTGAATACATTCTTCTTGCGGATGTCGGCATAGATCATAGGAATGCAAATCCAAATTCTTTTTCGCTTGAACATGCCGATTGGGAATGGTATGATGTCTCATCTTCTCCCGGAAATCTTGACATAGATTCACCTAATGTTCCCAATCTTGACAAATGGTATTGCTACACCAATTCTTTCTGGATGCTGCACAATCGCGGCTACAAGGCATTTGGTATTGCCCGTATTCCTGTCGACAAGGAAACATATCTTAAGGAATACAGATATTCTTATGATTACGACCTTGTAACAAATGCAGGGACATTCCCCATGAGTCAGACAGCTTACAAAATTCCGAATGATTGGGTGATCGATGTGGTCAACTGCTCTGTTGAATCGGAGTGGCAATGGAATGTCACCTCTCCCCGACTCGACATGGGATGGGCATATTGCGGAAACATAAATAACGATAAATCGCGTTTCTTCAAGGCTGTGAGAAGAAAGCTTCTTTACATCGCGGATGATGGCAGGATTGTGTTGAAAGATACCGACAATTCATCTGTGGATTTCAATAGCAATGTGACTCCAAGCGAGATTGAGACTCAGCATACGCTCATAGGTCTTGGACAGGGAACATCTCAAATCATTACATACGATGGCATCACTCCTATATCTAAGTAGTCTGTTGCTGCTTAATGCAACGTCTCTCTTTGCCCAGATTGATACGGCTATTATAAATCATGACTCCCCTATCCCCCGTCTTACAGGAGAGGCTTGGAATAATCCGGCATTGACATCTTTCAAGTATTCTTCTTCACTGACAGAGATGTCAGGAAGATTCATGAATTGTTCAAAGGAAAGGTATGGAGAATTCAAGGCTGAGACATATATAATAAAAGGGAACATTACCCTGACTGCCGATGCAAAGTATGACAACGGAGCCATGCATAACGTGAGATTTTGTGAGAATGTCGACATCCAGAAGGTATATCCGTATCTCACATATGATGCTGTGGGAGGTAATCTGAATCTGGAGCGATATGCGTTCGGAGGGTGTGTCACCATAGCTTTAGGCAACCGATGGACAATAGGTGCCTCCGGATTATATAACGCCGGATTGTATTACCGTAATGTGGACCCTCGACCTAAAGACATCACAGCTTTGCTTGAGATATCGGCAGGAGCTTCATACAGTCTCACAGAGAAATATCGGTTAGCCTTGAACGGTGATTATTCCAAATATAAACAGACCTGTGAAATATCTTTCATGAGTGAACTCGGATCATCAAAGATATACCATATGACCGGTCTTGGCTCTCATTACGCACGCTTTGCCGGTCAAGGACTCAGCTCATATTATAACGGATTCAAATATGGAGGGGCTTTGACACTATTCCCTTTGTCATCCGGCATATACGCGAATGTCGGAGCGCACATTGAAAAGATAAATCATATCCTTACAGATTTAAATAAGTTGCCGATGTCCAAAATTGATAACCGCTCGTTATGCGCTGAAGCCGGTTACAAGACAGATATATGGGGAGTTACAGCGTTCTGCAATTTTGAACGCAGACACGGGTATGAGAATATTTTCGGGGATGCCTCGACTGCCCAATACCCTATGATAGCTTCATTAGGAATGTTTCTATCCAACAGCAATCGTATCGGCTTAAGAAGCTTATATAGTTTAAAAATAGGCAAGACGCGTCTTTCATTCTCTCCGGAGATAATATACACCCATTATTCGGAGTCATATCGAGAACCGGCAAAATCTATTATGATTGATAACCTGAGTGCAGGAACCGGTGCTGAAATGACCATGCTGATTAAAAACCGCGTGATATTGAGAGCTGACGCTTGCTATAGATACATTCCTGCGCTGAGCAGCAACTCGGTTAATATTACCACTGATAATCCTGACATCGAACCATTTGTCACGATACTGTCTGAAGGTTTCGACAAGGCTGCATCCACACGTCAATTCGCTTCTGTAAATGCAGGTCTTGACATATTGCTGAAAAATAAATACGCTGTAACCTTTGATGCCTCCTATTCTCACCTCTCCGGCGAGGCAGGTGTCAGCACATTCTCAATCTCGTTTAAATTCTAAACAACAATTATATGATGAATAAAAAACTGATTATTGCTTCCACGGCATTGTTTCTGGCTATGACCGGAAATGCTGAGTTAAGAACGGGGAAACTGGATAATGGGATGACCTACTATATCCGCACTAACAATAATCCGGCAGGTATGGCCGATTTTTTTCTTGCCCAGCGTGCAGGATCTGTAAATGAAGCTGATTCAGAGAGAGGTCTCGCCCACTTCCTCGAACATATGTGCTTCAATGGTACAAAGCATTTCCCTGACAACACACTCATCTCGTGGCTCGAAAGCAACGGCGTCAAATTCGGGAAAAACCTTAATGCGTATACCTCTACAGATGAGACGGTATACAATATTTCCAAAGTTCCGGTAAACCGCAAGTCGGTTGTGGATTCCTGTCTATTGATAATAAACGACTGGTGTTCAGCTCTCACCCTTGACCCGAAAGCCATAGATGCCGAAAGAGGAGTTATTGAGAATGAATGGCGACATCGTAATTCCGCAGCCAACCGCCAGCTCGAACGTGCGCTTCCAGCCATCTACCCTTCAAGCATCTACGGTGAGAGAATGCCGATTGGTAAAATGGAGATTGTCAAGAATTTCAAACCCAAAACTCTAAAAGCATTCTATAATAAATGGTATATTCCTTCCAACCAGGCTATAATAGTCGTTGGAGATGTCGACCCGGAATATACTGAGAAGAAAATCAAGGATATGTTCGGATCAATCAAAAGGAAAGGGTCTGTCATCAGATCGTTGCCGGATGTTTCCGAAAATAAAGAGCTGATAGTTGTTACGGAATCCGATCCTGAACAGACAACAAATCTTGTTCAGCTTCATTTCCGTCATCCTGAATATGAGAATGATCTGGCTGCTGAACTTTCGGGCGCAATGCTTGCAGCAAGATTTGATGAGATTGAACTGGATCCGGAATGTCCCCATACGTATCTTGGCATAGGAGAAACCAAATTCATGCTTTCCCGCGGAGTGAAATCTCTGGTGATGAGAGGTGTCGTAAAACCGGGAAGAGCAGCAGATGCCGTGCGCCTGTGGTACACCGAATTATCTCGTGCTCTGCGTCATGGCTTCACGCCTGAGGAATTTGAAATCGCACGTAAGCAGATGAGGGCAGATATTAATCAGAAAAAACAGAAGGCTGCCAAAACCGGTTCTACTGAATATGCACGTATGTATGTGCGGAATTTCCTTGATAAATCCGAGCCGCAGGAGATTGATGAATCTTGTGACGAAAAACTCGCCGGATTAGACTCGGTGACATTGACAGATACCGAAAAATACATTCGTAGTGTCGTGGATACAACGGGCAGAAATGCCGTCTTGATTTCATATTGCCCGCAGAAGGATGATTTCCCTGAAGTGTCGGCTGATGATCTTAGAAAGGCCTTTCTTAGCGTGAACGGAATGGATATAAAACCGTTTGTTCCTTTCGCCAACAATGAGACTATCCTTGATGCTGAACCTGAGGCTGGAAAGATTATTTCAAGTAAACCCTATAAATTTCCAGGCTCTACCGAATATGCGCTTTCGAACGGTATCAAAGTCATAACATGGAATTCAAAAGACGTTCCCGGACAAATATTCATACGGGGAATCGGTCAGGGAGGTCTTTCGCAAAACTATAATGAGAATGACGCCCCTACCCTTAAGATGATCAATGAGGTGCTGGCTGTATGCGGAGCTGGAGATCGGTCGGCAAATGACCTTAAGCGGCTAAGTGTCGGCAGAAAAATAAATACCTCCATAAAAATCACCAACACCGAAGA
>OFFM01000866.1_pt1 | contig 20063 bp, 16 predicted proteins | sample 1521401 | NCBI WGS metagenome assembly OFFM01 (sample SAMEA3504118, study PRJEB24116) | mouse gut metagenome | biome: mouse gut; feature: mouse-associated habitat; material: faeces | place: Denmark | collected 2011
AGATGTTCATGGGCTGGAGATAATCATATTAACATGAAAAATAATATCATAAAGTCAATCCTGATTATTGCCTCCATACTGATCGGAAGCACCCTTTCAGCAACAGAACCAACTACAGAAACAGAGAAAACCATGAAGTCAATAATAGTATATTTCACCCACTCAGGCAATACGGAGCTCGCCGCTAAAAAATTGGCGGAAGTGACAGGCTCGCCGATTGTGAGAATACTTCCCGCAGAACCATACACTGCGGAAGATGTAGATTGGGTCAATGAACAGTCACGATGCACACAGGAGCATCTGAACCAGACATTGCGTCCTGCAATCAAACCGCTTGGTATAGATTTCAGTCAATATGACACCGTATTTATCGGTTTTCCGATATGGTGGCATGAGGAGCCGGCTGTAATCCGTACGTTCCTTGATAATACGGATTTGAAGGGGAAGGAGCTATATCCCTTCTGCACGTCATACGAAAGCCCGATGTCGGAGGCTGACGCGACTTTGCGGAAAGGTTATCCGACCCTCAACTGGCATACCGGACTCCGCCTCCCGGCAAGTGCAGAAAAAATACAAGAATGGATAGGTAATTAATTGTCTTCACCATGCCCTAAGAAGGTGTTCAGCACAAATAATCAAACAAATACAGTGAAGATAATCAGGCATCAAGTAGTGATACTCGGTGCCTGACTTTACTTTCATTCAACTCTATCATTATGTCTAATCGCACATCTTTTTTGTCTATCGAGTTCAATGCCCTACCTGTTTCTGTTGCTCGGCATCATAGCGGTCGCCAACCACAGGAATAGCGGCAACCCGCCGTTCGAGTTCCTGCCATTCGCTGTCGAAGAGAGCGAAATCAAGACTGCGGAGATTCTCCTCAAGGTGGGAAATCTTAGTCGTGCCAGGTATTGGTACAATCCATGGTGCTTTGTGAATTAGCCAACCGAGGGCAATCTGTGCGGATGTCATGCCGCGCGTGCGCCCGAAATCCTGAAGCACGTTGACAATACGATAGTTTGCTCTCATTGTTTCAGGCTGGAAGCGAGGAAGTGTATGGCGGTTGTCGTTGTTAGTTTCGAAAACGGTGTATTCATTGAGGCATCCCCCTAAGAAACCACGGTTGATGGGACTGTAAGGCACAAAGCCGATTCCAAGTTCCCGGCATATATCGAGCACTCCGTTTTCTTCCACAAGGCGGTGCATAAGATGATATTCGCTCTGGATGGCGGTCACTGGACACACGGCATGAGCCTTGCGGATTGTTTCAGGACTTACCTCGCACAATCCCCATCGTTGCACCTTTCCTTCTTTGATGAGGTCGTTGATACAACCCGCCACATCCTCTATCGGAGTATTCGGGTCAAAGCGGTGCTGATAGAACATCGGTATGCAGTCTATACCAAGGCGACGGAGTGAGTCCTCGCAATATTGGCGCACGACCTCCGGTCGGCTGTTTTGCCTGCCGGTAGCTTTTCCATTGAGGACCTCATGACCGAATTTTGTTGTGATATTCACCCTGTTCTTATAAAGTGCGAGTGCTTCACCGGCAAAAATTTCATTGGTCAAGGGACCGTAAATTATACCTGTGTCAAACAGATTTACGCCACGCTCAACAGCCTCGGCTATGACCCGATGCCGCATCTTTTTGTCTGGATACTGACTGCGGTTATAGGTCATGCCCATCACACCGAAACCAAGTGCCGAAACCTCAAACGCTGCCTCACCGGTGCCGAGGATACGGTACTGCATGTCAGGATTTTTTACAGTTTGATTCCCATTGATAATTCGCTCAGCCGCTTTAACTTTGTTGAGGGCGGGCTGTATTGTCAATGCCGCTCCGAATGCCGCAGCAGCCTTCAGGAAACCACGACGGCTTATTCCTTTATCATTTATCTCTTTGCTCATATTATTCAGTTTTTGTCAATTTCAATTTTGCGGATGATTCTTGCCGGATTACCAGCAACGATAGTCATAGGTGGCACATCGCGGGTGACCACACTCTGCGCTCCAACTATGCTGCCGTATCCGATTTTCACACCCGGAAGAATAGTGGAATTGATTCCGATCCAAACTTTGTCCTCAATCACGATTGGGCGACCGTATGTCGCACTGCGGTTATCGGGATTTGGGTCATGGTTGATAGTGATGAGGTTACATTTCGGTCCGATGAACACCCCATCGCCGATGGTTATTCCTCCACGCCCGAAGAATGTGCAACACTGCTGTATGAAACACCCTTTGCCAATGGTTACAGGTTTACCGTAGTCAGCATAAAAAGGTGGTATAACGGTTGTGCTTTCATCGAGTGGCTTGCCAAGGATCCGTCCCATGTATTCGTGAACTTCTTCCGGAGTTTTATAACCGGTGTTCATTTCGGTCGCTGTTTTCATGGTGGCGAATATGTCAGCTATCAGCTCATCATATCCGGGTTCATTGGGCGACACCATTTCGCCGCTCAGGTCTTTTTCAAAAATATCTTTCATATTCGCATCAGTTTCATTGTTTTCTGACGCAAAAATACGAACAAAGCCCCGCGGCGAGTTTGCTGCGAGGCTCAAAGCGTTTTGTCATGAGGCTCAACATGCCTCGATTGTTATTTCTCGTATTTCTTAATACAAATGATTCTAAAGTCTGACGTTTGTTTAACTATGCATCAAGTCTTTTCGGCTTTTACTTGTAGAGACCAGATACACGCCACTAAATATAAGCGCTATAGCTATGTATTTTATCATATTGAACGAGTCCATTCCCCACCATACAGCCACCAGACATGCTACAATCGGCTGGACATAGTTATACATACCTGCAACAGTCGGTCTAAGTCTCTGCTGCCCGACTATTACGAGGATATATGCCAGAAATGTGGCACACACAACTATAAACCCGATGGAAAATATCTGGCTTAATGACAGCAGATGCCAATCCAATACCATAATGTCACGTGCCGCAAACGGTGTCACACAGATGAAAGAATAAGTGAACATCCATTTCATGATTGTAAACAATGAATATTTACTTACAAAATTCTTATAAACCACAAGATATAAGGCATAACTGAACTGAGCGCATAATACGAGAAGATCTCCGAATATTGCCGATGAGCTTCCACTACCTGACGTCTGGGCACCATTCCCTCCGAATATTAACAACAATGCTCCCATAGCGCCAAATGCTATGCCCGCTACTTTCTTCGCCGTAACAGGTTCCTTAAGAATAAATGCGGCAAGTATCATAGCCCACAACGGCATACTGGTCGTTATTATTGAGGCATCCGATGGCGAGGTCAATCCAACACCGAATATGAAACATCCTTGATTAAATACGATACCCAAAAGCGCCGCACCGAAAAGCCGTAACATATCTTTTGGCGGAATATGCTCAGGTTTTTGGAAGAATGAACCAATCCAGAACAGCACCATAGCGCCAAAAATTCGCATATTTGTCAACACAAGCGGAGAAACCGCTCCACCGATTATAACGAGCTTAGCCATTGGTGACATCAATCCCCACATCGCATTTGCACTAAACATTGACAAATGACCTTGCCATAACGTATAATTCGCTTTCATTTTCGGAGTTACCCAATATTGATTATTTATATTTTCGTAGCAATCTTGCCGGATTTCCTGTACAAAACTAATTCATCTGTAGTCTAATGCGATCTGTCAAAATTTATTCAACATGTAATCAGGCTATTATAAATGCAGTAGGAGCCATACCGTATTTATCCTTGAACACTTTGGAGAAATGTGAGAGATTTTTGAATCCAACCGTATAACATACATCAGTAATGTTGACGCGACCCTGTATGATTAAATCATAGGCAGCTTCCAGCCGTCGGTTGATAATCCATTTCAGTGGGGAAAGCTCACTGACTTTCTTGAAATCGCGTTTGAACGATGCAAGACTCCTACCGGTGTAACTTGCCATCTCTTCCATTGAAAGTTCCTCCATGTAGTTGTCGTTCATAAACTCAAGCAAGTCTATTTTCCATGGGTCTGTGAAATCAAACAAAGAGGCATAGAGATTGCGGTCAGTATTGAGCAGGACATACAGTCCTTCTGTCATTTTCAGTTGCAGGAGTTCATCGGCTGGTTTAGCGCTTGACTCAAAGTACGGTAAGATTGACTCAAACAGGCTCCGTATATCAGGGCGATTTGCCGGAAGTAACGTCAGGCTCTTTTTGTTGCGCTTAGCCACATCCGGTAATGTTTTTTTATCAATGCCGGAGAAAACTTCCCGTAAGAAGTTACGGTTGAATTTCAGAACTACTGAATGATACAGGACGCCATCCTTCACCCTTTTCTGCAACAACATCTTGTTGTCACGACGCATGAACGCGCAATCACCGGGATGAAGTATTGACTTCCTTCCCTTATCGGAAATTTCCAACTCGCCGGAAACAATGTATATCAGCGTATTCTCCGCATTGGGGTGTGCACACTCCCTGTCGTCAGTGAAATAACTGGCGATAAATACATTGGAATAATCAAGCACCTTCAATTGTTCCATATTACATTCTCATTCATGCCGCAGATTAAACGTATCTGACTGGCGGATATACTGGAGATGTTCTTTTGCGACATCGCATCCATATCCGGCAGCAAGCTCAAAATACCGGATGCCGGATTGCAGATCCTGCTCAACGCCTCTGCCGTATGCATGCGCGACACCCATGGCGTTTACAACCATACCTTTTATAGGATCCCACAATTCATCCAGATTATCCTCCACTTCATTCAGAAAGGCGAAAGCGGTGTCATCGTCCTGCACTACCCCAAGTCCGTCCTGATAGCATATAGCAAGATATGCCGCTGCCCATATCTCAACCTCACGGCTGCTTTTCGGATTATGGTACGCTTTCTCAAACCAGCCTGCCGCCTTTGCATAATCCTGCTCCACGCTGCCCCATCCGTCAAAATAATAATAGCCTACGTGCCATTGACCTCTCTGATGTCCGCCGATCGCAGCGACCTCGTAGAAATTGAATGCCATGTCAAGATCCTTTTCAACTCCCGTACCATTCTCGTAGGATGATCCGGCGTTGAATGCGCCCTGCAGGTCGAGACGCTGCGCGGCATTGACATAGTAAGCGAGAGCAGTCGCAGGATCACCCTTCTGCAATTCAATGTACAGACCGTAATCATTGCATATAGCGGGCGATACTCCCGCAAGCGCCTTGAAGTAAGCCTCATAGGCCCGGTCAGGGATTTCGCATAAACCGGATTTCTTTATATCCCGATAGTTACCCCAGCCGGCACAGATGCGTCCATTAAAACTGCGTTCGTAATAGTCACGCGCAATCGGATATGCAAAAGCGTTGTACTGCTGTTCGTCATCAAACGTCTGCGCGAGATCGGGATCGACCATCAGATAGTCGCCCCAGAAATAGACATTACCGATCATGTAGCAGCAGAACGCGTTTCCACGGTCTGCCTGCTCACGGATCTCCTCAAACGCTTCCTTGAAGGAATGGAATGGCATTCCACGACGTACGGCGGGAGTGAAATTGCCGCTCCTGACAGCGCACAGCACACCTGTAGCGCTGCCCATCATAGCGCTTTTCTGCATGAGCATGGAGGCATTGGCATCGTCCGTCTCAAAACCGGCACCGCTCCACACATACTGCTCGCCCATGAAACAGCGCGCTATGAAACAGAGAGCATCAGCATCTCCCTGCTGAGCCGCCTGCATAAGCATCGCATAACCACGGTGTATCTCCTCCTTATTGAAACTTGTCCATATCAGATCGACCGCCTTGACTACGGGCAGACTATATTTACCGTTCATCGCTTTGTGAGTATGTCTGTATTAATTTCTCAAAATAATCCGTCACATCAAAAGATTCCCATCCTGATCCGGGCGCCGGACAACTGCCGTCAAGCGGAAAATTCCATAGCCAGTTCCTGAATGAATCGAAGTCGGAAATAACAGTTCGGAAACCGGTAGGCTCCGGTCGGGTCCACTTCACCCATTCCGCACTACAAGACGGCTTGCTATCGTCATCCTCCAACCGGGAGATATGCACATATCCACTCTCATCACCGGAAAAGTCATACAGCATCCATTTCGAATTCCCTTCAATTATATCTTCAAGAGCCGCCATGACATCAGAGAAATCGAAATATCTGAAATTCTGACCGTCGACAGTCAGACGTGATTCCGATTTCTGTTGCATCGGTGTAAATTCCTCGCACACCCAACCGTTCATATCGGGAACAGCTGCAGTCTCGAGAAAATCGCACATCATGTCTGCGACCTGCTCGCTTGTATATCCGGTGTCAACCATCCGCATCACACTCCCCTCTATCTTGAAAAACACCGCCACACGTGAGTCATCATAGAAACTGATCGCGAAAACCGAAGCGCGGTTGTTTATGATCACAGGCTGACATTTCTCAAGAGTCACAATCTTGTTCGCTGCGATCTCATACACGGCTTTGTATATCCGTTCGGTTGTCACGTTAGAGCTGCGCTCCTCACCGTCGTCAGTAATAAGCACATACTGCGGTTGCAGCCGTGCGGCACCGGGATATACCCCACGCGGATGTCTGGGATCGAAGGTCATTTGAAATAGTTCTCGGCTATGTTGGATATTATGTTTCTACTCTGCAAAGTTACATTTTTCAACCGACACGGCAATGTGCAGTCAGACCCGCGATGCACACAGACTAATTACCCTTGCCATGCCGCCAGCACGGCTTTGAAGTCGGAAATCATCAGCTGAAAATCGTAATCCACTTTCCGCTCCAGGCGTTTCGCCACTCTCTCCACAGCCTCGACGAGATACTCACCCAACATCCGTTTCTGTTCTTCAACCGGATGCTGACTGAATTCTCTCTCCAAGACGATTTCCACACGCACCGTGCCGGTATCCTTACGGAAGGGACCGCACGAGAAGCGGTTTCGGAGATAGTAACCGTTGTCATCAATCTCTTCCTGAGAATAAAGCTCAAGCAATTTCGAGTAGAAATCCTTACGCGTGAGCTTCCACGACTCATCGGCTATGATATAATTGGTCTTACAGTGGTAATTGTCGTAAAAACTGAACGACAGGTTCAGTATAATGGTGTTTAATTCCGCACCGTACGACTCCGGGCGCATCGCCTTGTTAAGTCTCGGAACCAACTCTTTCTCAACACTCTCCACTACCGGACGCGAGTTCTCATAGCAATTGTCGAGCCCACGGACAATGCGCACGGGATTCTTCGGGATCCAGTTGCGCTGTTCGGCGAGTGCGATATCCTGTCCCTCCCCTACCGGATTACTGAGACGGATCGGCTCTACCGATGGTCTGTCCGGGCTACCGTATAAGAAGGATTGTCCGAAGTCTATCGCCAAACCACCCTTACGCCTTGACCATACGGCATCGAGGTAATGCGGCTTGCCGTTGCGGTCGACAAAATATGTCTCCGGATTGCCGTTGAACCACACACCACGTACAGCCTCAAGCGGCTCATGTGCACCCCAGCCGACTATGGCAAGTGCCTCACAGAGCCAGACCGCCGCGTTCCACCCGCTCGCATTGCTGTATTGTGAATGCTCCAGGAAACAGGCGTACAACTGTTCGCGCAACTTGTCGGCATCAGGTCGGTCTGTGAGATATCCTCGCAATTCATCGATGTCGGAAATCTCAAATATCTTTTTCAACGGCATATCCAAATCAACATCTGAAGAATAATTCTAAATCATTCACCATTAACACCATATATCCGATTCATGAGTGGCGCATATCCGCCCAAGCAGTTCCAACAGTTCTTCCCTATTCATTGTCATGGCAGTCATTATTTGAAGTCACGGAAAAATGCCCCACCAACGGGCTATGGACAATTTCCTTACCCATATTATTTTTGTCTTTTCAGACAAAGATAACAAAAATCATGGTCATATAAAAAATCAAGAGAGCGATATATAAAGGCAGTGTGTCAAAAGAGTTTTTGACACACCGCCCATTATATACGGATAGTAGGTAACTCTCCCAATGTTTTCAGGAAGCACTCTTGCCGGCGGTCTTATCGCGTTTGTCCCACGATGGATGTGCGGGATCTTCTGCTACAAGGGCTTCGGCGAGATCGATCTGTAGAGCTTCAGCAAGCATTCGTCCATACTCTTCGTCGGCATTGTGGCAGGCGCGGACATGGCGCTGCTTGATGAACAGCGGTATTCCGTCCATCTGGGCAGCAGTATTATCACAGGTAGCCTTCTTGTCGGCATAGCTCATCAGCCGCCAAAGTTTTCCCGGCTGGGTGTAATAGTCATCGTCATATTCGCGTTCGTCGTAATTGAACATGTCGCCATGGAGTTGCATCGGCGGTTCCTTGCGCGAGGGTGTGTCCTGCCATTCTCCATAGCTGTTTGGCTCGTAGGCTATGGCGGCGCCATAGTTGTCGTCAGTGCGCATCTGTCCGTCGCGGTGGAATGAATGGAACGGACATCTTGGTTTATTGACCGGAATCAGATTATTGTTCACACCGAGACGATAGCGCTGCGCGTCACCGTAGGAGAAGAGACGCCCCTGAAGCATCTTGTCTGGCGAAAAGCCTATGCCATCCACAATGTTGGTGGGGTTGAAGGCTGCCTGCTCGATCTCTGCGAAAAAATTCTCCGGGTTGCGGTTCAGTTCGAGAATACCCACATCCCGTAAAGGAAAATCACCATGATACCACACTTTTGTCAGGTCAAACGGATTAATGTTGTATTTTTTCGCCTCCTCTTCGGTCATGAGTTGAACCTTGAGCTTCCATTTCGGGAAATCTCCGCGCTCTATAGCCTCGAATAGATCACGCTGGTGTGATTCGCGGTCTTTGGCGACTATGGCTTCAGCTTCCTTATCTGTAAGATTACGGATGCCCTGCATGGTGATTAAGTGAAACTTCACCCAAGTGCGCTTATTGTCTTTGTTGATAAAACTGTATGTGTGGCTTCCGAAGCCATGCATGTGGCGGAACGATGCCGGGATGCCACGTGGCGACATGGTTATCGTGATCTGATGAAGCGCTTCCGGAAGAAGGGTCCAGAAATCCCAGTTGGCGGTCGGGTTGCGCATCCCGGTGCGCGGATCGCGCTTTATGGCATGGTTAAGATCCGGAAATTTCAACGGATCGCGGAGAAAGAACACCGGAGTATTGTTGCCTACAAGATCCCAGTTTCCCTCGTCGGTGTAGAATTTCATGGCAAATCCACGGATGTCGCGCTCTGCATCAGCAGCGCCACGCTCTCCTGCCACCGTCGAGAAACGCACAAGGCATGGTGTCTGCTTGCCGACCTCGGCAAAGATTGATGCTCGGGTGAATTCTGTGATGTCGTCGGTGACGGTGAATCGTCCGAATGCACCGGAGCCTTTCGCGTGCATACGTCTTTCAGGAATCACCTCCCGGTCGAAATGAGCGATTTTTTCAAGATACCACGGATCCTGGACAGTCTGTGGTCCACGGAGACCGGCGGTCTGTATGTTCTGGTTGTCGGCGATCGGGCGCCCGTTTTCAGCGGTCAGTCTTTTCTTATCCATACAATCATTAAAGGTTTGTGTTTTCGTTCATTTGAGCGTCTGAGATTGTCATAACGCTCCGGAGTTTCGGAATGTTCACTATCCGGTTTTCACTTCCGGAGCTCAAGAAGCCCGACCGGTAGCATTCCGAAGGCATACAATACACACAGCACTGCTTTCTTCAGAACCTGTGAAAGAGCCGCCGCATCGAGGGAGCGAATATCTTCAACAGATCAGTTCCACAGAGTACCTTTTCACCTGCGCCCACATGAAACTGACTTCACAATACTATCAGATACATTTTCCGCAGGCTTCAACATAAATTTCCATAGAACGGATAGTCAGCATTTTGAAATTTTGCAGCAAGCTGCCGCAAATTCTGTTAGTGCAAATCATCCGCAAGGTGCGGACGATTTCAAGATTGAAATATGCTCTATTCCTTGGGATCATCAGACACGAAATTAGATCTATACGGAATGTTATGTGACGTAATGTGATTTTTTTTGTAAATTTGCAATAAATATAATCATAAATGGATTTACAACGAATAAACCAACATAAACTGTCCTTCGACAGCATCCAACAATACATCACCAGCGAAGATGGCAGTGAACAAATTGAAGTTTGGTTCGCACGAGAACTTCAAGAACTGCTCGGCTATGCTCGCTGGGAGAATTTTATTGTAGCTATTGGCCGAGCTTTTGATTCCTGTAAAACACAGGGTATCAATATAGATGACCATTTTCGTGAGGTCACGAAAATGGTCACATTGGGAAGTGGGGCTAAGCGTGAAATTCAAGATTTCATGCTTACTCGTTACGCTTGCTATCTGATAGCCCAGAACGGAGACCCAAAGAAAGAGGAAATTGCATTTGCGCAAGGATATTTCGCTATTCAGACACGAAAAGCTGAATTAATTGCTGAACATATTGATCAGATTTCAAGATTAGAGACTCGCGATAGGCTGAGGGCTTCGGAGAGACAGCTCTCGCGTAATATTTTTGAAAGAGGAGTTGATGACAAAGGTTTTGGCCGCATTCGTTCCAAAGGTGATACTGCCCTTTTTGGTGGTCACACTACAGAGGATATGAAACAACGACTCGGCATCAAATCCTCCCGCCCACTTGCCGACTTTCTGCCAACCCTGACAATCGCGGCCAAGAATCTAGCAACAGAAATGACCAATTACAATGTGGAACAAAAGGACTTACGCGGTGAAGCTCCTATAACTCGCGAACACATACAAAACAACACAAGCGTTCGCCAGATGCTTGGGCAACGAGGCATACGACCCGAAGAACTTCCACCAGCCGAGGACATAAAGAAAGTGGAGCGCAAAGTGGCAAGTAATGAGAAGAAGATAGAAAAGACCACAAAGAAATTACCAAAATCTAATACCTGATCATTTTCGTGAGGTCACTAAAATGGGTGGTTATAGAGAATCCCTATAACTTGACGCCATTGGCATCAGTAACATCCAATACATGACAGGACTTTGAAGCTTCAATAAAAATACACATGGACACAAGAGAATTAATAAAAAGATAGGCATCTCGGATGAGGATATCATTCGCGACATTATAACTTAATGGCTGAACGGTCATGATGACTTTCGGAAGCATGTTAAAGACAAGCTGCGTCCTACAGCGGAAGCCATTGACTTCGATTATGAACTGATCCGAAAAACCAACAGGCCAATAAAAGAGAGGCAACTATCGCGGAATTAGGATTCGGTGGTGAGGGGATTGCATCTTTGCTGAGAAATCACGTCATCTTTGGGTAACTTTATTGCTCGCTGTGTGCGGCAGAATAATAGGTTAAATTGTGGTGTGTATTTGGCGGATTGATCCGGCAATTGTTATATTTGTATATTAAATTCGAAAAATCTAACAAACATGGCAACTTTCAGTTTAAGTCTATATCGGATAAGTCTTAACAGGAGCAACAGTCCGGATGAACTGATGACCCTTGATTGCATTGATAACGGATTGAATATTGCGGATATTATAAATCGTATGCTGACTGTCTGGCACACGTCGCTGTATAATTCCATTAATTATTCTTTTGGTGTAGGCGGACTTTCGGACAGCGCACCTCGTGTGAGCCGCATAAAGCAATCCCCCTCGGGCGGTTTTGTGCATTACCGGACAGGCGGCTATATCAGTGGTATTATTGAATCCGGAGCGTACGGGACTGAGCAAAGTATTGTAGATCAAAAGTCGGGTGCTGAGAGTTACCGGAAGATGAAAGATGATGCGGCTTTGGTGCCATTTTATTTCTGCTTCTATTTTCCACGTAATTCCAGATTCGGTTATCTCTTGTTGGAGCGGATCGGCACCGACGGCATATTCACAATGCTTTCGGATGCAATCAGATGTGAGGTTCATAAATATATTTCCGGGCGGTATACTCTGAAGATTCTGCCGTATATGCTCGACTGCGTGTTTGACAGGAATGTCAGTTCGCTTATGGATCCGAGCAAAATCTTTCTGCGCGGTGTCAGAAGCGATGTGTTCAAAGCCGGCTTCCCATTGGCGAACCGAACCGGCGACGGATACATAGAAACTGATGTTGTGCTGTCAATGCGTGGCATGAAATCTGTGATAGCACTTGATATTCTGCGCGATCTCATTGCGCGGCGTAGGAAACGGCAGCGTCTTGAGGTGGGTGGCGTCGAATGCGCCGATGTGGCATTTCAGGTGAAGATCGGCGGACGGAAACGCACGGTGTCTATCGCACGTCTTGAAAATCTGGGTACGAATCTTGATGTGACACATGAGGTCACTATAAGCGAGGATGGCTACCCGACATACGAGAGTCTTCATCGTGAGGCTAACCGTTTGATATCTGAGATAAAGGATGAGACCGGGGAATAAGTGGCTGATACGTGCGGCATGGTGTGCGATCGTGATTGCCGTAGTTGCAGGAGGAGCACTTATTTGGATTGGTCTCGCCGACCACCCGTCATGGTCTGATGTGCGGTCGAATATCATGCGGCAGATGATGTCGTCGCTCGGCGACATCCTTGCCGGCACGGTAGGCGTTTGTCTGTCGTTCTCAGCGACGATATTTATGGTGGTGACATTCAACGAGCAACGCCGGCAGCATGAGGAACAGCTCCGCCAGTCCACACGTGAGCGGTTTGAAAGCACTTTCTTCAATATGCTGTCGATGTTTTTCAACGTGCGCGAGACGGTGAACCGTCAGATAGCACACGACACTGCGGATCAGATGACATCCATACAGGACTATTACGACGGATTCCGCAGGTACTATGCGGATTGTCAGGGAGATGGAACTGTGAGCCGTATCGAGAGGCTCCTTACAGCCGACGACCTGTGCGAGGCAGACCTTGAGCAGGCAGAGGAGTGCCTCGGTGAGGTTTTCGCGAACTACGTGAGCCACAGCGGATGCTCGATAGGGTATTATTACCGGTATGTCCATAACTTGATAAATTTTGTACTGCGCCAATGGTGTGGCGATGAAAACCGTGACAACCGCAAGCAATATCTCAACATGATTCAGGCGCAGATGTCGGATGAGGAGTTGGGGCTTGTGTTCTACGACGCAATGTCGTGTCATGGACTTAATAAGATGTCAGTTAAAGCGTTTAAGAGGAAGCTTGATGATGAGAGCTTTCTTGAGAACATAGGTGAGATGTCATTGCTGAGCCGTAACCATCACCAGCTGTACAGATCCACCATGTTCAAGTTCCTTAATATGGAGGAGAAGAAATTGAAACGAAAACGTTGATCCGGCACAACCACTGCATTATCACGCCATGTGATAAGATAGCGATAGTCGCGACCGGACTATCTCAAGGGGAACGCAGACCTTTAACTGACCATACTCCAAAAAGGAGTAATGATAGTTTCCGGATATCCCGAAGGCTACAGAAACCGCAGCCGCGCCTCAGCACCAAGCCCCGGCAATCTCCCTATCGGCACCTTCACCCGGAAGCCAATCGGCAGACGACACTAACATGATACTAGATCTGTCCGACGACTTCGCTCACTTCCTCAGAATACACCCCAGCACCATAAGATAGCTCGGCATGAGCATCGAAGAAGCCCTCCGCCAATCCAAAGAACCGCAGAAACTCAAAGCCCATCAGCGCAGAGACCCAAAATGCGCCACTTACCCAACCCGCCGAAAGAACCCCAATCCCTCGGCGGCTTTTTTGCACCAAATCTCGCGCTTTATACGCTTTTATGATATGGTACGCCGCATATCATTATTGTTAGCTCAAAAATTCTTTGTAACTTTGTAATTAGGAATAGTAACGTCTATCTGAAAATGACCAGTCAGTAAATACGAAGACATACTGCGAGAGCCGAATAACTTTGGGAACATCCTTGTAGTCGTTACAGGCTTTGGTCGGCCTTCAGATGCTACTTGGATGTTCTTGCTTTAAAATATGAACATAAAAGACTACATATCTGAGTTAAACGAGCAATTCCATACTGGAATCGCTCGTGAACATAGCTATAGACCTGCATTACAGCAGATGCTATCGGCCATATTGGCGGATATGGTAGTAACAAACGAGCCTGCAAGAATTGATTGCGGTGCTCCCGACTTCATAATATCTCGCAAATCAGACAACGTGCCGGTTGCATTTGTTGAGGCAAAGGACATCGATGATTCAGACCTTGACGGACGCAAACAGAACAAATCCCAATTTAGTAGGTATAAGCGGTCGCTCGACCGCATAATATTTACAGACTATCTTGATTTTCATTTTTATGAAAATGGGGAATTGAAGGAGTGTATTCGTATTGCTCATGTAGTTGGAGAAAAAATTGTCGGGATTGATACAAATTTCGACAAATTCGTGGTTCTGGTTAAATCTTTTGCTAATTCAGCCCCTCAAAAGATAACATCTGCGGGAAGACTTGCCTCAATAATGGCATCGAAGGCCAGGTTATTAGCTGAAACTATTAAGCGAGTGCTTGATAATGCGGATGATTATGCGAGCCTACAACTTAAAGGACAATATGAGGCATTCAAAAGAGTTTTGCTCCATGATATAAAACACGATAGTTTTGCTGATATTTATGCTCAAACCATAGCATACGGAATGTTTGCAGCTAGAATGCATGACAAGACTCCAGAAGACTTTTCTCGACAAGAGGCAGCAACATTAATTCCTAAAACGAATCCGTTTCTTCGTCAAATATTTCAAAGTATAGCCGGATATGACCTTGATGAGCGCATTGCATGGATAGTTGATGATCTGGCTCTCTCGTTTGCCGCAACAGACATGTCGAAGATTCTCAAAGGGTATAGTGGAAATAACCGACACTCGGATCCCATGATTCATTTCTATGAAGACTTCCTTGCTTCCTATGATCCGAAATTGCGTAAATCTAAAGGCGTCTGGTATACTCCTTCTGCTGTTGTGGGTTTTATCGTGAGGTCAATAGACGAAATATTGAAAAAAGATTTCAGTCTTCCAACAGGGCTTGCTGATTACTCTCAAATCGAACATGAGGTGATCAATGAAAATTATAACCATAAAGTTAAAGGGAGCAAACGAACTAAATTAGAAAAATATCATAGAGTTCAGATACTTGACCCTGCTGTCGGTACAGGTACATTCTTGGCCGAGACGGTAAACTGCATATATAAGAAGTTTTCAAACATGCAGGGGATGTGGCAGGGTTATGTTGAAAAGCATCTACTGCCTCGTCTCAATGGATTTGAAATCCTGATGGCGCCTTACGCAATAGCCCACCTTAAATTGGATTTGACATTGAATTCGACCGGTTATACACACAATACAGACCGCAGAATAGGAGTCTATCTTACAAATTCATTGGAAGAACATCATAAGGATATCGGCACCATCTTTTCAATGTGGCTGAGTCAAGAAGCTAATGAAGCAAGCCGCATAAAAAGAGATACTCCCGTCATGATAATGCTTGGCAATCCGCCATATAATGGGTCAAGTACAAACAAGGGGGAGTGGATTACCAAATTGATGCAGTCATACAAGAAAGAACCCGGAGGCAAAAATTCTCTAAAAGAGAGGAATCCTAAGTGGCTTAACGACGATTATGTGAAATTCATCAGAATGGCACAGTATTTCATTGAGCAAAATGGAGAAGGCATATTGGCATATATCAATCCTCATGGATTTCTTGACAACCCAACATTCCGAGGAATGCGTTGGGAGTTACTTCGTGTATTCGATTCGATATATACTATTGATTTACATGGTAATTCTAAGAAGAAAGAGACAGCGCCAAATGGCGATAAGGATGAAAATGTATTTGACATCATGCAAGGTGTGAGTATAAACTTCTTTATAAAAACAGGTAAAAAGAAGAAAAATACTCTTGGAAGGTTATTTCATTATGATTTATACGGCAAAAGAGAATCCAAATACTCATTCTTAAATGACAACAATATATCTACCATTCCATACAAGGAGTTGAAACCGCAAGCACCGATGTATTTTTTCGTGCCAAAAGATTTTGGGCTTGAAAAAGAATACAAAAAGGGCTTTGCAATTAATGAGTTGTTCAAAGTTAGCTCCATGGGTATAACCACAGCTTTTGATGAGTTTAATATTTGTGATTCCGAAGAAGTTGTTAGGGAAAGAATAACAACTCTCATCACTACAAGCACATCTGAACTGCTGTACACACCAATCTTTAATAAGTCTAATGAGAAATGGATAGATACAGCAAAAAAAGATGTAGGTTTACATTTTGATCAGTCCAAAATTAAAAAGATTACTTATCGTCCATTTGATGAAAAATGGGTTTATTTTACAGGAGTAACAAGTGGTCTTATGGCTCGTCCACGTAAAAAAGTAAACTCACATTTACTTTTAGGCGAAAATATCAGCCTTTGTGTCATTCGAGTTAACCGCGATTATAATAATACTATATTTGTAGCAAAAAAATTGATTGATAAAACATTACTGTCATCAAAGGATAACGTGACATTCTTTCCATTATACCTATATACTCATAAGGAATGGGCTGCTGATGAATTAGAAGAAATACCAAACTTTAATAATGATATAGTACAAAATATAGAAAAAATAATTAATAAAAAGTTAGATTCTATAGAGCTATTCGATTATATTTACGGCTTACTTAATTCTCCTAATTTCATTAATAAGTACCAAGAATTTTTAAGGGTAGATTTCCCGCGAGTACCATATCCTAAGAATCTTAACGAATTTACCATAATGAAGAATCTCGGTAAGAGACTACGCGAGTTGCATACAATGGAACACTCTTCAAATTGGACTGTTGAAGTTGGTTATCCAATTATGGGTAGCAACGTAGTTGAGAAAGTTGAATATAAGAACAATCGCGTATATATAAATGAATCGCAATACTTTGACAATATTCATGAGAGTGCTTTTAACTATTATATAGGAGGTTACCAACCTGCTCAAAAGTGGCTCAAAGATAGGAAAAGCCAGAAACTCGCTTTTGAAGATATCCGTCATTATCAAGAAATAATATATTCCCTATCGGAGACTTATAAAACCATTTCGCAGGCTCATAAGGAATAATTGTCCAATACTCCAACTGAATTAATATGATGACATCTATAATAACATTATTGACTGCATTGTTAACAGCTGCTATCGGAGCATTTATAGGTACTCTATACGGGTCCAAGAAACTATATGAGTATCAACAATCGGGGAAAATTGCTACGCGTAAAACGGCACTTAAAGCCATTAGCATATTAAAAAAATATGCAGGACAGCCATATACTATGGCCCAATCTGATTTTAATACATCTTTAAGCATGTCTGAGAAAAGGGCTGTATTAGTGGCTCTGCATAAACTCGGAATCCCTATCATCGTACCTTCAACGATAGCCTTTAAGATTTCAGATATCCAATTCTCGAATGCTAAAATAGTAAAAGAGGAGTTAGAAAGTATCGAAGCGCAATTAGACAATGGTAACTGCGATTATTTGTTTTATGAAGATGTAGAAAATCATTTTTCATCCAATTTGAGGTTGAACACTTTGCGAGCCTTAGCAAAGCGTTATGTTAATGATGTAATGACGAACAGTCGTTATGAAAATGACAATTTTTCTGATCCCGAGAATTGGCAAACTCTCTATTTTACTCCTGGGGAGGTTCAAGCAATTTTAGTTTTCTGTAATAGAGTACATGACAAAATGTACTATGAAGATAATGGTAATTTAAAATTAAGAGCGATTGACAAACTAATACAAGAAATTGAGATTGGCTTATGGGATAATTATCTATTTTGGGATTACGCGGCTCATCAGAATATGATCAGCCAAAATGCACTTGCCAATCGAATGTTTGAAGTTTTCTTCCAAACAGAAAAAGGGCAAAATCAAACAAAGACCCCTAAAAAACAAAAACAATGAGAAATACATTCTTTGAGTATTATATCCTTTCTGATGAGAAGAAGATAAATAATATCTGGAATGATGCAATAATTGTTCTTGATGCTAACGTTTTATTAAACTTATATCGGTATTCGGAAGAAAATAAGGAGAATTTACTTAACGTATTAGCCCATTATAAAGATAGATTATGGATTCCATATCAAGTCGGTTGGGAATATCATCAGAATAGGATATCCGTATATTCTGATATTGATGTTGCGTATGATCAAATTATAGCATCCTTGGAAAACGGGACGAATGAATTTCTAAAGAAACTTAACTTGTCTAAATACAGTCGTCACCCAAAAATTGACATTAATTGGTTTGAAGATCAAATCAAATCCTCTATGGTAAAGTTATGTGACCACCTTCGCAATATGAAGGACTCATGTTCTGATTATACCAAAGTTGATACAATTAACGAACGAGTTGCTGAATTATTCGACGGGAAGGTTGGTGATGATTTTGATGAATCTAAACTAAATAAATTATATAAGGAAGGTCAAAACCGTTATAGCGAGAAAATACCACCGGGATATTGTGACGCTAAGGAGAAAAAAGATCGAGGTAATCGGCATCTTTATGGTGATCTTATATGGTGGAAACAAGTTATCGAATATGCACGAGAGAAGGGAAGTAACGTTATTCTTGTAACTGATGATACAAAAGAAGATTGGTATGAGAAAGTAAAGGGAAAAACAATCGGCCCAAGAAAGGAACTTCTAAAAGAGTTTCGAGCTGAGACTAAAAAAGATATTCTGATATATCCTACTCATCGATTCTTGGAGTATGCTAAGGAAAATATGTCCGTATCAGTGAATCAAGAAACGATTGCTGAAGCCAATGAAATTCACAGAGAAAACGAAGCCATAGATGATATAATTTCATCGGTTAGTGACGAGAGCGAAGAGTTGGTTGTCAAAATATTTTCTGAGAATCCGTGGATGAGTGCTGAATCATTAATTCAGTCATCTTTGAATCCCGCTGATGGATTAGTGACAGCTACCACAAAATATACGGACATTCTTGGAAAGGGCACTTTGAATCCTTTGGAACATATCGCCGGATTAACGCCTGACTATACGGGTGTTCTCGGGAAAAGCGTACTGGACTCTACTGAGGGATTAGCGACCGCTACCGCAAAATATTCGGACATTCTTGGAAAGGGCACTTTGAATCCTTTGGAACGTATCGCCGGATTAACGCCTGACTATACGGGAGTTCTCGGAAAAAGTGTATTGGACCCCACTGAGGGATTAGCGACCGCTACCGCAAAATATGCGGATATTCTTGTAAAAGGTACATTGAATCCTTTGGAACGTATCACTGGGTTTACGCCTGACTATATGGGAGTTCTTGGAAAGAGCGTACTGGACCCCACTGAGGGATTAGCGACTGCTACCGCAAAATATGCGGGCATTCTTGGGAAAAGTACTTTGAATCTTTTGGAAGGCTCTGCGAAAGTCATACCAGACCTTTCTGATACTCTTGGCATAAATACCTTTAACCCCATTGGAGTAACAGGAACCCTATTTTCAGAAATTGGAAAACATTATACTACTGCAAGTACAGAAAGAAAAGATGACAATTCAGCAACTGAATGATTTATAGTTAAGAGGTTGATACTACTTTCTAATGTCTTTGCGTGGGAGATTAGTCAGGAGACGGTAAGATAATGAACCAAAATGTAGTTTGATATGGATATGGACAACGACATATACCGTCGGATACATTCCGCTGTTATGGCGATTGAGAGCGGCGCACGTAAGTTGGGTATCTCCAGCAAGGAGATGCACGACCGGTTGAGCAAACAAGGCTTAATCCATAACAAACTTATAAAGAGGTATGAGGAACTTCATACGCAAAGTCTTAATTGGGTTGCCGAGGACATTAGCGAAACACTTTTAAACTCAGATACAGAAGCAGGTCAGAATGAGCAAGAAGTCGATATAGTTTTTCAATGATTGCGAGACTGATGATATGGGGGGATAACAGTTGCTGGTAGTAGTCGGCAATATTTAATTAATATAATATGGATGAAAACAATCAAATAATCATATATCAGGGTGAAGACGGTGAGACCCGCATTGAGGTGAAGTTTACCGGCGTGACGGTTTGGCTGTCGCAGCAACAGCTTTGCGAGTTGTATCAGACGAGCAAGGCTAATGTCAGC
>OFFM01000870.1_pt1 | contig 19974 bp, 18 predicted proteins | sample 1521401 | NCBI WGS metagenome assembly OFFM01 (sample SAMEA3504118, study PRJEB24116) | mouse gut metagenome | biome: mouse gut; feature: mouse-associated habitat; material: faeces | place: Denmark | collected 2011
ATTATTAACATTGCTATTATATTTGCAGCATATTTTTCAATCATTATAAATTTATATCTACTATTATGAAGAAGAAAGGATCAGTAGTGGAGTTCACTCCACAAAGAGACAGAGAACTGTTGAAAGCATTCCGCAACCAGCTGTATCTTCTTGGAGAGGTGCCGCTTCAGGAGATATTCACAAGGGCTGCCATGTCACCGGCAAGCCGTTTCTGGGTGAGCGAGAAAAGGGCATTGATCGTCATATCCAAAATGTTTAAGGGGGATAGAATTCTTTCGATGAATTCGAAGAAAAGAGAGATGTTTTACGAAATCTTCCGCCGTGTCAAGGCAACCCGCGACGAGGAGCCGGGCATAACACTTACGGAAGCTATTTTCCGCGCTGTCAACTCCCCCGCACCCGAATTCTATCTGACACCTAAATCCGCACGTGCCATGATCTACCGCCTCCGTGCCTAACCTGCCTGATAATGAAGATAGAGGAATTGCTTGAAGAAGACAAGAGAAGATGCGCTGCTATAGCGCGACAGTTTGATCCGCTCACCGGCCATGGCTCCACCGGTGAACGGTTCGAATGCCGCAATCCGATGAATGCGACAAAGGTGATGCTTCCCGTTGCGATGAAAACGTTGAAACTGACACGCGAGAATTACGAGGAGTTGCGGTGTCTTCACGATTTCCCGTATTGGGCTGCCAAATATGTTTTCATAAAGCGCAAAGGGGGCGGTGATGATGTCCCGTTTGTGCTCAACCGCCCGCAACGCAAGTTTGTGGAAAAACTGGAGGGAATGAGGGTAGCCTCAAAACCCATTCGCCTTATATTGCTGAAGGCCAGACAATGGGGTGGATCCACATGCTCGCAATTATATATGGCATGGCTGCAACTAATACACCAACGGGGACTCAACTCGCTCATAATCGCCCATCAGGGAGTAGCCTCCGATGAAATCAAGGATATGTTCGACCGTATGATCGAATCCTACCCGGCTGAAATGCTCGAAATGGAGGATAAAGGTAAGAGTTCGACTAAGAAGATGGAGGCTGTAGGTCGTTCGCGGGCCATATTCCGCGTGCCTGGGCGCAATTGCAAGGTAAAGATCGGCACTGCTGAACGTCCTGACTCCTGCCGCGGCGGCGACTACAACCTCGTGCACTGTTCTGAAGTCGGTATATGGAAAAAGACCGACGGAAAATCACCGGAAGACATCCTGCGGTCTGCCTGTTCGGGCGTTTTGCTGTCTCCAATGACCATGATTGTATACGAATCAACCGCCAACGGGACAGGCAATTTCTTCCATCGGGAATACGAGGCTGCCAAGCGGGGGATCTCACAGTTCCAACCGCTTTTCATCTCATGGTTTGACATCGACCAGTATTCGCTGCCATTCATCACAGAAGAGGAGAAGCAGGCTTTCGGACTCAGACTTATAGAAAGCCGTGAGAGCAACGTAGCCGGTTCATCAAGAGAGCAGCCGGGCGAATACCTGTGGTGGCTTTGGGAGAAAGGAGCCACTCTTGAGGCTATCCATTGGTATGTGGCGGAACGCTCCAAATATTCGGAGCATGGTCTGATGGCTGCGGAGTATCCGAGTGATGATGTGGAAGCGTTCGTACATTCCGGTTCAAGGGTGTTCGACAAATACCGTGTTGAGGCACTGCGCGCAGGATGCAAAGACGCAAAATATACCGGTGAAATCGAAGAAAACAGTTTTAGGTCGCTACAGTCCGGAGGATGGCGGATATGGTCTCTTCCGGACACTGAGGCAGGACATATCGAGAGCCGTTATGTTGCGGTGGTGGATGTCGGAGGACGCTCCGCAAAGGCAGACTGGAGCGTGATCGTGATTTTCGACAGGATGCCATTGGCATTCGGTGAATATCCGGAAGTTGTGGCTCAGTGGCGGGGACATGAGGATTTCGACCTCCTCACGGAAAGGGCGGCACGCGCCTCAAGTTTTTACGACAACGCTCTGTTGGTGATCGAGAGCAATACGTTGGAAACCCACGACAGGGACCGAGATATAGACGGAGACCAATCCTCATTCATTCTCAACCGCTTGCGAGATTCCTATCCAAATCTTTATGCGCGTCCGAGAAGCGAGGAGGCTGTTGTGCGCGGCATGCCGGCACGCTACGGCTTCCACACCAACATAGCCACAAAGCCAATGATAATAGCGACGTTGGTGAAGATCATACGCGAAGGATTATATGTGGAGCGCGACCAGTCATGTCTTGACGAATACCTGAACTATGAACGTCGGCAGAACGGCAGCTACGGAGCGATAGCAGGATGTCATGACGACCTGCTGATGACCCGGGCGATCGGTCTGCACATCATCTACCACGAACTTGATGCCCCGACTCGTCCTCTTCCTGCCGCAGAACGTGCCGAACGCTACCGCAACCGGCGCCACACCTGCCGCTCCCTCGCCGCCTGGTAACATGTGACAAAAAAATTCCTTAATTATGATTACGCATATTTACCGGACACCGATATGTTGAAATATGTTCCAACTTCCAATGAGCCTATAAACACCCTAAGGGATAATTTTTTATCTGGCATCTCCTTAAATACAAAGATTGCGGTGTTGGAATTTCTGTCAACGGTCACGGAAATTATGGAATTGTTAAACTGCGAGCAGTCCTCGTTGAAACACTCGCTCTTATCCGGACCATTGTTAGGAATCCATTTATCATCTATACTGATTGAGCAATCATATATTTTTTCCTTTTTGTTCTTGCATCTAAAAACAATTGTTCCAAGACCCGACACTGTCAAATCCACATTGTGATCTTTATTATTTATTTTCGCTGCTATTTCAGATGAGCTATTTGATTCCAGTTCCCATTTCAATTGAGATTGGCAAGGACCGTCCTTTGGCTCGCAGCTTGGCAAGAATGCCAACGCTGTCAATATAAATGCAATGATATTTACTCGCATGATTTTTGTTGAGTTCTTCATATACGTTTTTTATAAGTCAATGATTAATTCTTCCCGATAGCTGGAAAAGTCTTCGCCACCGGGGTTAAGTTTTTCATAATCAAAATACCAACCATTATAGCTACCTCCCCATCCCCAGTTCATATGGAATTTACATATCGCTGAATAATTAGAATCGAAATCCATCTCTTCGTATCTATAGACAAAATCAGGATAATAATCCGGGTCAAGATAATATAATTTATACGAAGTACCCGAATGGGAGAAATACACTCCATCAATTACCCATGCGTGACCTGACGATAATATGTTTTTTTGACCACGCGCATATACGGGTTTCCTGTTTTTTCCAATTTGATTGATTAATACGGAAGTGTTGTGTTTAATTTTACGAACTTTATATCCATAATCCTCAAGTGTTTTCTTTGCGTCAGAAATATTTGCACTTGTTCCGTCACTACAAATCTGGTAGCTTAATTTTGCCAGGAATTCTTGAATTTCCGGGGTAATCCAATAATACGGCATATTTGCCCAGTTGAAGGTGTCGGGATATTCAAAAAACCTCATAACCTGTCCTACAGCGACCGGAACACAGCCAAGAGCATTTTTATATGTTATATTGAAGTCTCCGTTCTGGTTCCAATTTGTTTTGAGCAGAGGTTCAACATTGTAATAATCTGAATTCCTTTCAATCACAAGATACGCTGTATTCTCCCAACGATAGTCCGTTCCTTCCCATAAATCCTCCTCGTAAAAAAATTCAGTTATTCTATAGTACTCCTCATCTGAAAGTGATCCTTGTCCCTTCACACTCGTTATGCGGCAGACTTCCGGGTCGCTTGTGTCATAGTTTAAATACCAGCTGTCGAAAGCCTCCCAATAAGCATCATCATCCATGAACCGCGTCTTGGGTGACTTTTTATGTGGGTTCCGTATCTTGAGATATGGTAGCCATTCTGTTCGGTATCTGTCAGCATCGTTGCCGCCATTATCCTTGATATATTGCAAATTTTCGACAAGTTCAGATATTATCACCTCTTCTCCTATTTCGGTGCGGTTGATGGAATAATTGCCATGTTCCACCTCTGCCAATATCGGTGGAAACGCAGTGTTTGCCGACACTAAAATATAGCCGTCCTCGAAATTCACGGCATATATAGCTGGTTCCGAGTCTTTTCCGAGAATTGTCACTATATTCCGGACCGGGTTTTCTCCAACTCGCGTATTCATGTGCCTTTCCTGATATAGCAAAGCCACTGTTTCAGCATCAGTCATCGAGATGTTTCCGGATTTTAGTTCAATCCCTGTCTCTGCGGTCATAGTATGCACATCCTCGATTTCCAGTACTTGTTCGGGCATATCTACTTCTTTTGAGCAAGAAGCGAGAGCGAGCAGAATTATCGGAGTTAATTTAAATATTCTCGCCACGATGTGTTGATTTTAAAGTAAATTTTAGTAAAATAGATATTTGATGTAACAATAGACACAACTTAACCAGAATCACAAGTAGGGGATATGGTGTATCAATACCTCGATTCCTTTGGTCGTGTTTAAAGCAATGTGGTGGCATAGCAAATATAGTTTAGAGTTAATTTATTGTTTTTATGTAAAATATTTACAAATAAATGCAAAAATATTAAAACCAAAAAAACACAAGTAATTCATTATTTATCTTAAGGCATAAACGTCTTGAACATTAAGACATTCCCAACATTCCAGTGATAAGACTATACAAGATTAAAATTCGTTTCATTGTTTCTATATTTTAGGTTTATGATTAAACTGAATTTCTTAAAAAATTCAGCTTCAGAAGATGGACCCAAGGGATATTTTCTCTAAAACATGTACTAAGAACACCAGTTTTACCATCTGACGCATAGTTATAGACAAAATTAAAATCATCAATCTGATATTCCAAATAATTATATATGTTATTAAACATAAGTAATTAATTATATTTAGATTAGGGCACTAAGATACACCAAAAAAATTCTTTCCTACCAAACAGGCTACAGTATACCATCGGAGGATTTGGCGCGTTATCTTTGTATGGACGATATATTGAAAGGAAAGAAGGCCGCCCTCATCGACATGGACGGCGTGATCTATGACTCTATGAAGTATCATGCAAAAGCATGGGAACTGATGATGGCGGAAGCAGGTATACCCTGCACTGCCGAGGATGTCTACATCAACGAGGGAATGACCGGTCCGGCCCTGATAAACCTGCTGTCGCAACGCGCTTTCGGACATGGCGTTTCGAAAGAGCGAGCCAACGAGCTTTACGGTTTGAAAACAAAGTATTTCAGACAGGTGGGCAGAAACGAACCTATGCCGGGCACCGACCGTATGCTCAAGGCGCTGGAATGTATGGGTATCAGACGCGTGCTTGTCACCGGTTCTTCCCAATCCACACTCATTGACAATATCAACAATGATTACCCGAACGCTTTCATACCCGGCGACAAGGTGACGGCAAATGATGTCACCAAAGGTAAACCGGATCCTGAACCGTACCTGAAAGGTCTCGCCATCGCCGGAGTGAAACCGGAGGAGGCCTTCGTTATCGAGAACGCCCCGCTTGGTGTACGCGCCGGCAAGGCGGCAGGACTCTTCACCATTGCCGTGACCACAGGTCCTATACCTCGCGAAGCTTTCGAAAAAGAAGGGGCAGACATCATATTCCCCTCAATGCCGGATTTTGCCGATTATCTCACGACACTTTGTCGCGATAAAGTTTCCGAGTAATGAGCACACGGATAATCGACACCGCTAATCTTGCCGAAGCTCTTGAGAATGAGTTGACAGCTACGGAACATTGTGGACTGTTTGTTGTGACAGACTCCAATGTGAAAGAGATGGTGCTTCCTCGGCTGGCGTCAGTTTTGCAGAAACACAAGGCATCAATCATCTCTTTCACCGCAGGAGAGGAAAACAAGAATCTGGAAACGCTATCACAAATATGGCGGAAACTTTCAGACAACGGTGCCACCCGTAAATCTCTGATCATAAACCTTGGAGGAGGAGTTGTGACCGATCTTGGCGGATTCGCCGCTGCCACTTTCAAACGCGGGATTCAGTTCATAAATATCCCGACAACGGTGCTCGGTGCTGTCGATGCCGCTGTCGGTGAAAAGACAGGAATCGATTTCAACGGTCTCAAAAATGAGGTGGGAGCCTTCGCCTTGCCCTGGGCTGTGATGATATCCTCGGAACCACTATGTACGCTCCCTCAGAGAGAAATCAAATCCGGCTTCGGAGAGATAGTGAAGACTGCATTGATAACCTCTGAAAATTTCTATGCCCTCACTCTTAGCGAGAACATACTTTCCGACAATGATTCGCTACGTAATGTCATGACAATGAGCGTTGCAGAAAAACAACGCATCACTGACGAAGATCCTCTGGAGAAAGGATTGCGTAAGATACTCAACTTCGGGCATACCGCCGGACACGCATTCGAAACCATGATGATGGCACGAGGCGCAACTGTGAGTCATGGCGAGGCAGTAGCAAACGGTATACTCGTCGCCCTCATTCTCAGCCACATGCTCACCGGCATGTCATCCGGAGAGATATACAGATACAGGGACGGCATACTGAGGCGCCACTTCTCCCCCATCGCATTCGGATGCAAAGACTATGAAGAACTGACGCGACTCATCAGCCACGACAAGAAAAATCCTTCAGCGGGCGATATCCGCTTCGTGCTTCTCGAATCTATCGGCAAGCCCCTCATCGACATCCCCGTAACAGTCCCCGACCTCCACACCGCCCTCGACATCTACCGCGACCTCACCGGGTACTAAAAAACTATAATCAAAGATTTAGCCGCTTAATAGATTTGGCAATTCTCTGATTTATATGTAAATTTGTAATCTGTCTCATAATCTAAAAAAAACAAATCGTGGTGCACAAATACAATCTTGGTTTTATCTCAGATGAAGATATTTACAAACACGTGAAACAGACCGTGGAGGCTTATCGTCGTGAGATAACACTTGGCCAGTTTAACGAGAATATCATTGACCCGATCAAATTGACATTTGATGCAAAAGTTTATGGCAAGACTATTCAACAGGCTGTCGAAGATGAATGTTTCCGCCAGATAGACAAGTCAAACACCAACCGCATCGGGTATTTTCACCAGAATCTTTTCCGTTACGCCGGCAATGGCTGGGTTGTACCTGCTGCAGGTTTCGATGTGGAAAATGACGAACTGCATATCTATGTCGAAATGAAAAACAAACACAATACCATGAATTCGGCATCATCTCAAAAGACATATATGAAAATGCAGGGGAAACTACTTGATGATGATGAAGCCACATGTTATCTTGTCGAGGTTATCTCAAAACGCTCAAGAGATGACGCATGGCGCGTTTCGCTTGATGGCAAACCTCGCGAGCATAAAAAAATCCGCAGAATGTCAATGGATAAATTTTATGCTCTTGTATTCGGTATAGATGATGCATTCTATAGATTATGCTCCGCTCTTCCCAAAATTATCGAAGATGTGGTAAAAGACAATCCCAGCCTTACCCTCAAAAATAGTGTATACGAAGAACTCACAAAAAAGCATGCGGATATACTATCCAGCCTATATCTGCTTGCATTCTCCACATACGAAGGTTTTGATAATATCAATTGCAGATGAACAGAGACACTCATATATCGTTAAACAACTTTGCTGATATTGCCGGAGTTTCTCGTGCTACTGTTGACAAATGGGTTGCCAATGGCAAATGTACCGTCCATCTTGATGAAAACAACAGGAAATATCTTGTTGCCTCTGAACTTTCATCATTTCCTGAAATACACGCGATGTTGTACAATTCATGGAATGAAGAGCTTACAGACAGACCAAGAAGAATTTTCACTTCAGTAGAGCTATTTGCAGGCGGAGGAGGACTCGCATTGGGGATGCACAAGGCCGGTTTCAAACATCTTTTGCTTAATGAGTTTGACAAAGATGCATGTGCCACGCTCAAAAAAAACATGCCTGACTGGAACGTGGTACAAGGAGACATCCATGATATCGATTTCACCCCTTATTCGGGCAAAGTAGATTTTTTGACAGGAGGTTTTCCTTGCCAGGCATTTTCTTATGCAGGTAAACGTCTCGGATTTGAGGAAACCAGAGGTACTCTTTTCTTCGAATTAGCCAGAGCTGTCAAAGAAATACAACCTAAAGTTTTTTTAGCTGAAAATGTAAAAGGTTTACTTGAACACGATAAAGGGCGTACAATCCAGACAATCAAATCTGTGATATCGGAACTCGGCTATACGCTTTTGGAGCCACGTGTGCTACGAGCAATACAATACAACGTCCCTCAAAAAAGGGAGCGTATTATTCTTGTTGCAATTCGTAATGACATCGCACCTTTTGTTAATTTCAGATGGCCTTCTGTTTGCGGGGATCTTCGAACACTTCGTGATGCTTTCTTTAAAGGAGATCTTTATGATTGCGATGTGCCTGACAGCGAAGGTCAAAAATATCCAGCGGCTAAAGAACGCGTGATGAAGCTGGTTCCCGAAGGAGGAGACTGGAGAAATTTACCCCCCGATATAGCTGAAGAATATATGAAAGGAAGCTATCATCTTGGTGGAGGCAAGACCGGTATGGCTCGCCGTCTGTCAATGGATGAAGCAAGCCTTACGCTTACCTGTGCTCCTGCACAGAAACAGACCGAAAGATGTCATCCCATAGAGACTCGTCCTCTGACCATACGGGAATATGCACGAATCCAGACTTTTCCTGACGATTGGGAATTTTGCGGTTCTCTTTCTTCAAAATATAAACAGATTGGCAATGCGGTTCCCGTAAACTTAGCCTGGGCAATCGGACGCGCGGCATTACGTTTATTTAATCAAATCGACACAATTATACCTCAGAATATTATTGATAAATCCGCCTTTTCATATCAGCCTGTAAACAAGCTCCATGGCATTTTTGAAGGAATGCTTTGTGACAACCCTCAAAATGAGAACAAAGATCCGGAACTACCTGGATGACGTGGAAATTTAAAAAATTTTTTAATAATTTTTATATCGGATGAACCAATTCGGGAGTGATGATGTTTTAGTATCGTAAGATGAAAAGATTCTTACACTGCTATAAGCGTTCTGAAAAAGTTGTTATTGTTGTTTTAATTGAAGAAATTTGGTCGACGTGAGTCGACCTTTTTCTATTTATCTCCTATTGTTTTCTATTTATCACCTGCTGAGAATTGAGAAACTAAAAACTTATTATTATCTTTGCAGCGTAATGGCAAGAGACCTTATAAGCAGATATGTATGGATAGTCGATACCCTCAACCGCTACGGCAGGCTGACACGCGAGGAGATCGACCGCCTCTGGATGCGGTCACCTTACGGCGACGGCAATCCTATCCCGCCGCGTACGTTCTTCCATTACCGCCGTGCCATCGAGGAGAATTTCCATATCGACATCCTCTGCAACCGCAGCGGTGAATATTACATCGACCAGGATGGGGATGAGCGCAACCGCCGGTTTACCAACTGGCTTCTTGACTCCTATGCCGTAAGCAACGCCATGAAAGAGTCGCACGCTGCCTCAGGTCGTGTGCTGGTTGAGGATGTGCCTTCGGCCCGTGAATTCCTCCCGATTGTGCTCGAGGCAATCGGATCCACTGAGAAGATCAGTTTCACCTATGCGGGATTCAACCGCTCGAGGGCGGAATCCGACATCCTGTTCCATCCATATTTTGTGAAGCGATACAAGCAGAGATGGTATATGGTTGGACTCCGCGAAAAGACCTCCGATATACGCACATACGCCCTCGACCGTGTGAAAGACATGAGGCTTGTCAACTGTCCTTTCACCATGCCGGAGGATCTTGATCCGGAGCAGTTTTTCGATAATATAATAGGCATAACGCTCTCAAAGGCACAAGTGCGGGTGGTAAAGATACGCACTACGCCGCAGCAGGCGAAATATTTCCGGGCGCTACCTCTCCACCATTCGCAACAGGAGGAGATACACGACAGTTTCTCCATATTCACCTACAGGCTGAAGCTAAACTATGAGCTTGTGCATGAACTCCTCGGATACGGGTCTGATGTCACCGTGCTCGCGCCTAAGGAGTTGCGGGTGATGGTGACAGACGAGCTCCGCAAGTCGCTGCAACAATACGAGCAGACAGAATAAAGAATCTTCCGATTCCAGCATCTATGACTATAAAGCAATTAAACTCACATATCATCAGCTGCGATGCCTCCATAAGGGATGCTCTTGAGATTTTAAACGATCTCTCGGGCAGTCCGATGACCCTTTTCGCTGTTGATGACAACCAAAAGCTCCTCGGCACAGTGACCGGCGGTGATATACGGCGAGCCCTCCTGCGCGGGTTACCTCTCTCGACTCCGGTGAACGAGGCTATGAACACCGGATTCACTGCAATCGATTCAGACCGCAACATAGCAGCCAAGGTGGCTGAGGGGAAACGCAGAAAGCTGAAACTCATACCAGTCACTGAAAACGGAATAATCACAGATATAATAAACCTTGACAAAATCAAGGCGCTTCTTCCGATCGATGCCGTGATGATGGCAGGAGGCAGAGGCGAGAGATTGCGTCCGCTGACCATCTCGACACCGAAACCTCTGCTGAAAGTCGGCGGCAAGCCCATTATCGACCGCAATGTGGAAATTCTTGAGCAATACGGAATCACCAATGTGTTTGTCACCGTCAATTATCTTCACGAGCAGATCGAGGAGCACTTCGTCCGCCGCAATGAATCCCTCCCCACCCCACCGGCGAATGTCAGATGTGTCCTCGAGCCGCGCCGCCTCGGAACGCTCGGAAGCATCTCCCTTGTGGAAGGGTTCCGCCACGACAACATCCTTGTGATGAACTCCGACCTGCTCACCGCCATAGATTTCGAAAAGATGTGGAAACATCATATGAAATCCGGTGCGGATCTGACGATGGGAGCGGTGCCTTATGTGGTATCCGTGCCCTTCGCGATAATGCAGACCGACGGCACGCAGGTGAAAGGTCTGGAGGAGAAACCGACATACAACTATTTCGCAAACGCCGGCGTTTATATGATGCGCAGGGAGCTCCTCGACCGCATTCCGCAAGGCGAATATCTTGATGCCCCGGATTTCATCACTTCACTTATCGCAGCAGGGCGCCGTGTGGAGTATTTCCCCATAGAAGGTCGCTGGATAGACATCGGCTCGCCCGATGACTACCGCACCGCAAATGAATTATTAAGCAAGTAATTTTAGAAATGGCTGATTCAAACTTCATAGATTACGTAAAGATCCTTTGCCGTTCAGGCAAGGGAGGCGCAGGCTCGCGCCATTTCCATCGAGCAAAATATATACCCAAAGGTGGACCGGACGGAGGCGACGGAGGCCGCGGCGGACATATAATCCTAAGAGGCAACCGCCACATGTGGACCCTTCTGCCGCTTCGCTACCGCAGACATGTCTTCGCCACCAACGGACAGAGCGGTGGTGAAAACCGCTCGTCAGGAAAGGATGGAGAGGACCAGATAATCGAAGTGCCGGTGGGCACAACTGTTTTCGATGCGGAAACAGGTGATTTCCTATGCGAGATTACCGAGGATGGAGAAGAGATAAAACTCCTGCGCGGTGGTAAAGGAGGATTGGGCAACTGGCACTTCGCCACTGCCACAAACCGCGCACCGCGATATGCGCAGCCCGGACAGCCATCTATTGAGAAAGCTGTGGTGCTTGAGCTGAAGCTCCTCGGAGATGTCGGATTGGTAGGATTTCCCAATGCCGGGAAATCGACTCTTCTTTCCGCCATCTCAGCTGCGAAGCCGAAAATCGCTGATTATCCCTTCACCACCATGGAACCGAGTCTCGGCATCGTGGACTATCGTGGCGACCGCTCTTTTGTAATGGCTGATATTCCCGGTATAATCGAGGGCGCGAGCGAAGGCAAAGGTCTTGGCCTCCGCTTCCTGCGTCATATCGAGAGGAATGCGGTGCTGCTCTTCATGATTCCTGCTGACTCCGATGATATACGCCGCGATTATGAGGTGTTGCTCAATGAATTGAAAGAGTTCAATCCCGAACTTGCCGACAAGAGCCGTGTGCTGGCCATATCCAAATCCGACATGCTTGACGATGAATTGCGCGAAGAGCTTGCCAAGGAGTTGCCCGACGGGGTTCCGACGGTATTCATCTCCGCAGTTACCGGACAAGGTCTGACCGAGCTCAAGGATCTTTTATGGCGTGAGATCAACTCAGAAGAGAACAAGAATAATTTCACCATTACCCACCGCAAGCTCGACATACGTCATCGTGTGCAGGAAGAAGATGATTTCATCTTCGAACAGGAGGAACCGGAAGAGGATGACTTCTCCAACATGACCGACGAGGACTGGAACGAAGAATTCTGGGATGAGGAATCAACTGTGAATCCGGACTGATGCAGACAATCGATCTTACCAAGATTATAAGAAGCCGTGTAGGAGGTTGGAAAGGGAAGATGATTCCAGGCTTCCTCCTCTGCGGACTCGAACGGCTGATACACCAGAAAGAGCTGAATGAAGTGCTGGAGAAAACATACCCCACCACCGGCACAGAGTTTGCCGAAGGAGTATACAGCCATTTTAATGTATCACTGATTCCGGAAGGGATGGAGAACATCCCCGGCTCCGGTCGCTTCATTTTCGCATCCAACCATCCTCTCGGAGGACTGGACGGCATAGGGCTCATAGCGATATTGGGCAGAAAATACGGTGATGAGAATGTGCGGTTTCTTGTGAACGACATGCTCATGAATGTGGAGCCATTACGTCCGGTATTCCTCCCCATCAACAAATACGGTTCTCAGGGAAGAGACGCTGCCCGTGCCATCAACGAGGCATATGCGTCTTCCGGGCAGATGATCATATTCCCTGCTGGACTTTGTTCCCGCCTCGGCGACGACGGAAATATCAAGGATTTGAATTGGAATAAATCATTTGTGGCAAAAGCGATTGAATATCAGCGTGACATAATTCCGGTGCATTTCATAGGCGAAAACTCTCCCCGCTTCTACAAGACTGCACGCCGGCGCAAGAAACTCGGCATAAAAGTCAACATAGAGCAGGCTCTTCTACCTGCCGAGCTGTGCGGCGCACGCGACAAGACATTCCGTGTCGTATTCGGCACCCCTATTTCATGGGAGAGTCTTGCGGCAAGTGGAAAATCACATTCCGCACTCGCTGCCGAAATCAAGGAAAGGGTCTATGCCCTCTGACCGCACCCATCGCCACCGGCAACTATCGGAACGCAGCAAATTGCCGCCAGACATTCGTCTTATTTATAAAATTTCAAAATATTTCAGCAAATCAATTGACAGTTTCAAAGGATTTAATTAATTTTGCATCCCGTACTAATACTAATTAGACGTGGAAACAAAGTATATTTTCGTCACAGGCGGAGTTGTCTCTTCCCTCGGAAAAGGCATTATTTCATCATCTCTTGCACGCCTGCTCCTCTCCAGAGGTTATCGGGTAACAATCCAGAAATTTGATCCCTACATCAACATAGACCCAGGCACGCTCAATCCCTATGAGCATGGGGAATGCTATGTGACGGTCGACGGGCACGAGGCAGATCTCGACCTCGGTCACTACGAGCGGTTTACCAATATCGAGACCACCCGCGCCAACAATGTCACGACAGGCAGGATATATCAGGCTGTCATCGACAAAGAGCGCCGTGGAGACTATCTCGGCAAGACCGTTCAGATAATACCGCACATAACAGATGAGATAAAGCGGAATGTCAAAAGTCTCGGCAACACCGGCAACTTCGATTTTGTCATCACAGAAATAGGCGGCACTGTCGGAGACATTGAATCCACCCCTTTTCTTGAGGCTGTCCGACAATTGAAATGGGAACTTGGAAAGAACGCGCTAAGCATCCATCTTACATATGTACCCTATCTCAAAGCTGCAAAAGAACTCAAGACAAAACCCACCCAACATTCCGTAAAACAGCTGCAGGCAATAGGCATACAGCCGGATATCCTCATCCTGCGAACCGAGAAAGATATTCCTCCCGCCATGCGTCGAAAGGTAGCGCAATTCTGCAACGTGGCTCCCGAAGCGGTTATCCAGAGCATCGACGCATCTACCATATATAAAGTGCCACTCATGATGCACGAGCAGGGACTCGACAATCTCGTGCTCAACCTCACCAATACGGAAAGCATAGGCGAACCGGATCACGCAGCATGGAATGAATTCCTACGCAAGCTCGAAACCGCATCCGAGACTGTAACCATAGGTCTTGTGGGGAAATACGTGGAACTTCAGGACGCTTACAAATCAATCAATGAATCTTTGATGCAAGCCGCAACCTATTGCGACCGGAAGCTAAACCTCGTTTATATCCATTCCGAGAAGCTCACGGATGCTGATGTGGAGGAGAAACTTTCAGGAATGGATGGAATCATAATTGCACCCGGATTCGGGCAACGAGGTATCGAGGGAAAGTTCATAGCACTCAGATGGTGCCGTGAACATGACATGCCCACATTCGGAATATGCTTGGGAATGCAGTGTATGGTCATAGAATTTGCCCGCAATGTGCTCGGACTTCAAAATGCCAATTCCACTGAGATGGATCCACACACGCCGCATAACGTCATTGATCTGATGGAGGAACAGAAAAGCATCTCAAACCTCGGAGGCACCATGCGTCTCGGAGCATACGAATGCCGTCTTAAGGATGGTTCAATCCCGGCTGAGGCATACGGTTCAACAACTGTAAGGGAGCGTCACCGCCACCGCTTTGAATTCAACAGCGAATACCGCGATGAATTCGAGAAAGCCGGTCTGGAATGCGTGGGAGAAAACCCCGGAACAGGATTGGTGGAAGTTGTGCAGATTCCATCACTGACGTGGTTCGTGGGCACTCAATATCACCCTGAATACCGCTCAACAGTCCTTAATCCTAACCCGCTGTTCATATCCTTCATTAAGGCTGCCATAACCCGAGATGCCCATAAAGAAGCCTGAGCAGCGCGGTAGGGTTGCAAAATCCATGAATTTGAATTAACTTTGCAGTTCATAAGCAACTTTTAAATAGACAACTTCATAACAATTCCAGTTGATGGATAAGAATACGCTTAACGGCCTGCTGTGTATGCTCGCCGTCTTCCTGATCTTCATGTGGCTTCAGCCCAAGAATACAGACAACGCCGACAAGACGATGTCTTCAGACTCTTCACAGGGCACACCTATCGCCACAGTGGTTGACTCTCTCAGTTCTACGGAACGCGAATGGCTTGTAAAAAACATCGTTGACAACGGTGTGCCCGAGACACTCAGCGATTCCACCCGTGCCTACCGTCTTACCCAAGGTCCGGTAAACCTCACCCTTGCCGGCGACTCCATATGGGGCACCGTGGAGGTTGATGGCGAGAAACTCGCATGGGGCGATGTAGCCCGCGGTGACAAGAGAATTGGAATCGACCGCCAACGCAAGGCTATCGCAGCAGTGAAAGGTCTTTCAGAATCACTCGGGAAATATGGCAAATTCTCACGATTCCTTGCCGGTTCTGACTCCAAAACTTTGCTTGAGAATGACGTGCTTAAACTTGAACTCAGTGCCAAATCCGGTTCAATAACCAGAGCTGAACTCAAGAAATACGACACCGAATATTCTTCCGATGAGACAGAGAAGCGCAAGGAGAAAGTGGTTATCTTCGAAGGTGACCGCAACCGTTTCAATTTCCAGCTCCCTTTGCCACAGCCGGTAGAGACAGCAGACCTTTACTTCACCCCGCGTCAACTCAATGATTCCACCGTGCTCATGGCACTTGAAATGGGAGAAGGCGCGTACTGGGGTATTGAATATACTCTCCCCAAGGGCGAAGATTACATAGTGAAGATGCGTGTTGTGCAGAAAGGCATGGCACCTATCGTGCAGAGCAACGCCAGAAACCTCGGTCTCGACTGGCAGCAGGATATCCACCGTCAGGAGAAGGGCCGCATGTTCGAGGAGCGCAATTCCGGATTATATTATAAATTCGCAGGCGGTTCCGTGGAACATCTCTCGGAAGCCAAGAATGATTCAGAGGAGCGTCAGGCAAAAGTGCGCTGGATCGGTTTCAAAAACCAGTTCTTCTCCACAGTGATGATCGCCGACCGTCCGTTCAATATCGCCGACTTCTCATCTGAGGTGCTCAAAGGACAGGATTACCTCAAGAGCCTTACAGCAGCAGCAATTGTGAACGACTATGACTGGAATTCCGAGAACCCGGTGAATTTCCACCTTTTTATCGGTCCGAATCTCTATCCGCTTCTTTCTCATCTTGATAAGGAAGTGGCTGTAGGCGAAGATCTCAACATGACAAAACTGATTCCTCTCGGATGGAGTCTATTCCGCTGGATCAACACAGGAGTGGTAATCCCCGTATTCACATTCCTCGGCAAATTCATTTCCAATTACGGCATAATTATTCTTCTGCTTACACTCTTCATAAAACTCATACTCTTCCCTCTCACATACAAGAGCTACAAGAGTCAGGCGAAGATGCGTGTGCTTGCTCCGGACATCAAGGCTATCAACGACAAATACCCCGGACCGGAAAACGCCATGACACGCCAGCAGAAAACAATGGCTCTATATTCCAAGGCAGGAGCAAGCCCGATGTCGGGATGCCTTCCGATGCTTCTGCAGATGCCGATTCTTTTCGCGATGTTCAGCTTCTTCCCCAGCTGCATCGAGCTCCGCGGGCAAAGCTTCCTCTGGGCGCATGACCTCTCAGCTCCGGATGCCATCATTTCCTGGAGCGGCAACATCCCGTTGGTGACAGAATATTTCGGAAACCACATCTCCCTCTTCTGTCTGCTGATGACAGCCACCAATATCATCTACACCTACATCAACATGCAGAACCAACCGAGCACTATGCCCGGAATGAAATGGATGATGTATCTGATGCCGGTATTCTTCCTCGTGTTCTTCAACAACTACGCGGCTGGTCTCTCATACTATTATTTCCTCTCACTTCTCATCACCATCATCCAGACATATGCATTCCGTTATATCATCAAGGAAGAGGATGTGAGAAAAGCCATGGCTGAATCCGCTAAGAAACCCCGTAAGAAATCCGGATTCATGGCGCGTCTTGAGGAGATGCAACGCCAACAGCAGGCGATGCTCCGCGAGCAGCAGAAACAGCAGCGAGGTGGCAAACGCTGATAAAACCGAATAAGAGTGAAACAAATACGGATATTCCGTCTGTTTCTGGCGATTATGTTTTTCATCGCCACTGTGGCCTACCTTATTATCGGGCCCCAGATACACCCTATGGCCGTAGTGTCGCGGAAAGCACAGATTCTTCTGTCTGCCGGCACCACGGCCATAGGTGCCTTATTGGTGTGGCTTGTACTTACATTTGTTTTTGGCAGGATATATTGCTCAACGGTATGCCCTATAGGCACTCTATCCGACATTTTTATCCGTCTACGCAGAAATTTCCCACGCATTGGGAAACCATTCTCTTACCGTCCTGCAAAGCGATGGTCAATACACATCGTCCTGATATACGTGATATGCATCCTCGCCGGCATTGTGGCAGTTCCATACCTCATTGAGCCATGGAATATAATGCGCAATATCGCCTCGATCTTCAATCCGTCGGCAGTAGAGATGACATGGATCAATCTCGGGGTTGGTGGAGTTACAGGAATAATAGCCGGTGCGGTCTCATTCCTGTTCATCGCCATATATTCATTGCTAAGAGGCAGGGAGTTCTGTACAGATGTATGCCCGCTCGGCTCCGCAATGGGATTGCTCCATGAGCATAACATATACCACATTGAGATTGATCCCGACCGCTGCACATCATGCGGGGCATGCGAAGAGGTGTGCAAGGCATCATGCATAAAGATAGTGAGCAGGCATGTCGACAACTCACGCTGCGTCCGCTGCTTCGATTGCCTGGCGGTATGTCCTGACGATGCCATTCATTATCAGGCAAACAGGCACCGCCCTGCCACCCCATTGTTTCATAAAACCAAAGAAACCGGAATATGACACCATATCTCGAACTTATCCAGCATATTCTCCGGAACGGACACCGCAAGGAAGACCGCACCGGAACAGGCACAATATCCACATTCGGATACCAGATGCGTTTTGACTTAAGCAAAGGTTTCCCTCTGCTCACAACAAAGAAAGTGCATTTGAAAAGTATAATATACGAACTGCTCTGGTTTCTGAAAGGCGACACCAACGTGCATTATCTCCAGGAGCATGGCGTAAGGATATGGAATGAATGGGCTGATCCGGATGGAGATCTCGGACACATCTACGGTTACCAGTGGAGATCCTGGCCCGACTATGAAGGGGGATTCATCGACCAGATATCCGATGCAGTGAAAGCAATAAAGGAGAACCCTGACTCACGCCGCATCATAGTGAGCGCATGGAATGTGGCTGACCTTAAGAATATGAATCTGCCGCCATGCCACGCTTTCTTCCAGTTTTATGTATCAGAGGGTAAATTGTCGCTACAGCTATATCAGCGAAGCGCGGATTGTTTTCTTGGCGTTCCATTCAACATCGCAAGCTATGCTCTCCTCTGCATGATGATGGCCCAGGCATGCGGTCTTGAGCCCGGGGATTTCATCCATACTCTCGGAGACGCACATATCTACACAAATCATCTTGACCAGGTGCACGAACAGCTGACCCGCGAACCGCGCGAACTCCCCCGCATGATTATAAACCCCGATGTGAAGTCAATCTTCGATTTCAAATATGAGGACTTCACCCTTACAGGCTACGATCCTCACCCAGCTATCAAAGGTGTTGTATCAGTCTGAGACTACCGAATTTACCATTTTCAGTCTGAAATCCTGCCGTGTGTTGAAGCTCGCAATTTGATCTGAGCCTCAACCGTTGTGTCAGTATACTCGTTTTTAGGATGCTTGATCATATTGACAAGCATCTCTGCGGCTATGCGCCCCATCTCCTCAAGCGGAGTCTCTACGGATGTCAGCTGAGGATGTACCATCTCCGACAAAGCGGAGCCGGTAAACGCTGCGACAGCAACTTCATCAGGCACTCTGACTCCCTTCTCCATCAGACGGTTCATCACACCTATGGCAACAAGTTCGTTCATCGCGAACACGGCATCAAACTCTATACCATCGGAAAGGAGTCTGTCTGCCACATTGCGACCTGCCTCCATATCCACACCGCCGTCAATCTGCAATTCATCACACACCGGGATGCCGAATTTACCCATGACAGCCGAATAAGCTTTATCAAGATCCCTGACTTCGCTGCTGAGTTTAGGACCCTTCACGTTCACAATCCGTCGCCTGCCGCTGCAAACAAGATGATCTACAAGGTAAAAACCCTTGTCATAGCTATTGACACATATAACAGGAGCATTCACGCCATCGAGAGAGCTGCGCAGAAACACCATCGGTCTGCCTGATTCATGAAGCTTACGAAACAAATCAAGATTATCTGCATTGTTGCAATGGGCAACAATCACGCCGTCAAGCATCGAATCCTCTATCATATTAAGATACTCACGCTCTATTGCAGGATCATTGTCGGCATCACACGTAACCACATAGATATTCTTCTCCCTCATCACACTATTTATGCCCTTAAGTATCTTCGTGGCATAAGGAGTTATCATCTGATCCACCATGACTGCAATCGACTGGCTGCGTCCGGTGCGCAGATTGGCAGCAACTTCATTGCGGGTATAACCCATCTCTTTTGCGGTTGCGAAAATTCGATCTTTCGTCTCCTTACGTATATTCTTATCATCCGCGAGGGCCCGCGACACAGTCGAAACCGACAGGCTGAGATGATTGGCGATATCTTTGATTGTTACACGTTTCATACGATTAGAATGATTTTTTATTAATATTTTAACCCGGGCAAGTGATAATTCAATCCACATCCCATCCGATGCAAAGATAAGTATTTTTTACCACCATTGCAAATATTTTGCAGATTATTTGTTATTTTTTATCCAATTGCCATTTTTTCGATATTCCTCAC
>OFFM01000882.1_pt1 | contig 19817 bp, 17 predicted proteins | sample 1521401 | NCBI WGS metagenome assembly OFFM01 (sample SAMEA3504118, study PRJEB24116) | mouse gut metagenome | biome: mouse gut; feature: mouse-associated habitat; material: faeces | place: Denmark | collected 2011
AAATACGGTTGGACAACCCTTTGTTGGGCCCTTATATCACCGTCATGAATGACGGTGTTTTACGGGCCCCGTTGATAAAGACCATATCCCGTTTGACATCAAAGGTAAGTTTGAAAATGCTGAAGGAGCTATTTTCAGCTCTGCTAATAAAACCAACCTTATTGTCAGCAACGAACTTTTGAATAAAGGCACCGGACTTTATTCAGTCCTGACGGTTGCTAAAGACGGTTCGTCACACAATAAAGGGGAGGAAAGCGGAAAAGCCATTGATGTCCAGGAGGGAGGAAAACACGTTAACGAAGGAACCTCTCTCTTTAAGAAGGTTTCCGTTGCTGGGCTGATCCAGAACTTCAAAGACTTCATCATTGGCAGCGACTCATCAACTTCCACATTAGCTGATCCGGATACGGATGCGGATGCCGATCAGAAAGCTTTTGAAGTAGCTGCCGGAGGCCGATTCGAAAACAAGGGCAATTTAGCTGCGTCCGGTATTCAAACCTCTCAAATTGCCGGTGAGTTAGACAACACCGGAGTAGCTAATTACAACGACATGGTTATTGCTGATTCCGGTTCTTCCACCACCTCAAATTATGAGAAAGGTGAGTGGCTCACGGTTAACGGCTCTCACAGCAACAGCAAGGTCTCTATTTGGAACCGCATTGATGTTGCAAAGACCGGTAAACAAGAAAACTCCGGTTCTCTGGATGTGGGTTCGAGCTTTAACGTGGCAGGAGAATTTATCAATACTGCCACCGGGACGCTGGACGCCTCCAAAGTTGAGAATACTGAGGTCAGCGGTACTTTGTCCAACGCCGGGCAGGCTCAGTACAAAGACATGACAATTCATGCCGGTGGGAATTCAATTAACAGCGGCTATGAAAAAGGAGAATGGCTCAAGATTGAAGAAGGCGGCGCCCACTCCAATTCCGGCATATCTATTTGGAACAAACTCAATATTGCCGGCAGTCTCACCAACGAAAAAGACGGCAGCCTCGATGCCACTAAAGTCGAAAATACTGAGGTCACCGGAAATCTGACGAACAACGGAATCGCCAATTACGACGATATGACCATCAAAGACGGCGGTGTCTCTGACAACAAAGTCTATGAAAAAGGTGATATTAAGACGGTCGGCGAAGGCGGTACTCATAAGAACTCCGGTATTTCGATCTGGAATGAAATCACGATTGACGGCGGTGATTTTGAAAACACCGGAAAGACTGATACCGACAAACTGATTATTGACGACGGAAAAGTCGAGATCGGGGGCGGAGAACTGAATGCCAAAGACACCGAGCTAAACGGCGGTGATCTGGTTATCGGCAACGATAAGCCGTTAGCCGATGAAAACAAGGCTCAGGTCGAATTTAAGACCGACAGCAAACCGATTGATACAAACATTTATGTGAAGAATAACGGTGATCTGGGTTTAGGTGAAGACGCTTTAGAGTTTGCCGATGTCGTTCAAGCTTTAAGAATCCCGGATGTGCCATCTCGCCTCGTCGTGACCGAACCGGTTGTGACCGGCCCCGGAGGCGGTATTGCCGTCGGACCGGAAGTATGGACAAGCGAAGATGATCATGTTCAGATCGGTAACGGTGATTTGTTTTTTGCTGACGGCAGCTACACGGTTATTAAAGCTCCGGTTGCCGCTACCACTCCAATTTTCACAACAACAAGCGATATCGCCAAAGTAACGGTTGAGCCCGGAGCCACTTTAGTGCTCGGCGCTCTCGAAGAACCGGGAGACTACTCTATTGTCAGCGGCTTCATTACCGCAGGCAATGAAGACGACAACGGCTGGATCGGCGGTTGGATCGCTAAAGACAATCTGTATGCCCTAGCGCAGCAAGGCACCGGCCTTGAATGGATTCTGACACTGCACAATGATCCGAAGAACATTTGGGTTAATGCGCAGCTCGCTGACGTCCGAACGCTGTACCCGGACATTGTCATTCCAAACAATGTGAATAAAGCCCTCAACGGCCCCTGCAGCGGGGGCCCCGATGAACAGCTGATCTGCAAGATCCTTAAAGATAAGACTGCTAGCCGCGGCATGAAGACAAAACTCTTAAATTCCATCGTGATGATAGGACAAGCCAGCGGAGCTTTGTCTATCACGAACGACCTAGCAGACAATGCAACGGACTCAGTTGAAAAGCACCTCTCTTTCCGTGATTACGGCTACTCAAACGGTTATCTGAAGGATTACTCAGGTCTGCATTTGTGGGCTGATATTCTGGGAACGCATCTGAAGACGAAGTCTTTAGACGGAGCCGGAAATATGACCGGAGGCTACAAGGCTGATGCCGGAGGGCTGATCCTCGGTGCTGACCATCAGTTTGAAGCTATGCCGTCTGTGAGAGCCGGGTTTGCGGCTTCCTTCCAAAAAGGTAAAGCTGACTCCCTCGGTGATTACATCGACACCAAGAACAAGTTCAGTCAGTGGATGCTGCACGGCTATGTTGCCAAGGACTTTGGCAATGATCTGAACTGGATTAGTTCTATCAATGTTGGCCAGAACATCAGCAAAGCTTCGCAAGGGCTGCCTTCTTGGTCCGGTTTCAGCAAAGCGGACGCTCGAATCAAAAATACCGTTGCCAATGTCGCCACAAAGTTGGAGAAGAATCTCAAGCTCACAGACAACTTCCAAGTGATTCCTCATGTCGGTGCCCGTTGGCTGCGCACTCATACTCAAGGCTACACAACCAAGCTCAACGGTCAAAAAGCCTTTAGCTATGACCAGACTTCCACGAACTTGCTGCAACTCCCGGTTGGAGTCGGAGTTCAAGGCGAAGCGTATTTCGGAAGCTGGACAGTCCGTCCGCAGGCTGATCTGACCTTCACCTACAACATTGGAAATCTGAAGAACACGACCAAGGTCTCCGGTGTTTCCATCGGTGAAATGGACTCAATCACCAATGAGTTTGCCGGACGTTTCGCGTCCAAGGTGCAGGCCGGATTCCAAGTTGAACGCGGTAATGCTACGGCCGGGCTTCAGTTCGGATTGACTAAAGGTTCAGCCGGAAAACTGGATACCGGTATCAAGCTTGAAGGCAGATACCGCTTCTAAAGAAAACCCTTTGCGGGGCGCTCACGGGTGCCCTGCAAGGAATTCAAAACACTAGAAAAAGGTACTCATATGCATACGACCCAACAAAATCCAAACACTAAAAAATGCGTTGAAATTCTTGCCCGCAACACCCGTGAGGCGATGGTCAGAGACAAATACGCCTCCGGCACTGAAGAGGCTAAAAAATGGGGCTTTGTTGAGAACACTTGGGAGGACAAGCAATTTCAAGAAGCAGATTGGAACGCCTTTGTAGAAAAAGCAATGGAAGGTGATCCGTGGGAGGGGCACGATGGCAAACAAGCATTTTGAAGAGTTTGCTCAGGACTGCGCAAATAAATTGGCCTCCCAAATCGAAGCCGGGAAAGCTCCATGGGAACTCGGAGGAGTGCCTGCTGCTTATCCTGTGGACGCCATTAGCGGGAAACCTCTGCAAGGCATCACGGCGCTGCAACTGATGGTCAGAGAAAAAACATCAGGCTTTGAAGACAACCGCTGGCTGACTCCCTCTCAAATTGCAGTTTTAGGTGCAAGTGTAAAGAAAGGAGCCAGAGGAGTTCCGAGCGTTGCCTGGAATCAAGGATTAGAGGGAGAATTCAAACCTACCAAGATCCCACAAACGTATTACAACGTTGAACAATGTGAGAACTTCAAAAGACCTCTTCCTGAACTTTTGCCTATTGAGCAGCAGCCCAAGGCTCAGTTCGAAGACATGTGTGCTCTGCTTGGCTATACAAACAAAGGCAGTGTATGGGAAAGCGGCGTTAGTGCCTATGTCAACGGGCGTGACGAGCTTATCCTAGCTCAGAGAAGTTCTTATGAACCCGGCGGCAGAGATTCAGATAAAAAATATGAGTTGTCCCAGCTCCGTGCGGCTCTGGACGGAATCCGCGCAATCACAGACGCGAGAGTTTACGATAACTTTCAGGGGTTGCTAGAGAGCAAACACACCGACAAAGAAACTTCGTATTTCCTGCGTGAAAATTTAGCCAGAGCATTCATGCAGTCCCACATCGGCAGCAAATTACCGAGAAATCAGAATGACTTCACTACGGAAGAAATTATTGAACAGAATAAAGACATAGCTGATCTTATTCGGTCTCATCCAAGTATTCTGTTTGAGGCCGCCGCCGATGCCTCTAAAGTCGTCAACCACACTATTGAAAAAAGCGAGCAAAAATACATCCTTGTTGATTTCGAGCGTCAAGAAGTTAAACGATTGACTGCCGCTCAAAGCAGAGACTATGTCGCTCAGGAACTCAATCAATTAAAACTGTCCGGGACAATCCTCCACGACCCCGATTTTCGAGAGCTGCAAACAAATCTGCATAAACAGGGGTATTTTAATCCGTACCAAACATTAACTAAGCCGCTTTATCCCGATCAAAAATCGGAGGATTCTCTTTGCAGAAAGATTAACCACTGCGGTTTTGCATTTGTTGAAGAGAATCGGCTCACCAAAGACAAAGAAAACTTGTCTTACGAGAGCTTAAATCTCCTAAATTTAACTCATGCTCGAAGTCCTCGTTTGGGGAGCCTGACTGAAGATGCCTTTAAACAATCTTTAATCGAGAATGGAATTGGATTTACAAAGAAACAGATTGAAGAGCAACTGAACAAATTCGACAAAACTGCTCAAGCAGATACTTCAGATGCGTTGGCTCTGTGGGACACGCTTTCTTATGACAGGCGCAGAGGGCAAAACGATATTGTTACGCGAGTGAGTTGTTTGATTGTCAATTATGACACCAACCGCATTGAACAAACGACAATAGAAAACGCTGTCTCAAGTGCTTTAAAACTTATTGAAAACTGGGCAGAAAAGACGCCTACCCTCTTCGATCGCCATCGCCAAAAGCTTTTGTCTCAATTCGGAAAGTTTAAAGAAGAGAGAGGTGACAGGCATCTGACTCGAAACAATGACCTACCCCTTTTCGGAACAATTGCTCTGGAAAAAGAGATAGCTCTTTGCGATCAATTCTTAAATCCTGCTCGTTCGGGAGGAAATGACCGTAACGGCAACGTTGTGCTTAGGGATTTAGATCACAAAGGCTTGATAATTTGCCGCTCTGCCAAAGAGCTCCTGGAAGCCAGTTCTTGGCAGGGAACAGCACTGGAAGCTCAAGCCGAAGCAATTATTCAAAAAACCGGACTAGACGTTGACAAAGCAAAAGAACTGTGTGCGCCCCGGAATGTTCAAGAAGCACAGCAGCGCTTTAATGATTTCTGCTGCGCCCAGAAAACTTTTTATTCAGTAGAAACAGTTCGCCGTCAGAGATCTGAAGAACAAACCATCAGACAGATTTTGCAGGGCGCCTCCCCAGAAAAGATTCAAGAGATCAAAGAATTGATCAAAGCGGAAATTGAGCGTATCGCCAAGAGCAGTCAAAAAAACGTTCAGAAAAACGAAGTGATTCAACCGGTACGGACACAGTCCGGTATGGAGCGGTAACTATGGGATGGAAGATGACTAAAGAAGCTGCTTTAAAAAGGCAAAAAGCCGAACGTCTGTTCGAGGAAGGATTTGGGCCCCTGAAGGTCTCTCGCGAACTTGAAGTGAATTTTTATATCGTCCGCGACTGGAAAACAGCTTGGAAAAACAAAGTCGAAAAACGCAACCAAGGCAACACACCTCTTAACCGAACGATTGCCTCCAGTTTATTTAGTTTCGGATACGGCTACAGAACTGTGGGAAAAATGCTCAACCTTTCCAGCATTTGGCTCAGTCGGGACTGGGCCAGGCAGCATCGCAAGCTTTCAATCGTGCAAGCAAGGAAAAATAAGAGGAGCAAAAAATGAAAACAGAACGAACTCTTTCTTTTCCCGAAAAGAAGGCTGCTGCGAAGCGTCCCTTTGATCTTAAGAGCCTCAACAGCAGCGCATACTCTGCTTTATCCCAAAACGAACCGATCAATTACAGAACGGTAAGCCTAGCTCCAATTTATTTGAGCTTCTGTTCAAATTTGCTGAACAACAATTGGCCGGAGTTCAATTCCCAGCGCAGACAGAATTTTAGTTACCGTTCCAAATTTGGGATTCCCTGCCGGGCCAAGCGCTTTGTAAAGACCTTCTCTGGTCAAGCCGCTTTCCCGTGCTACTTCAGCCATGCCTTTGGCCTTTGCTATGTCAAGGATGGCAGACTTAATCAGAGAACCGTCGCCAGGATCTTCTGCAAAGCAAGATTGCAGGTACAAAGCGTAGTCCTCTTTGCTTTCCAGATAGTCAACCGGGTCATAAGGTTTGCAAAGCTTGATCTCGTTCATAGATTAAATCTCCACTTTCAACAGTATCTCTTTTGCTCTTTCGATGTCCTTGGATTGAGTTTTTTTAGAACCTCCAAGCAGAAGCAAAACAATGATCTTTCCCCGGCGTGCGAAATCAATCTTGCTCTCTATGACACCCTCCCCGACAGAACGTGTTTGACCAAAGTGACCGTTTGTCATATTCCTCAACCGGGCATTAATCCTCTGGAGGGCAGCCCTGTCATTGGCCTTAAAGGATTTCAGCCACTTTTGAAAATCTTCTGTTGGATAAAGACTGAGTTCTTCAGTTTCCTCAAACATAATGTCTCGTACATTTCTGTGAACTGTAGTTTACATTATACGGTCATAATCGTCTCTTCTCTGTTGCTCTATACGGGTACTTGTCAGGCCGATGACTTTGGAGAGTTAGCCAAACGCTGCGCCCCGTCTGTCGCAGAGGATACGCTGAGAGCCATCGTTAAAACCGAGTCCGGTTTTAATCCCTACGCAATCGGGGTCGTAAAAGGAAAAGTTAAGCAGCCAAGGGCCTACCACGAAGCAATGAGCACCATTGCCGAGCTGGAGCTTTCCGGCGCGGATTATTCCGTCGGATTAGCTCAAATCAATCGAAAAAATTTCTCAAAGTACGGAATTAGCGCTTCTCAAGCTCTGGACGCCTGTACCAATCTGAAGGTGGCCTCTCGGATTTTAAGTGCGTGTTTTAAGTCTGCCAAACAGTCCCCCGCATCCGATGGAAAAGCTCTTCACGATGCGTTGAGCTGTTACTACAGCGGCAATTTCAAGACCGGATACCGACACGGATATGTAGACAAAGTCCGAAGCAATGCCGGGCTCTCGCCGCTTTCTGTGCCCTCGATTCGTGAAGTGGAAACATCTAAACCCCAACTCCAACTCCAACAATCTTTAATTGCCGAAGGAGTCCCCGGCAAATCAAGCGGACTCATTTTTTAAGGAAAGCAAAATGAAAAATAAATTTTTAACCTCTCTTCTCTTTTACTTTTTCCTCGGTGCAGAGGCATTTGCAGCTTCCGGGACAGGCGGCGGTGATTTTCTTGCCACGCTAAACACTGTGCAAAACTGGGTAAAGGCCGCTTCCGTTGTTCTTGCCTTCATCTTGATTGTTATCGGCGGCCTACGAATCGGTAACGGAGAAGAGAAAGCAACCACTGCTGGTGCCCGCCTTCTATGCGCCGGAGTGTTTATCGGATGTGCCGGTTGGTTTGTTTCCAATTTGATTCCCTACTAATAAGTAAAGAAGAAAAGCATGTATCCCGAACCTATTTACAAGGCGTTGGCAAGACAACCGCTGTACTTGGGAATTCCGTTGATTCCGCTTCTTTTGGTCGGAATAACGGGCTTCTCATTGGCTCTGCTTATTTATATGCCTGCGGTTGTTTTCGTATTTCTCATTTTGTACGTCATGAGATCGCTTTGCGAAAAGGACGAGCAGCTCTTTCATCAGCTCTATTTGTACTGGCTCCTTAACTATAAGAGTTTTCCAAATAGAGCTTACTGGAAGTCAGTCATCTCGTTTGCGCCCAATGTCAAAGAAAAAGAGATACCGCTCCTCATCAGTCGGGCAGATCAAACCTTTTTAGCCTCAAAGGAGCTAAATCAACATGATTAAAAAACTCAAAGACTTTTGGCAGTCTGAAAAAAGTATCAGTGCTCTGATCCCCTTTTCCTCAGTTGTAGCGCCCGGAGTTGTCATCGGGCGCAACGGGGAGTTGATGGCCACCCTCCATTTGGAAGGAATCACGTTCGAGACCCAAAGTCAGGAAGCTTTGGAGATTGCCTGCCGTCAATTGAATAATTTCTATTGCACGGTCGCAAAAAATAATCGAATTATTCAAGTTCATCGAGTCAGAAGACCGATCACAGAACAGCTGACAGCGCCTGAAGCGGGAATTGCCAGAGAATTTGCTCTCAAATACAACCGCCAAATGGGGCAAACCACCCTATTTACCACGGAGTTGTATTTAACTTTAATTGAACGAGCATCCGTCGAACCTCACAAGCGGAAATTTTCAGAATTTAAGGAAGAGTTCGAAGAGCGGATGACAATGTTTGAGGCTCTGCTTGAGTCACTGCAATCGAATTTTGCGATGTACCGGCCTACAAGGCTCTCTGAGTATGAAGAAAACGGCGTCCTATACTCTGATCTTCTTAGTTTTTACAACTTTCTAATCACCGGCAGTTGGCAAAAAATCAGACTGCCGGAGGGACCCTTGTTTGAGGCCCTCGGCAACACCCGGGTATTTGTCGGCGGCGACACTCTCCAATTTCAAGGTGCCTTCGGCAATACCTATGCGCAAAGCATTGAATTCTTAGATTACAGCAGCGTCACACATTGTAAAGTTCTTGACGAACTGTTCTACCCCGAAAAACAGCAGGACGGTACAGAACCCTATTCCTACGTTGAAACCCAAACCTTTGGGTTCATAGGAAAAAACGATGCAATGTCAAAGATCAAAAAAAGACGCAACAACTTTCTAACCGTTGGCGACGCAGCAGCCTCTCAAATTGAACAACTTTCCGAAGCACTCGATCGAGTTCAGGGGGGATGTTTAGCTTTCGGAGAATATTCATACTCTCTTTTGATTTTCGGAGACAAGAACACCGTTTCAAAAAATACCCGGAATGCGCTTTCCATCCTGAGCAACGCCGGATTCAAGCCGATTATCGGAACTTTTTGTCTCTCAGCTGCTTGGGCTCATCAAATTCCCGGAAACATTCGCTTCAGACCGAGATATGTTCTTCTCTCGACCATGAATTTTGCTCATCTTGCCCCGTTTCACAATTTTCCATACGGAAAAAAAGACGGAAACCCCTGGGGTGAGGCGCTTTGTTTATTAAAAACGCCCAGTAACCAGCCGTTCTTCTTTAATTTCCACGTCACGCCCGAGAGATCTAATTCTTTTGATAAAAGAGAAAACGGCCATACGTTGATCTTAGGGAAGTCCGGTTCAGGAAAGACTGTTCTTTTAACTACGCTGCTTTTTCTGGCGCAAAAGTATCGAGACGCCACACACCCTCTCACCTGTATCTTTTTTGACATCAGCCGCGGTGCCGAGGTCGCCATTAGGGCGATGGGCGGCGGTTATCTTACGATTGAAAGCGGAAAAAACTCTCATTTCAATCCGTTTTGGCTGGAACCTACGAGTGAAAACACCGCGTTTTTAAAGCGCCTTATTAAGAAATGCGCAGAGCTTGACAACACGCCGATCACGACCACGCAAAAAAATGATTTGAATGACGCGATCGACACGATCATGACATTTCCTAAAGAAAAAAGGCGCCTGCGCTACTTAACTCAACTCCTCATTCAAGGAGCGACCGAAGAAAAACAGGAAAATTCTCTAACGAATCGGCTTGCACGCTGGATCAAAGACGGAGAGTATGCGTGGGTCTTTGACAATGAAGAAGATACTCTGGACTTTAATCAATATCCGAATTTCGGCATTGACGGAACCCATTATTTACAAAACACAGATATTGCGCCGGTCATTTCCGATTACTTATTGCACAAGATTGATGCGATTCTTGACGGACGCCGAGTGCTTATCATCATGGATGAATTTTGGCGGTATTTAGCCGATCCTGACACCTCCAAATTCGCTTTGGAAAAGCTCCTTACGATGCGCAAACAAAACGGGATCATGGTTTTTGCCACCCAAGCGCCGGAACACTTAACCAAAAACGCCTTCGGCAGCCAGTACATTCAAAACTGCATCACCCACATTTTCTTACCTAACGACAAAGCGAAAGCCGAACAATACATCGGCGAATTTGACCTTACTCCGGACGAATTTGAGAAAGTCAAAAACTTTAAGCAGCACGAAAGAAAATTCATTGTTCGGCAGGAAGGCAGAAGCGCGGTATGCAAATTAGATCTCTCTAATTTCCCCAAGGAACTAGAGGTGCTCTCGAGCGGCCCGGACAAAACGGCTTTTGTTGAAAACCTGATTGAGCTCGTGGGCGACAAACCTGAAGCTTGGCTTCCGTACCTTTGGGGCGAAAAAAGCCTTCAGGGAGACAAAGAGTTGCCGCTTGCTTGAGTTCAACCCAATGGAGAACAAAATGAAAACCAATAAAAAAATTCTAGCTTCACTGTTTGTTTTTTCCCTGCTGAATATTCCGGTGACAGCCTCAGCGTCAGGCATTCCAACCGTTGACGCATCGGCAATTGCACAAGCCGTGCTGAGTCTTGAGCAATTAAAGAACACCTACGCTCAGATTTTGCAGCAGTATAACCAGGCTGTTTCTACCTATCAGAATTTCACCGGAAACCGCGGTCTGGGCATGATTTTCTACAACCCAGAACTTCGCCAATTTCTTCCCAACAACTTTTCTTCTCAATTAAGAAACGTACTTTCCAACGGGGTCTCTTCCCTGTCGGCGAGAGGCAAAGAAATTTACGAGGAACAAAACTTAAAAGATGTCTGCAACCGGTACGTCGGTCAATTGCTTTTGAATTGTCAAAAGCAGCAGGCGGCAAACGCCGAGTACCAAGCAGCGCTCTCAGAAGCGCAGCAGAAAGCAAAACAAAAATATGACACGATCGTGCAGCTGCAAAACGCAATTAACAGCACCCAAGACGCTAAGGCCATTCAGGAACTCTCAGCCCGCATTCAAAGTGAACAGTCCACACTGGAGAGCAGCAGAGCCCAGGCTGCTTACGAATTGGAGTTAGCCAAAGCTCGCATGGAAACTCAGAAAGCAGCTGAAGCTCAAAAACAGCACGAACACGCTTTCAAAGCACTCACGCCCGAGCAAGTTGCAGAAATTATGAGGTACTAGTTATGGCCGCGTATTTCACAACCTTCGGGGAGAATTTCAATGCGATGGTCGGAACCTTTGCAAAAGATGCCTCGGGAACGCTCATTGCCACGTTGGGGCCCATTGTCGCCTCCGGCCTCATTATCTATCTCATGGTGTACGGCTGGCTTATCGGTTCGGGCCGCGTTCAAGGCAGTATGGGGCAGAGCGTCATGCTGGCAGTCAAAATTGCATTTATCGCTTTTTTCGGCTTGAACATCGGAACGTTCACCAATTATGTAATCCCTGCCGTCGGCCAGTTTGAGAACGTTTTATTAAGTGTTGCCTCCAGCGGTTTTGCCGGTCACGCTGGTTTTGTTACTGGAAATTTAACGAGTCCTTGGTCTGCAATTGACAATCTTTGGCTCACTTTTACTGATGGTTGGCAGACGATCAGCAACGCCTCCTCAAAGCTCAATTGGCTCACCTCGGCTGCCACCATCATTGCGCTGATGGGCTGTGAAATCGTTATGGGAATCATCAGCGTGCTCTTTACGTTTTCCGCCTGCGGTGTGCTCCTTATCAACGAAACGGCGCTGGCCGTTGTCTTAGGATTCGGACCGCTGTTTATCTGCTCGCTCATGTTTCCGCCCATTAAAAGCTGGTTTGACGGATGGTTAAAAGCGGTCGTGACCTTTGCCTTCACGCTCGTGATGAGCGCGACGGTCACCGCATTATTCAGTTCGGTTTTTACCTCCTGCTTGGAAAAAATCACTACGGCCGCCGAGGCTGACGATGTCCAAATCGTCGCCATCGGTTTGCCGCTTATGAATTTCTGCGTGCTCGCATTAATCGGCGCCACTTTCATTAAGCAGGTTCCTACGATCACGGCAGCATTAACCGGCGGAATGAATATGGGCGCGGTGGGCCTAGGCCAGATGCTGCACGGAGCAGGTCAAACAGCGCGTTCCGTTGCAGGCGGTCTCACCTACGGCGCAGGCGCTGCTATGGGCAGCCAAGCCGTTAAAAACTTTGGGAATTCGATGCTCGGCTCGCAAGGATTAGGCGGCGCGGGCGCTTTAGGCATGGCCGGTCTCGGTGCCGCAGCCGGTTTTGCAGCCAGAATCGGGAAAGATGTCATCAACAACGATCTCGTCACTCCCCTGAAAAATCAAGCCTACCAGGGTTCATCTGACTTCAATACTCCACAGCGGGGTTCTGTTTCCGCTGAGTTTGCAGGTCAGCAAGCCACCGCTCAGCAAAACGCCGCAACTGCGGCAAAGATGGTGGCAAACCGCAGAAATAAAGGAAACAAAAATGTTTAAGGTTCTTATTGTTCTTCTCTTCCCTCTCCTCCTTGCTGCCTGCGGAAGCACACCTCCGTCTCAGCCTTCAGGAGAAAAAATACCGATCAATTCCGAACAAACCCAAAAGCTGCTTCGGGAGAGCATCAAAAATCCCAATATTGAGATACCGGAAAACCGCCGAACCAACATCCGATTCGCCTCTGACACGGACGAACTCGTCAACACCCCTTAAGGAACCGATCAACCCTTATCCGAGAATCAATCATGTTTAATAAATATTTAAAGCGTAAACAAAACGGGGGAGAAGCTCCGGTTGAGCCGAAAAAAGACTCTCCCTATGAAAAAGCCGTGAGCTTTGAAGTCACTCGCGAAGAACTTTTCCTCGCTTCTGAAAGAAAAGCCTGGCGTTATACCGTCCTTTTGGGTGCCCTGAGTGTCATTTTGGCAATAGCACTTATGCTTTTGATGCCGCTCAAACAAACACTGCCTTTCGTCATTAAAGTCAACGAAAACAACGGGGACGCAACCGTGCTCTCGATTGCTAACGAGAAGGATATTCCTTACTCGGAAATGATGGATAAATACTGGCTTAATCGGTATGTGCTGGCGCGAGAAACTTATGACTATCGCACTTTAAGCCAAGACTTCACTGTCACTCGGCTTTTGTCCTTTCCCAATGTATTTGAACCCTATGCGGGTCAGTTCGGAACCAACGAACACTCTTTGGAGCAGCGCCTTAAAGACAGCAAGCGAATTTTGGTCGATGTAATTTCCATCGTTCCGAACGGAAAAGATGTCGAAGGCAACAATGTCGCCACGATCCGCTTTGTTAAGAAATTAATAGACACGAAAAACGGCCAGGAAGAAGCAAGAAACGGCTGGGTCGCAACCGTCGCCTACGAGTACGTTCCGGACTTTAAAGCTGATGAACCTTCCAGACTTATTAACCCTTTCGGTTTCAAGGTGAGTTCTTACCGAGTTGATCCGGAACTCTTAGAAGGAGGCGGATTATGAAAAAAATTCTAATTCTTCTACTCTTGGCCGCTTCGTCCTTCAACTCTGTCTTTGCCCTGGATAAGCCGCAAAGCGGCAGAGAAGATAAAAGAGTCTTTTACACCGACTACAAACCGGATGAAATATATCCGATCTCCGCTGTTAACGGATTGATCACAACGATTATCTTTGAACCCGGTGAAACGGTTAAGAATTTCGGTTCGGGTTTTTCGACCGCTTGGGAATTTGCAGCCAGAGAAAATCATTTCTTCTTAAAACCCAAAGAAAAACAAGGAACAACCAATCTCGTTGTTGTAACCGATAGACGGACTTATCTCTTCGATGTCAAATTAACCGGAAACCGCAGCAAAGCCACTTATCGTCTTGCCTTTCGCTATCCCTTAGAGGAACAAGCGAGAATTGCAGCAGAAGCAGAAAAAAATCACGTCAAGGCTCTTCTGGAAGAAAGTCCGATTAAGGAAAATTCGGAGTCAAAAGAACAAACAAATCAAAACCGCAGCTATTCAATGAACTTCGGATCAGCAGCCAATTCCAAAAGGATTGCGCCGATTGAAGCCTTCGATGACGGACGCTTTACCTACCTGAAATTCTCCAAGCACACAGATTTCCCGGCAGCTTACCGCAAAGTGGATCAGGAAGAAACGTTGGTGAACAGTCACGTAAACGGCGATTGGCTGGTTTTACACGGCGTGTTTGAAGAAATTCTCCTTAGAGCCGGGAGAAGCGTCGTCGGTATCTACAACGATAACTACACCGGAGGCGGAGTAAATGAAGAAGGGGGAGTTTCTGTCCCCGGATTAAAGAGAGAAATTGTGCGCTAGGAGAATAAATATGACAGAAGAAAAAAGTTTTGATCAGCCTCAGATGAGCAAGCCGGACATTCCTAAAGAAGAAGGCGTACACAGTGTTGCCGGTAAAAAACAAGGAAAACTTCTAAACATGAGGTTTTTGTACTTTGGAGGTGCCGCTGCCCTGAGCCTAATCGCCCTCATTGCATTTATTTCACCTGACCACGCTCCGAAAGATCTCATTAAAAAGGAGGAAAGTAAAGACCAGAGACTGCTCACGAGTAATCGAACCCTAACCGTACCTCCGCTCCCCAATACGATTCAGGCTCCCAAGGCGCCGAATCCTGAAAATCATGCAAAAACCAATCCGCTGGCTTTTTTAGAAGGATTAACCGGTCAATCACTTGGCAGCCCCGCTCAGGAAGCACCGACAAGCCCTCCGACGGCGCCTATGACCAAACCGATCTCAATTGAGCCCTTGCCTCAGCCGACGATGCTCCCGCCGGAACCCCAAAAGGATGAAAAGAAGGAACCGACATTAGACGAGAGAAGATTTGCTGCGCCGATGATGGGAGAGACAGACCGAAACACCAGTCAAAGAGCCGAAAGCTCTCCTCCGATCAATGAAAGCATGCCGGATAACGGCGGAAAGCTGGGTTCGTTGCTCAATTCAGTATCTACTCCCGGAGTAAGAGCAGAAAAAATGCCGGATAGAAATATGCTTCTTGCCAAAGGAACATTCATTGACTGCATTTTAGAAACCCGTCTGGACACAACGGTTCCCGGGATGACGAGCTGCGTTATTCCAAGGAATATTTATTCGTCCAACGGCAAAGTCCTTTTATTGGAGCGCGGCTCGAAAGCTATCGGAGAATACCGCGGTGCAGTTGAAAACGGATTGAACCGGATTTTTGTCCTTTGGACGCAAGTTCAAACACCCAAAGGCATCCGCATGAATCTTGACTCTCCCGCAACGGATGCACTCGGAGGAGCCGGAATGTCCGGTGAAATCGACTTCCACTGGTGGAGAAGATTTGGAAATGCCCTTCTCTTCACTTTGGTCCAAGACGGATTCGAATTCGGCATGACCAAACAAACAGAAAACAACGGCGGCGTGAATTACTACCAAAACAGTGAAGACGGGATGAAGGAAATTATCCGCGAAGCTATGCGCCAAAGCGGCAATATCCCGCCAACCTTAACCAAAAACCAAGGCGAAAGAATCGGCATTTTCGTCGCCAGAGACGTCGATTTCTCGAGCGTGTATCAGCTGAAAACGATTAATAGGTAAGAAGGAGTAGTAAATGAACAAAGAATTATTGAATAAAAAACTTTCCGTCTTACTTGACCAGGACGTCCAAAAAGAAATGGAACTTCGAGCCCGTATGGGACTTAAGCTTCGTCCGGAACTAAAGTTTTACGGTATCTGCTCAAGCTCGAAAAATGAGCCCAAAAACTCTGAGAATCTGCCTCACTATCTTTTTGTCACTACCGATGAAAAGAAAGCGAATAAGGCTCGAGAAATCATCTCTGATGCACTTCAAAGCCGCAATCAAACGGAGAAAGAGCATCCGAAATTTGACATTCTTTTTGAAATCCAGGAGAGCAAACTTCTGCTGCTCTCGCCAGAGAAGGCAGAAAGTTTTGAAGCTTTTAAAAATGAATTTCAAAAAACCAACGACCTCTTAAGTGTAGAAGCCGAAAAACGTCTTTCTGCTTTAAACAAAGGAATTTTGAACTCCGCCATAAAAAAGGCGGGTGCCAAAAACAAAAATACAGAGCTTCTGAAGAAGTTCAAAAGTCAGCTGATCAACAGGCTTTACCGGGCCCAAGTTCACGGCAAAGAGATTCGCGTGAAGGTATACGACAAAAACGCGCCTTCACAGGAACCGGTTGTCATGCAAAGTCAGCAGCAAGACAGAACCCGGGAGAGATAAAAGCTATGGCAAATCTCACAGAACAGTCCAGAAAAGAAGACAGCGTCATCTTGCTCGAACTTTTAGAGCCCTTCAAAGAACTTTTGACGGATGATGAAATCACGGAAATTGCAGTGAATCGGCCGGGTCAAATTTACTTTGAAAAACGAGGCCGTTGGATTAAGAAAGACGCTCCGGAATTAACATTTAAAACCTTGAAGCAAATCGGAGTCGCAGCCGCTGTTTTTTCCGGCGCAAATCAAGAATACAGCACTTCTTCCCCTATTCTTTCCGCCGTCCTTCCGGGAGGAGAAAGAGCTCAATTCGTACTACCTCCGGCCTGCCAGGAAGGTACCATCAGTGTCACCATCAGAAAGCCGTCTTTCCAAGTACGATCGTTGGACGATTACGCCCATTCAGGTTTCTTCGATTGCGTGCGGCCTCTTAACTCTGTCAATGAAGAGGATCTAAAGCTATGGGAGCTTTATAGCCGGATTCATGACGCGGAAAACGGAGTTCAAAAGAAACGCAGCTTCATTGAAGCTTGCGTTAAGGCACGAAAAACGCTCGTCATTGCCGGAGAAACCGGCAGCGGCAAAACCACCTTCATGAAGGCTTTGATGCAAAGCATCCCCTTTGAAGAGCGCATCATCACAATTGAAGACGTTCCGGAGCTCGTGTACGGATTGCCTAACCACGATAACAAAGTTTGTCTTTTCTATGCTTCCGAAGTCAAGACCGGCTCAACGGTCAAACCCAACGACTTGATGAGATCCTGCCTTCGAATGAAGCCGGACAGAATACTGCTGGCTGAATTGAGGGGTTCGGAAACCTACGATTTCCTGAATGTTTGTCTCTCCGGGCACGGAGGTTCAATTACGAGCTGCCACGCCGGCAGTTGTAAAGGCGTTTTTGAATATCTGACGTTAAAAGTTCAACAGTCAGAAGAAGCCAAAACCATGACGCCCGAAAGAATCAACACGCTTCTGCACTTAGTCATTGATGTTGTGATCCATGTTCACAACAGTCGGGACAAAGGTCGTCATATCACTGAGATTTGGTTTAACGACAAATATAAACCGAATAGTCCTAAAGGGCTTAACCTTCTCGGAGAAGCAAGATGAGAATCAAACGGCAGTACCTGAAAATCGCGGGATGGATATTGCTCATTTGCGGACTGACCTCTTGGTTTGCCGGTCTGATCTTGTTTTTGCTTTTTAATTTACCGCTCACAAGCTGCTTCCCGTGGACCATTTGGCAGTACTACGCAATTTACGGAAACAGTAAAGACACTTTTTATCGCCTGATTGTGACGGTCTGCACATTCGGCCCCTGGTTTATTACCGGATACTTTGTCTTGGACAGAGTTCTACACTATAAGAAAAGAAAGCTGCACGGCAACGCTAAATTTGCCACAACCGATGAAATTGAAGAAGCCGGTCTTTTCCCGAAATCCGACAAACTCGACAAAACCATCCTTTTAGGAAAGTACAAAGGGAAGTATCTCTGCTACGGCGGTTATCAATTCGTACTGTTGGCTGCCCCGACGAGATCCGGTAAAGGCGTAGGGGTTGTGATTCCGAATTGTCTTAACTATTCGGACTCTCTTGTCGTCCTTGACATTAAGCTTGAAAACTATCGCATCACTTCCGGTTTCAGGAAAGCGTGCGGTCAGGATGTTTACCTTTTTGCGCCCTACGATACTCAGGGAAGAACGTGTCGCTACAACCCGTTAAGTTACATCAGCAAAGACAAAGCGTTTCAGATCAGCGATATTGACAGCATATCCGCTGCACTCTTCTCGACAAAAGTCGGATCGGATGAATTCTGGTCTGATCAAGCCAAAGATATGTTTCGAGGCCTTTGTCTGTTTGTCTTAGAACAACCGGAACTGCCTCACACTTTAGGCGAAATGTTCCGGCAGGCCAGCGGCAAGGGTAAGCCTCTCAAAGACCATCTTCAACAAACTGTTGAGGCAAAACAAAAAGAAGGGAAACCTTTTTCAAGTGCATGCATTGACTGTTTAAACCGAGTGATCACGATGCCGGATAACACTTTCGGGTCGGTAGTCGCCACTTTTAACTCAAAAATGAAGATGTTTCAAAACGTCCTTGTGGATATGGCCACAAGTGACAATGATTTTGATCTTCGCGATGTCAGAAAAAAGAAGATGACGATTTACTTTGGCATCACTCCAAACAAACTGGCAGATGCTGCCGGACTTGTGAATCTTTTCTTTGATCAATTAATCAACTTAAATGTCAACGAATTGCCGGAGGACAACCCTAAAGAGCTCAAATATCAGTGCCTGATGATCATGGACGAATTTACTTCTATCGGCAAAGTCGAGATCATTAACAAGTCCGTGAGCTTCCAAGCGGGCTACAACATGCGGCTGCTGACGATCATTCAAAACAAGTCACAGCTTGAACAGTGTTACGGCAAAGACGGAGCAGTAACCCTATTGAGCAACCATGCCGTGCAAATCATCTACCAGCCTTCTACCGCCACACCGAACGACGCTAAAGAATACTCTGACATGATCGGTTATGAGACCGTGAGAAACGGCTCCAAGTCGATCAGCTACAACTCTACGAGCGAATCGTTTTCCGATCAAAAAAGAGCCCTGATCTTGCCGCAGGAACTAAGAGAACTTGGGGATAAAAAAGAAATTGTTTGCACGGATAAATGCCGTCCTTTCAAATGCGAAAAAATCAAGTATTACCTAGATCCTGAATTTGTCAGACGCGGCTGGGGAAAAGAACTTGGACTTAAAGGGGTCTACCCTCCTGCTTCCACTCCGAAATACGACTTAGATGAATTTATTGCAAAGATTGAAAAACGCACGCGTTTTGCGACCGAAGAAGATTTCACAGACAACAAGGAACCAAGTTTAGTCGGACAAGAAGAGTTTCCGGAAACCGATCCGAACCTGTCTGAAGAGATGATGGATATGTTTGTAGAAGAACAGATTTCATATATCTATTCAAAGGTCATTACTGAAACGGATTCCGGTACAGAAAACCGAAAACAAGCTGCCAATGAAGCGGTTGAAGAGGTTTTCGACGATTTATTCGGGGACCCCGAGGATGCCCCGGAAGAAAAAACCGGTATGGAAAAGGAAAACGCCGAGATTAAAGACAAATTTTCTTCCGAACAAAACCAACAACAAACTCAACAGGAAACACAGTCGGCAGAAAAGACCGACGAAGCAATAGAAAAGCTTTCCGGGCTCGATCTAAGTTCGATCAATTTAAACAACATCTTCGGAGGTGAGACGGCTTAATAACGAAATCAGACAAATTCAACACAGTATTTTTGGTACAAATTTTTTAGGAAACAAATATGACAAACGGTAACTACGAACAAATCGCAACCAAAATTGTGGTCTTTGCAGAACCTTCTCTGAGTCAAATTACACCCACCTCCGGACCCAATGCAGGAAAAGAAACTTCTGTTCTGAATTTCAAAGCTTTTCATCCTAACTACACCCGGAATGACAAAGGCGAGTTCGAGCAGCAGGATTCTGATTGGTTCACAGTTAAGATGTATGGGAAAAAGGCTGAGAACGTCGCACGACACTTAAAAGAAGGTATGGTGCTCGAAGTACGCGGCTCCGTAACGGACAAAACATTTACCGGAAGAGCAGGACGGACGCACCAGAAATTGAGCAACGAACCACGATATAGGTCTCCTTTTAT
>OFFM01000885.1_pt1 | contig 19730 bp, 13 predicted proteins | sample 1521401 | NCBI WGS metagenome assembly OFFM01 (sample SAMEA3504118, study PRJEB24116) | mouse gut metagenome | biome: mouse gut; feature: mouse-associated habitat; material: faeces | place: Denmark | collected 2011
CGTATGCTTTCTGCTGTAATTCGATTTCTTCGGTGACTTTGCCGATCTCGTTTGTGAGGGCTTCGTTTTTCTGGGAGAGGGTAGAGTAAGAGGAAGAGGCGGTTTCATCCAGTATCCTGATCTCCTTTTCGACGTTTTCAATCGCCTGCTCGATCCAGTTGTATTCTTTGGTGGTGTCATTTTCAGTTTTTTCTTTGGAACCGGAACCGCCGCCGGATTTTCTGCCGTTATTCCCTCCGATTTTCCTTTCAGGCTTTTTAATGAGGCCATCCCCTTCGCCTTTTGCAAGACTTTCGAGTTTGGACTGAATGCTCTCAGCAGCCTCCATAGCATCCATTCTGGCAGTCCTGTTTCCGTCATAAGCGCCGTTTTCCAGTCCGCCATAGACAGACATCAATTCACTGACAAGTCTGATTGCTTCGGCGGTCAGCATTGCATCATCTGCAAGAGCCAACATCGACTGGCAGTCTGCACTGGTGTCAAGGAATGTCCCGGTTTCTGCCAACTTTGCATAGTACAGGGACCATATCTGTCCTGCTGTAAGAGCAGCGTAATCGCCTTCCGCTATGAGGCTTTCGATATCTTCTGCGGTTAACTCGGACAAATTTACGTCCGATAAAGCTTCTTTTGCTTCCAGAATGCTTTCGATCAGCTCCTCATAGTTTTGGACGTTCATTGCCTCTAACTGGGTTTCATAGTATTCCCTGTTTTCTTCCGTCAACTGGTTGAGAAAATCGCTGCTGTTTACCCATTCCGCAGCGAGTGCGGCGGCTGCTTCCCGGCATTCCTTATAAGAAGAGACAGTGCTGCCCAGAGTTTCCTGGAACCTGTCCCAGGAGTCCAGACCATGGACTTCCGCATCAAAACCGGACAGGGTATCTGTATCTGCAAAACCATGTTCCTTTTTTGCAGTAAGCGCCGCCGACATTTTGGATATCTGGTCGGATGGCCGGTTTGATTCTTCCGCTATTTTTGTTTCATACAACGCAATCGCTTCCGCAGCATTTCTGGCGCCGCTTGCAGCTTCCAGCCACAATTCAGCCTGTGCAGCCGTGAAATTTCTGGTGTATTCTGTTAAAGCAGAATATTGTTCCCTGTCTGATATGCCATGGTCGTCAGTGATTTGGCGGATCGAATTTTGCAGCCGTTTCCTGGCGTCATCACCGACATCAAACCCCAACGCTACACGGAGTTCTACAGGGTCTGTTTCAAGCAGTTCGGCAATAGAAGTAATAAGATGATTGATTTCTTCGCGGTTATCATCAGAAATATCAAAGGCATCCAATTGGAATAACTTTTCAAAGTCTGACGCCAGTTTCTGTTTTCCGGCATCGTCCAATTTGTTCAGCGGATCGATTATCTTATCCCGCACGTAGGCATAGGGATCAGGATCCCATTCGTTCATTTTGTCGGCATAGCTGTAATCCAGCCCTTCAACGATCTGGACGGCAATGTCCTGTAAATCAGAATCCAGGTTCTTAAATGTCTGTTTTGATTTCATGCCGGAGACCAGATTTGGGATAAAATCTGCCCAGGCGTTTCTGCCTTTCTGAATCTGCTCCTGCAATTTCTGTGACTGATCGCCGATGGAATCTAATAAGGCACCGGCTGCGTCACCGACGTTATCCTGAATAAGGGCTTCCAATTCTGTTATTTCTTCTGGTGTAAGCCAGTATGTATCAGCATAAATTTCAAAAACGCCGGTATCAGGATCCAGGTTATTTTTAAATAAGGTGGAATTATCTACACCGAAACCGGATAATTCGACACGTCTGGATCCGTCAAGGGCTTTCCAGAATTCGTTGGCAGAATCGGTGAGTGCATTCATGTAATTCAGTTCGGCTTCATTGTGCACATTTCCGCCGAAGATCAGCTGGCCGTTACCGCCTGTAAGAGTTATACCGTTTTCAGCTATATCCTGCAGCCTGCCCATAGCTTCGCTGGAATCGCTTATTGTACCATTCAGTTTTTCCGCCGCTTCATTCGCGTCTTCCACATAGGTATAGACACCTTTGAAAGCATCGTCGAGTCCCTGTGCAGTCCGGAAGTTGTTTAAATCTTCTTCGGTCTGCAGCAGCTCCTCCAATTGTTCTTTGGCTGTGATGCCTTTTGTGCCAAGCGTCAGAATGGCATTGCCGTTTTCGTCAATACCATTTGCCAGTTCCGGAAATGCGTCTGCAAGCTGTTCATTGATATGCAGGAATTCCTCATACTCATCTGTGGAAAGGGAGATATTTTTATTGTCTGAAAGATTTACACCTTTTGATAATTCGGTGTATCTGTCTGCCAGTTCTGCGACAGTTTTTCTGTGGTCAGCCAGAGTATCATTCATCTGTTTGAACCCGGTGAATAATTCATCGGTGCGCTCTCTGGCGTTGTCTGCCCTGTGAATGTAGTTGTCAAGTACTTTTGCTATGCCCTGGATTGCGAGGGATGCAGCAAGGAAGATCCCGGCATTGAGTGCAGTGTTTAACATAGTTGCTTTTATAGCAGCAAAATTGAACGATTGACCTGTAGACTGTAAATGTGCGCTTAATCCCTCTATGGATGCGGATTGGTTGTTGATTGTACCGTTTCCGTCGTCCAAAGTTTTGAAGTAGGAGAGGGCGGCTTCGTCACAGCCCTTTATGGAGTTGGCTATTTTATCCCAATATACTTCACCTGTTGTCAAACTGGTGTATTTTTCATTGCCATTAATTGTTAGCTTAGAAAAGCCATCAATTATTTTTTCATATTTACCTGGTTTTACTGTTAGTCCGTCAAATAAACCACCTAATTGTAATTGACCATCAGAAATTTGTGCGAGCAATATTTCTGTTTATCTTTTATAACTTCCAATTATAAACGACATATGGTATAATGTGACTAAATTTTAAATTAGGTGGTTAGTATGAGTAGAATAGTAGTAAAATGCGAAAAATGTGGTGCAGTTGGACTATGTAACGATACAGATCAGTTGATTCATAAAGTTAATAATTGTAATGGCAATTTGAAAAAAACCAATATATCAGAAAATGATTTTGATTTATTACATGATATTTCTGATGACAAAAATTTCCTTCAAGCCATGATCGACCTAAAAGAAAAAGACATCATAGAGTACAATTTAAAAATGTCGCAGTTTAAATCACAGCTGGAACAGCAGAAGAGTAATAAAGTACAAAACGACAATACTCCCAGATGTCCGCACTGCAGATCAACTAATATCAGGCCGATATCCGGATTAAACCGTGGAGCATCCATTGCCATGTGGGGCATTTTCAGCAAGAAAATAAACAAGAGCTTTGAATGCTTAAACTGTAAATACACCTGGTGACCAGCCCAGGCTGTTTTCTGAAGATTTTCTATCTGTATATTTTACCAATGTTTTTGGAAGCCATCTGATAAAACTACAGAATGCTATTTTCAACGCACCGCATAGCTGCGGCGAACTTTTTCGCTGTCACACTCAATGACAGGTGTCTGACCATGCCTTCGTGGGTATCGTGAAACTTATACCTACGCCCTCCTGGTGGCCGATGGGAGCGGCACTTACTCAATAGAGCAGTACGCCTCTCTGCAAGTTAGATCATCATGTTACATTATGAGTCGCATGAGCCATTCTTGTCCTTGTCCGGATCTCGCGAATGCCGGATACTGTGTAGTTCACACACAGCAATATCAGAGGTCTATGATGTAGCGGTCATAGTTGATTTTACCAATATACCCTCCTATATCCTTTCATATAGTTCTTTGTGTTTTACCCAGAGGTTTTAGCCCTGGCACGGGGTATATACTGAGCCTCGCACACTTTGCGCTAAATTTTTATCTGCTAACCCAGCCCATTTGCACCGGCGATACCACCGCCAATGGTGCTTATGGTTCCTAAGGAACCCAATTTATCTGTAACAGTATTTATAACGGAAAGCAGCCCGTTCAAAGTATCAACAATACCTGTAACCGCATCAGAATCCGTGAAATTCCCAATCAGCTCCGTCCAGGTATTACCAAGCCTCACCAGACTGGCCTCCATACTGCCTGCACTCTTTTCGGCTGCCATGGCGGCGCTGCCAGCTCCCTGGGAGTACAGATCAAGCATGGATTCGTAGGATGCCCAGTCAGACAGAAGGGCAGACAGGGTGTCTGCATGATCCCCCGAACCGATCCCTGTAAGGATATCCGTCCGTCTGGCGTCGCCCTCCGGTAGTCCGTTAAAAGCCTCTGCCAGTTCTTTCAGCAGTTCCACAGGCGTCTTCAACTGTTCGGAACCGTTTACCATTTCCGTCATGGAAATACCAAGAGAACGGAGCGCCTCGGCGGCAGTTCCGCCTGCCGTATCCTGCAGTGCATCAAAAATAGTTTTAAGGGCGTTACCGACCTCCGCGCCGGAACTTTCCGTATTTGCCGCGGCAGTGGCGATCAATGCCGAGAGCTCATCGATCTCCACACCGTACTGTGCAGCGGCGGAAGCGGAAGCAGTGGTGGCATCGGCCATATCCTGCAGGCTTACGGAAGCGCTGTACGCCATATGATTCTGGGAATCCAGCACAGCATTTAACGCTTCGATATTTCCCTGAAAATGATAGGCCGCATCAGCCGCCTTAAGATAATCATCTGCGGAAGTGGCCGTCATATCGCCTGCGGCCTGTGCCAGCAGGGAGAGTTCGGCCATTTCCCCGGCATTGTCGAAACCGGAGCGGTACATTTCTTTTACGCCGGCCAGATAGTCTGCGGCACTTTTGCCGTATTTTGAGGCTGCCTCGAAAGCATTGTCCCCCAGTTCTTCCATCTGTTTTTCCGTCAGGTTGGCAGATTTACTGATCTCTGTGAGTATGCTGTCGATCTCGACCAGCTCTGATACCGCCTCTTTTGCCTTGGCTATGCCGAACATAACAGCGGAATTGACAGAGAGCCACTTCGTGAAACCTTCTCCCGCCCCTGCAAGCTGCTTTTTCAGCAGGGCGGTGAGTTTTTGTAATCCCTGGATGGAATTTTCAGCTTCTTTTAATGCTGCCTCGTCAGGGATTTCCTGTTGTAGTGTGGAAAGATTGTCCATATGTTTTTCATCCTTTCTTTTCTTTTTTATTCTTGTAAGAGAAGAACAAAGTATCTTTTTCCGCCTCCTGCCGGATCTTATTTTTGCTCTTCCTCATATACGCAAAAAGATTCGTCCGTTATTTACGGACGGTCCGTTTCTGAAAAAGCCGTAAATAACGGATGTTTTTGCAGGTATTGTAAAGCGTTACACTATTACAAAAAAACCACATCCCAAAAGAACAGGGTATTACTTACCAGCGATTCCACAAATTACAATCATGAAGTTTTTGTAAAACCTCTTGCGGGAAAAGAAAAGGAATGGTATCGTTAAAACAGACGTATATTTATAGAAAAAGCGCAGTAAGGACACCTATGGAAAACAGAGAAAATAAAGTACTGAAAAACAGCAGAAACAGCAGAGCCAGATTGCGGAAACAGGTACGCATCTTTGCAGTCATCGCAAGTCTTTCTGTTATTATAACGTTTGTAACGATCTTAGTCAGCGTTGGAATATGCCTTCACTATAAGAAGCAGTACAATGAAGTGGAAGCCTTTGCCGAGCAGGCAGCGCAGGGAAAAGAGGATGAGGAGGCAGTGGAGGCTGTCTCGGGGGAGATCGTCTATACCCAGGAGGAAGTGGATTCCATGGTGACTGCTGCGGTCACTAATGCAATTGACAATGCGGATTCGGAAGTCCTGCAGATTTTACAGGGCAGACTGGAAAACGGGGACGGCACCATGGCGATCCTGCGGGATCTTTACCCGGAACATGTGGTGATGTTAGATTCCGGTCAATACTATTTTTTGCCGATGCAGGAAGATCTGGCCTTCAATACCTATGCAGAAGACAATTTCATTGCGGAGGAGGGCGGCCTTGTCACCTATCAGGAAAATGGAGAAACCATCACAAAAAAGGGAATTGACGTGTCAAAATATCAGGGCGAGATAGACTGGGAAGCGGTTAAAAATGACGGCGTTGATTACGCGATCATCCGCGCGGGCATCCGCGGTTACAGCGAGGGTGGTATTCTGGAAGATGAATTTTTCCGTCAGAATATGGAAGGTGCTATTGCCAATAACATTCCTGTGGGGGTATACTTTTTTACCCAGGCGCTCAATGAGGAGGAAGCTCTGGAGGAGGCCAATTTTGTGATCGGGCTGTTGCAGGACTACTCGTTGACTTATCCGGTCTATCTGGATGTGGAAGATGTTAAGAAAGACAATTGCCGTACCAATAATCTGACAGTGGAAGAACGGACAAACAACGCGAAAGTATTTCTGGAAGCGATCGAGGCGGCAGGGTATCATCCGGCAATCTACGGCAATATGAAGACATTTTTGCTGATGTTGGATCTGTCGGCGCTTGAGCAGTATGATAAATGGTTTGCCGGGTATACATTACCGATCTATTACCCCTATGAGTATAAGATGCTGCAGTATTCGGAGAAGGGAAGAGTAGCCGGTATTACCGGACATGTGGATGTCAATATCTGTTTCAAGGAGTATGATGGGCAGGAATAAAAGCGGCAGTGGCTTTACAGGAGATAAAACGGTATGACAGTACTTCAGATTATTGCATGTTATTTGATTATTATGAATATAGTCGGTTTTTTCTTTATGGGAATTGATAAATGGAGAGCAAAAAAACACGCCTGGAGAATCTCTGAGGCGACGCTTCTTTTAGTTGCGGTGTTAGGCGGTGCGGCCGGTTCCCTGTTAGGGATGCACCTGTTCCACCATAAGACGAGACACTGGTATTTTCTCTATGGCATTCCCGCCATGCTGGTCGTACATATCCTGCTTGGTATTTTCATATGGAAAGGGCCCGTGCAGTTTATCTTTTTATAAAAGACAATACAATTGTGGGGATCCGACAACGTTTCGCCCAGCCGTAGAAGGATATATACTCCTCTTGCGGCTGGACAATATGTGTACGGCCCCCAATTTTTTTTAAATCGCCACAATCACCCCGCCATCATTGGCATACATGGAACTGACCCCGGCAGTGTTCAGTATCTTAACTTCTTTAAATTTCGACCGCGCCAGCAGTAGTTTCTTCACCAGATCAGCCCGGTCCGGGCAGTTGCAATGGGAAATATAAAGAACCTTCTGGTTGAGATCCTTTCCTTCACTGACAATGATATCCGCCATTTTGGTCAGTGCCTTTTTGATGCCTACGGACTGTCCTTTCTGGATGATAACGCCTTCGATCGCGCCCATCACAGGTTTGATGCTGAGCGTGGAGGCGATCAGGGCCTTTACGCCGGAAAGCCTGCCGTTTTTGCGGAGCGTTTCCAGATTGTCGAGTACAAAGTAAGTACTCATGGCGCTGCGGAAAGTCTCCAGCTTTTTCACGATCTGGGCGAAGGGCATGGAGCCTTCTTCCTCCCACTCCATGATCTTCATTGCAAGCTGGGTTTCCCCAATGCTGGCGGATTCCGAATCACAGACATAGATATCCTTTTTTCCGTATTCCTCTTCATAGAGGTGCTTTCCCAGAACAGCGCTGTTGTAACTGCCGCTTAAGTGGGAAGACAAGGTCACACAGTAAATATGCTCTGCGGCGGCTCGATAGGCGTCCCGATACCGTTCCGGGGAAGGACAGGCGGATTTGGGGCATTTCGGATAGGCGGCGACTCTGTTTAAAAAGTCCTTTTGATCAAAAGTTTCATCATCCTGAATCTGATAGTCTCCCACTTCTAATGTCAGGGGAACGCGCTCAAAGCGCGGATCGTTTTTATATTCCTCCGGAAGTTCGCAACAACTGTCAACCACAATTTTATAACGCATATCTTTTCTCCATTTTTTTTTGAATATAGGGACAGTTCGTAAAGCGCACCGCCCGCTATTTTGTAACATGCAGAAAACGTTGCAGATAAGTCTGCACGTTCATTTAACAAAAACTTTGTTATCTGGTATTCATTACTACATGATAATATCATAAGAAACTATTTATTGCAATAGTATATGGAGAAAAAATGTGTTATACTCTTAATCATATAAAACAGATCCGGCCTGCAGCCGGATACGGGTGTGATTCAATTTTTATAATTTGTGAGAGGGAGAGGAAACGATGGAAATTTGTTTGAAAAACGGAGAACTGGAGGCGAAGATCTGTTCAAAAGGCGCGGAACTTGCGTCCCTTAGCAGAGGGGGAAGGGAATATTTGTGGAACGGGGATCCTGCTTACTGGAACAGGCATGCCCCCATCCTGTTTCCCATTGTGGGCAGTCTTAAGGGAAAGCAGTATCGCTATGAGGGAAAGACCTACGATATGGGACAGCACGGCTTTGCCAGAGACATGGAATTTACGGTGGTATCCCAGACGGAAAAGAAGCTGGTGATGGCACTGTCTGAGACGGAGGAGACGCTGCGAAATTATCCGTTCCGCTTCCTGCTGGAACTTTCCTATGAACTGAAGGAGGACGGGCTGCTTGTAGGCTGGCGGGTGAAAAACACGGATCGTAAGACGATGCATTTTTCCATCGGCGGACATCCGGCTTTCAACTGTCCGATGGAGGGAAAAGGAAAACAGAGCGATTACATGCTGCGGTTTAAAAAGGACGGTAAGCCGCTGACAGAGATCATTTCCGCGGTGATCGTGGAAGGCGGTCTGGTGGGGGAGGATACGCTGGAATTCGGCCTGGAGGACGGGTATGTGCCGCTTACGAAGAATCTGTTTGACACCGACACGATCGTGCTGGAGGATGGACAGACGGACGAGGTGTCTTTGTATGATCCGGAGGGAAAAGAGTATGTGCGGGTAAGCTTTCCGATGCCCATCGTCGGGATCTGGACGCCGATTCAGAAAAATGCGCCGTTTCTCTGTATTGAACCCTGGTGCGGCAGATGTGATGACGCGGATTTTGACGGGGAACTGCCGGAGAAGAGGTGGGGCAACGCGTTGGAGCCAGAGGAGGTATTCGAGACGGCTTACGAGATCCGGGTGAAGTAAGCGCCGAAAACAAAGATAGCCTGCATTGTGATAGGACGCGCCCTGTTCTCATAATCATATAGAAAGAGATGATATGATCAGGAGAGCAGGGTAACTTATGGAGAAGAAACAGGGAAAGATAAATATCGCGAAGCTGATGAAAACCGCTTTCTGGGCGGCGATACTGGTGCTGGTACTTTTTTTCGGGAAAAGGCTTTTGCCGGGGGACGAGGCGGATCCGGAAAAGGACGGCGGCGTTTCCGGGAATGAAAACACAGTCGGCTATCGGGAAAACGACGGGGATGAGATACAAAGAAGCGCCACCGTTGTATCCCACGGCGGAGAACAGTATGTGGAGGCCGCGTCTTCCGGAAGCTGGGGACTTGGATTTGGCGCGGACGGCAGTGAAACACAGCCTACCGGCAGTCTTTCCAAAGAAGAACTGGCGGAGTATGACGCCTGGTATCTGGGGGCGGATACGGAAAAAGTCCTGTACCTGACTTTTGACTGCGGCTATGAGAACGGCAATACGGAAAAGATTCTGGATGCATTACACAAGCACAATGCAAAGGCCACATTTTTTGTGGTGGGGCATTTTCTGGAGAGTGCGCCGGATCTGGTGAAACGGATGAAAGAGGAAGGGCATATGGTGGGGAACCACACCTGGCACCATCCGGATATGGATACCATCGCCGAGGAGGCCAAATTCAGAGAGGAACTTGACCTGGTTGCGGCAAAATACAAAGAGATCACGGGAGAAGAGTTAAACCACTTTTACAGACCGCCCCAGGGAAAATATAATCTGAACAATCTGGCGATGGCGAAAAAACTGGGATATCAGACGATCTTCTGGAGTCTCGCCTATGTGGATTGGAATGTGGACGCCCAGCCCACGAAGGAGGAAGCGTTCTCAAAATTGACCGGAAGAGTCCATCCGGGAGCTGTTGTGCTTCTGCATAATACGTCGAAGACAAACGGCGAAATTTTAGATGAGTTATTAACAAAATGGGAGGAAATGGGGTATCATTTCGGTACTTTAGAGGATCTGACATCATGAAAAAACTTGTAGCAGGCATTTTGGCCCATGTGGATGCGGGAAAGACCACGCTCTCAGAGGGGCTGCTTTATCAGTGCGGCGCGATCCGCAGGCTGGGGAGGGTGGATACCCGGGATGCTTTTTTAGATACCTACGAACTGGAAAAAGAGCGGGGGATCACCATATTTTCCAAGCAGGCTCTGCTGCGGTATAAGGATATGGAGCTCACCCTGCTCGATACGCCTGGGCATGTGGATTTTTCGGCGGAGATGGAACGGACACTGCAGGTACTTGACTATGCGGTGCTGCTCATCAGCGGCGCCGACGGTGTGCAGGGACATACAAAGACTTTGTGGCGTCTCCTGAAAAGGTACGGGATTCCCACTTTTTTATTTTTTAACAAGATGGATCAGCCGGGAACCGATAAGGAGGCGCTTTTGCGGGAAAGTCTGGGAGACGGGATCGTTGACTTCTCCAGTCAGAATACGGAAGAATTTTATGAAAACATAGCGGTCTGTGAGGAAAAACTGCTGGAAGGGTTTCTGGAGACGGGGCGGATCGATCAGGAGGAGATCGTCCGGCTGATCAGGCAGAGAAAACTGTTTCCCTGCTTTTTCGGTTCCGCTCTGCGGCTTCAGGGGGTGGAGGAGCTGTTAGAGGGGCTGTATCGTTATACGGAAATGCCGGCTCCCGGGGGAGCGGCCACATCGGGAGATAACAGGTTTGCCGCAAGGGTATATAAAATTTCCAGGGATAAACAGGGAAACCGGCTGACGTTTCTGAAGGTAACGAAGGGAAGCCTGAAAGTAAGAGAGACGCTGACCGGGAAAATGCCGCAGGAGGGCGGTCTGTGGCAGGAGAAGGTGACGCAGATACGCAGTTATTCCGGAGAAAAATACAGTACTGTCGATACAGCCGACACAGGCGGTATCTATGCGGTGACAGGCTTGTCATATACTATGCCGGGAGATGGACTGGGGGCGGAAAGTGCCAGGGTGGAACCTGTGCTGGAACCGGTGTTGACCTATCAGGTCTATCTGCCGGATGATGTGCAGCCAGCCATGGCACTGCCGAAGCTCAGACTGCTTGAGGAGGAAGAGCCGGCTCTTCATATTCTGTGGGAGGAGCATTTGCAGGAGATCCATGTGCAGCTGATGGGACCGGTCCAGCTGGAAGTGCTGCAGAATATGATCGCGGAGCGGTTTCAGATGGGGGTGAACTTCGGCCCCGGGAATATTGTATATAAGGAAACCATCGCGGATACGGTGGAAGGCGTCGGACATTTTGAACCGCTGCGGCATTATGCGGAGGTGCAGCTGCTTCTTGAGCCGGGAGAGCCGGGGAGCGGCCTTCAGACGGCGGTGGACTGCAGCGAGGATCTGTTAAGTAAAAACTGGCAGAGGTTGGTGTTGACGCATCTGGAGGAGCGGGAGCATAAGGGCGTGCTGACCGGTTCCGCCCTGACGGATGTAAAGATCACGCTGACCGGCGGAAAGGCCCATCTGAAGCATACCGAGGGAGGTGATTTCAGGCAGGCGACCTACCGGGCGGTGCGCCAGGGGCTGATGCAGGCAGAATCGGTGCTGTTGGAGCCGTATTATGAATTTACGCTGGAGATTCCTGCGCAGATGACGGGGCGGGCTATGACCGATTTAGAGCGCATGCAGGCAAGGATATCGTCGCCGGAAATATCCGAAGAGACAGCCCTTTTGCGGGGACAGGCCCCGGTCGCCTGTCTGCAGGATTATCAGATCGAAGTGACAGCCTACACGAAGGGGCAGGGACATCTGACCTGTCTGCCGGCGGGCTATGCCCCCTGTCATAACCCGGAGGAAGTCCTGGAAAAGATCGGGTATGATCCGGAGGCGGATCTTTACAATCCTTCTTCTTCCGTATTCTGCGCCCACGGGGCGGGGTATCTGGTGCCCTGGTATGAGGCGGCCGCCCACATGCATGTGGAGAGCGGGAGAAAGGAGCGGTCCGAAGGGAGCGGGCAGCCTGCGGGGAGAGCGCCGGAAAAAAGAGCCGGCCAGGAGAGGCGCCGCAGGGAGACACTGGGCGCGGAGGAGATCGACGCCATTCTGGCGGGGGCTTCCCATGCAAACAGCCGTCCGGAGGGCGAGGGACGGAAATGGAATGCAAAGGGAAAGCACAGGCGAAGCGGCAAAGCGGCGCCTGCAGGCAGCCCATCGTCATCAGACGGTGCGGCAAGGACACTGGAATACGGGAAAGCGCAGGCGGAGCGGAAAAAGGAGCAGGAGAGGAAGGCGTATCTGCTGGTGGACGGCTACAATATTATCTTCGCCTGGGAGGAGCTTCGGGAGCTTTCGGCAGTCAATATCGACGGTGCCAGAGGACGGCTTCTTGATATCCTGTGCAATTATCAGGGGATGCGGCAGTGTGAAGTGATCGCGGTCTTTGATGCCTACCGGGTGAAAGGGCATGATACGGAGCTGTTTGATTACCATAATATCCATGTGGTCTACACGAAGGAGGCGGAGACGGCGGATCAGTATATTGAGCGTTTTTCCCACGAAAACGGCAGAAAATATGACGTCACGGTGGCTACTTCCGACGGACTGGAGCAGATCATTATCAGAGGCCAGGGATGCCGCCTGTTATCGGCCAGAGAGCTGAAAAAGGAGATTGACTATTATAGTCAGGAACTGAAAGCAGAGTATCTGGACAGGCAGCCTGCGGGAAAACGCTTTATGTTAGAAGGCATGGAGGAGAGGCTGCGGGAGGAGCTTGAGTGACAAAGGAAGTGCATGCCGATGAGATTTATATTATTGGAGTGAAGGCTGGCAATTGATTGTTTTGAAGAAGCAAGTTATAATTAATCGACTGTTTGCGGGCGGTGAAACCAGCAGAAAACAAAATACTGATTATGGCAGGATCGGTAATGTTAAGTTTACAGGCTATGAGAAAATGATGGATCAAATTAAATTTGATTGGGGGTATTACCATGAGATCCAAAGAAGCAAAGGCAAGAGTGAAAATAAATGATATGCTCAAGGAAGCAGGGTGGCGTTTCTTTGATGATGAAAATGGATCCGCCAATGTCTCTGTGGAAGCAAATGTAAAGATGACCCGTTCACAGATCGATGGAATGGGAGAGAACTTTGAAAAATCTGTAAACGGATATGTGGATTTCCTCCTTCTCGACGAAAATAATCGGCCGTTCATTGTGCTGGAAGCCAAATCAGAAGAGATTGACCCATTAGTCGGAAAAGAGCAGGCCAGAGAATATGCCGGCAATTTATATGTTAAATATGTCATTTTGTCAAACGGGAATGTACATTACTTCTGGAACATAGAAAAGGGCAATCCGCAGCTCATTACTGCTTTTCCAAGTTATGAATCTTTAAAAAGTAGCAAAGCGTTTTCTTCTGACATCTCAAAACTTTATAATGAGAAAATTGAAAGTGACTATATAGCTGTAACACAGATGACAGACTATGCGCAGGATCTGCGATATCAGAATGAAGAGACAAGACAGGATTTCATCAGAGATCATGGCTTACGTTTTCTGCGCAGGTATCAGATCCGTGCGATTGAGTCCCTGCAGAAAAGTGCTAAATCAGGAAATACCAGATATTTGTTTGAGATGGCAACCGGAACGGGGAAAACATTAGTATCTGCAGCTGTCATTAAACTGTTTTTACGCACCGGAAATGCAAAACGTGTTTTATTTCTCGTTGATCGCCTGGAACTTGAAAATCAGGCACAGAAAAGCTTTCGTGATTATCTGAAAAGAGATTACACTTCTCTTGTCTTCAAAGAGCATCGGGATGATTGGAAAAAAGCAGATATTGTTGTTACTACTGTGCAAAGCCTTCTTTACAACAATAAATATCGACGGCTGTTTAAACCGACCGATTTTGATCTGGTGATTTCAGACGAAGCGCATCGCAGTATCAGTGGAAATGCCAGAGCTGTATTTGAATATTTTCTGGGATATAAATTGGGCCTCACGGCAACACCAAAAGATTATATTAAAAATGTTGATATAGAGAAACTTAAAATGACCGATATTCGCTCCTGGGAGAGACGGCAGCTTCTTGATTCCTATGAGACATTTGGATGTAAAAGCGGTGATCCAACTTTCAGATATAGCTTAATAGATGGGGTAAAAGATAAAGAGGGTCCGTTTTTGGTTAATCCCACTGTTGTAGATGCCCGTACGGATATCACGACACAGCTGCTCTCGGATAGAGGATATTCCGTGGTTGTTAAAAGCGGTGAAAACGAGGATGAGGATGAAGAAGAGAGCTTTTTCGGGCGAAATTTTGAAAAAACTTTTTTCTCGGGAAATACAAATAAAATGTTCTGTAAAACGTTTCTTCAAAATGCATTGAGGGATCCCATTTCGTCTGACGTGGGAAAATCTATCATATTTTGCGTCAGCAGGAAACATGCCGCAAAAATCACTGAGATACTTAACGAATATGCTGAGGAAATCTGGCCGGGCAAATACAACTCTGATTTTGCCATGCAGATCACATCCGATATAACAAATGCGCAGGCATATACCATTAATTTTCAGAACAATAATTTGAGTGGATATACCGGGTTTCCTGAAAATTATAAAAGTTCCAAAACCCGTGTCTGCGTTACGGTAGGTATGATGACGACAGGATATGATTGCACGGATCTTCTTAATGTTGTTTTAATGCGGCCGATCTTTTCGCCGGGTGACTTTGTCCAGATAAAAGGCCGGGGGACCCGTATCTGTGATTTCAAATATACCTGTGTCGAAGGAGGGCGCCGGGAAACCGTCAGGAAACCTAAAACGACATTTAAACTATTTGATTTTTTTGGAAATTATGAATATTTTGAAGAGGCCTTTCTATATGACGAAGTAATAAAATTGCCTCGGCGGCAGAAAGAGAAGGGACAGTTTGGAGATGGAGAGGCAAATACAGACAGGCAAAAGATTGAGTCATATGAATCTTTTGAACCGGATGAGATTTGTTTCCTGACGGAAATTGCTGCCGGCGCCGAAGGAATGAAGATTGATCGAAAGCTATATGAGAAATTTGAGGAAACGATCAGGGAGGATGAATATATTAAGCGACAGGTTGCTGCTGGCGATTTTAATGCGGTTGAGCAATATATCATACGGGAACTGTTCGATAAGCCGGATGATTATATCAATATGGATAAATTACGGCGGGCGATAAATATAGATCGCGTAAGCCTGCGCGAAATAATTGATAAGGTTTTTGGATTTATTCCCGGATACAAATCAAAACATGAATTAGTCCAGGATGAGTTCGAGCGGTTTAAACAGACTTGTGAGATACCTGCTGACAGGTATTATGATATCAAAAATTTTTTTGAGGTATATCTGACAGACAAATATGTTCGCCGGGTTTTTGAGGATAAGAACCCGCAGATGCTTGCGGACTGCCCCACATTTACCATGGGAGACCTGAAACAATTAGGTACAGCCAATGCGAGGATGGTCATGGATTATATATCTGACCATGTAAATGTAAACCGCTTTACAAATTGAAACAGGAAGGGATAAAAAGAATGCTGAGTTTCGATATGAAAAATAAATTAAATACACTGAGAGACATTCTTGTCGGAAAGGTTCCTGATCCAAAATCCCAGGTCGAACAGATTACAATTGCAATGATATTCAAATTCATGGACGACATGGATAAGGAATTCCTCGAGGATGAGTTCTTTGGCGGGGAAAGAAAATTTTTTGTTGATACGGAAAAGGTGAAATATTCCAAATATGCCTGGAGCAATCTGATGAATCCGCAGATAAGCGGTCAGGACCGGGCGGATTTATACCGTGAAGGAATTGAGGCAATGCAGCGAAATCCCAATCTTCCTGATTTTTTTCGAGATGTGTTTCGCAATGCATACATTCCGTTTCGGGATGCGGAAACCATCAATCTTTTCCTGAAAGAAATCAACGATTTCACTTATAACAGCCAGACCAGTGAGGATCTGGGAGAAGCCTTTGAGATGCTTCTCAGCATTATGGGTTCGCAGGGCGATGCCGGACAGTTCAGAACGCCCAGGCACATTATAGATATGATTGTTGAAATTGTTCAGCCGGCAAAAAACGATCGTATCCTTGATCCTGCCTGTGGAACAGCCGGATTTTTAATATCTGCCTATAAATATATTTTAAACCATAGTCTTGACAGTGAGGGACATATTTCCCTTACTCCTGATGAAAAAAAGAAAATGATGAGAAACTTCGAGGGGTATGATATTTCCCAGGATATGGTGCGTCTGTCACGGGTGAACATGTATCTTCATCATTTTGCCAAACCGAGAATTTTTGAATATGATACCCTGACAAGTTTGGACCGCTGGGAGGAGCAGTTTGATGTCATTCTTGCCAATCCTCCGTTTATGACGCCGAAGGGAGGAATTAACCCTCATAATCGTTTCAGAGAGCCGAATGTTAAGCGCAGCGAAATACTTTTTGTTGACTATATTGCAGAACATTTATCTCCAAATGGACGTGCCGGCATTATCGTACCGGAGGGGGTTGTTTTTCAGTCTGCAAATGTATACAGAAAACTTCGTAAATATTTAATTGACGAAGGATTTCTTTATGCTGTTATATCCCTGCCCGCCGGTATTTTTAATCCGTATAGCGGTGTCAAGACAAGCGTACTTTTGATAGACAGAGCTTTGGCAAAACAAAAGGATGATGTGCTTTTTGTAAAGATGAACAGTGATGGTTTTGATTTGGGCGCACAACGCAGGGAAATCGGACAAAATGATATTCCGGATATTATTGATCTTGTAAAGGCTTATCAAAATAGTAAAGATGTATCCGGAAGTCCGCTTGTCCAGCTTGTCAGCAAAAAAAGGATCGCAGATCAGGATTACATACTTGTCGGAGAACGTTTTAAAGAAACGGCAGCGGTTAAAAGCGCCTGGCCGGTGGTGAAACTTGGCGATGTCTGCATTACATCATCGGGCGGCACTCCGAAAAGCAATGTAGAAGAATACTACAAAAACGGTACAGTAAACTGGCTGAAAAGTGGAGAGGTATCTCGCGGTTTTATTTATGAAACGGATGAGAAAATTACCGAAAAAGCACTTGCAAATTCATCGGCAAAAATTTTTCCGGAAAATACGGTCGTCATAGCCATGTATGGTGCGACTGCCGGCCAGGTGGGCCTGCTAAAAGTTAAAAGCAGTACAAACCAGGCAGTCTGTGCGGTATTGCCGAGCGATAATTTCATACCGGAGTTTTTATATTATTTACTGAGAACGAAGCGCGACTTTCTGGTCAGCCTTTCTACTGGCGGAGCACAGCCAAATATTTCTCAATCGATCTTAAAAAACCTGCAAATACCCATGCCGCCGCTTTCTGTTCAGAAAGAAATAGTGGAAGAGATCGAGAACTGTCAGAAAATCATAGATGGCGCAAAACAGATCGTGGATCATTATAAACCTGTTGTGAGGCCTGATGAAAGCTGGAGTGATTACAATATTGGTGATCTGTATGATATCAGTTATGGCGTAACAGTTTCCATCCCTCAAAACGAAGACAAAAATGGAATAAAAATTGTGTCCACGGCAGAACTTGGTCTGAACGGGCTGTTAGACTTAAGTAAAATCAGGAAAATAAAATATGAAGAGAAATATCGAAAATTTATTTTAAAGCCGGATACACTGCTGTTTAACTGGAGAAACGCGCCTAAACATGTCGGAAAAACCGCACTGTTTCTGGAAACAGATGATGAATATATAAATGCTTCTTTTCTGTTGGCTTTATCAAACAAGGATGAGTCCGTTGCTGATAATATGTTTGTCTGGTGCGCAATAAACAATTTGCGGGAAACAGGGTATTTTATGCGAAACTCACGCCAGGCGGTAAATCAGGCAAACTTTAACGCAGAATTGCTGGCACGGACAAAAATCAAACTTCCGCCGATCGAAGTTCAAAAACAACTGGCTGCCCAGCTCAATGAAGAAATGGCTGTTGTTAAACAGAACAGGCGGCTTATGGAAATTTTTGAGCAGAAGATAAAAGACAGGATCAGTGAAGTCTGATCTCCGGGTGTAATTCATACAGCAGGTGATTTTATGAACGAATATATAGATAAATTGAATATGTATCTGCCGATTGATTTTGCGGATGAGGAAAATAATGCCTACCGTCAGTATTTGATTGAGAGCTTTCATGAAAATTGTGAAAAGGGAAAGCATCAATTTGCATTGATGGCTTTTCACATGCTCTTTATGTCATTCCTGTACAAGGAATTCTGGGAGTTAAAACAATTCAGCTTCAGCAAAGTGCAGGGATTATGTAAGTCAGATGCAAAATTTAATGGAATAAACAATATTTTTGAGGCATCCATTATTCCGGAAAAAACCATGATAGACCAGTACCTGAGCATTCATTCATGGCATGTAAATAAAAAGAATGCTGTAAAAGAATTTGTAGATAAAAGGGATAACTGTGCCCATGCGAGCGGTTTCATTCAATACGATGCGAGTGAATCAGAAAGAATTTATCTGGATGTTCTTGATCAGGCACAGAAAATATCACAGGCTAATAAGCAAAATGTAGTTGACATCATTCAGAAGAAATTGATTGATTTTATTAAAAACGAAGATGAATTTAATGCGAAAACAAGCGGCGAATTTATTTCTGATCTGATAAGAGAAGTAAAGATATCACCCCGTGATATCAGTTATGTTTTATCAGCTGATACGCCACAGATTGTAACGGATGATACTTCAGGCATTTTCGTTGTTGCATATTTTTTTGCCATGCTGCAGCTGCATTCCGGGTATCTGCAAAATTCTGTTGAAAATACCCTGAATATTCCTGACGAATATTTTGCGGACAGGCTTTATCTCTATCTCGATACACTTGATGCCGACAGGAAACTGGCATTACAGGTGCAGGTCGAGGATGAAATGGAATATTTAAATGCCTGCGGTACTCTGATATCGGTTGGGAAACTTTCTGATATCTGGTGAAAATCGGAATTTTGCATTACATAAAACGGCGCGAACCCTGAACCCACCCGGTTCGGCTTCGCGCCATAACCTGCGGAAGAAGGGACTTGAACCCTGAAAAGTGACCATGGAAATACAGTAAAATCAATGGTTTCAGGATATTCAGGAGGAAAAGTGACCAAAAAAGTGACCATTTAGAAAAATACGCAAGAAAGGAGAATCTTGCACATATGTTAGGACATTTAAATAAGTCCTTTATCAGTTGTAGCGATATGATTGTTAGAGGGCTTATTTGTGTGGCTTAACATGATTACAGAGGGAAGTTTCACAAATTGTATTCAAACGCCCATATGAGCCTCACAGAGTGTCACAGAGGTATTCTGAGACCACACATCCATCAGTAACTTAAAAACATCATTTCATTGACAAAATCACACTATCAAAATCACATTCCCAAAATTAAAAACTAAATAATCAAAATCGAAGGAGGAACAAAATAAATGCCAAGAGTAAAAGGAACGCAGGCATTATCAGCTCATCAGATGGCAAGGCGTATATGTGAAAGAGATGATAATGTTTATGATAAGAGGATTATCGAAAATATCCTTAACATGTATACGGATGAATGCAGGGAAGCAATACTGCGTGGAGAAAGAGTGCTGATCTCAAGGGTGGGTACGATTATCCCCGAGGTAAAAGTCCATGAGGGAAACTTTAACCTGCCAAGATGCAATAAGGAGCTTCCTGTATAATTCAAATATAGGGAATTCCAAGAAGGGTGGTTGATAA
>OFFM01000889.1_pt1 | contig 19688 bp, 16 predicted proteins | sample 1521401 | NCBI WGS metagenome assembly OFFM01 (sample SAMEA3504118, study PRJEB24116) | mouse gut metagenome | biome: mouse gut; feature: mouse-associated habitat; material: faeces | place: Denmark | collected 2011
CGGCCGCCATTGCGGCGCGGGCCTTAGCCACACGCCCCGATACACGGTTGATAAAGCTTGTGAGCTGCGCTATGTATATTATTACCAGCAGCGAGGCGAGCACCACACTGAGCGCCACCATTCCGAGCCAGTCGGATATATGCATGAGCCACTGATTGACGTATCGGCCGTGGTTGCCCCCCCAGTATACGGCAGTATCGGCGCTGTAAGTCACCAGGCCGAGGATTATCGACAAGGCCACCGTCGTAAACAGGCACTTGAAAGAGAAGGGCCAGAAGCGCACCTTCACCAGCCCGAAAAGCGACATGCCCAGCATCCCGGTATAAAACACCAGTACCAGCGAGCTCAGGCCGAAGGTGTCGACCAGCAGCAGATGTGCCAGCGATGCCCCGGCCGCCCCTCCGGGATTGTGGATGGGCTGCCCCGAGTCGGCAGCCTCGGCTATCGTGCGGCCTTCAATCAGGCTCTGGTCGGCAATGCCGGTCTTGAGGTAGCCGAAAGTGACTATCAGCGCCACGGCCGACAGCACGACCAGCAATACGCCAAGTATGTGACGGTTGCGGGGATTGCGGAAGAATGCTTTCACGGCACCGATGCGCGGGCCGGGCGAAGGCTTGCGCCGCGGGCGCTCCGGCTCTTGCGACGGTGTGGGCTTGCGACGGGGTTTGGCGGCTTGCGCGGCCGGCGATGCCGTTGACTTCGGCGCGTCGGATACAGTGCCTGCCATCGGGTCAAACCCGCCCATCGACAGGTCTATCGAGGAAGTTGATTTCATTTGGAGTGAGGAAAGTGGGAGTCTGCGCCTGCGAGCTGCGATATTACCCCGGCAGGGTCATCGGCGCTGAACACGGCATTGCCGGCCACGAGCACATCGGCTCCGGCCGAGGCAAGCGCGGCGGCGTTGGCGGTGCTTACGCCGCCGTCTATCTCGATAAGAGCGTGTGAGCCGGTAGCGGCAATCAGCTCGCGCAGACGCTTGATTTTATTATATGTGTTGTCTATGAATTTCTGGCCGCCGAATCCGGGGTTGACGCTCATCAGCAATACCATGTCGAGGTCGGCGATGATATCCTGGAGGAGCGCCACCGGCGTGGCCGGATTGAGAGTCACGGCTGCTTTCATGCCCGCAGCCTTGATCGCCTCTACGGTGCGGTGGAGATGCGTGCAGGCCTCGAGGTGCACGTTCATGATAGCCGCGCCGCAGTCGCGCACCCGGCTCACATACTTTTGCGGCTCCACTATCATCAGATGCACATCGAGGGGCTTGGCGGTCAGCCGGGATATCGACTCTATCACCGGGAAGCCAAAGGAGATGTTGGGCACAAACACGCCGTCCATCACATCGCAGTGAATCCACGCCGCCTCTGAGCGGTCTATCATGGCCACGCTCTCGCCCAGGCGGGCAAAGTCGGCCGACAGCAGGGAAGGTGAAACGATCATGCGGCAGTCGTTTTTTTCTTTGAAAGCATACGGTAAAGGATAAACGCCACACATGCGGCGCCTATCACGAGGCCACCCATCGACAGATATGTATTGTACTCCTCGACCTTGACAAAGAGTTGCTCGAGCGAAACCATGGTGGAGAGCCACCAGCCCATCGCGCCGAGGATACAGTTCCATACCAGAGCGCCCAGCCCGGTAAATACGACAAACACGCCGAGATTCATGCGCGCCAGTCCGGCCGGTATGGATATCAGCTGTCTCACGGCCGGTATCAGACGCCCTACAAAGGTCGATACGGCGCCGTGGCGGTCAAAATAGCGCTCGGCCTTGTCGACTTTCTCCCGGTCTATCAGACATGCGTGACCTATGCGCGAGTCGGCGAATTTATATACCAGCGGACGCCCTATCCACAGAGCCAGGAAATAATTGATAAGACCGCCCACTATAGCGCCGGCTGTGGCCACGAGTACCACTAAGAATATATTCATGTCGTCGCCGCGGGTACACGCGAGGTATGCGGCCGGAGGCACCACCACTTCCGACGGGAAGGGCACGAAAGAGCTCTCTATGACCATGAATACAAAGACAAATAGATAAGAAGCATTCTCGACAAACCACTGAAAAAACTCGGCGGCGTCGAATATCGCAAGCGGCAGAAACATACCTGACATATTGGAGATGGTGACGGTGTGTGGGTTTTCAATGGCAAATTTACGCAATTTCCCCGACACTTGCACAAACCTTTTTGCAATAGGCTTGTTTTTATGGTATCAATCCAACTATTAAACCCGACTGCAATTATGGCAAAGAAAAGCATAAAAGGCACACGCACTGAACAGAACATCGTAAACGCATTTGTCGCCGAGACCGGCGCATATGCCCGATACACATATTACGCACAGGCCGCCGACAAGGAGCAATATTTCCCTATCGGTGAGATATTCCGCAATACAGCCGAAAACGAGCTGCGCCACGCAAAGGTATTCCTCAAGATGCTCGAGGACACCGTAGTCGACGCCGGCGGCTCGGTCGACGCCGGATTCCTGGGCAAGACCGCCGACAACCTGCGCACCTCCATCAAGGAAGAGAAGCAGGAGGGCTATGAGTTTTATCTCGCCGCCGCCAAGACTGCCACCGAGGAAGGCTTCGACGATATCGCCGCCCACTTCGAGGCCATCGCATCTATCGAGAAGCGTCACTGCGAGCGGTTTGAGCTGCTGCTCAAGCAGGTCGAGGACGGTACGGTATGGAAGCGCGAGAAGCCCATCAAGTGGCAGTGCCTCGTATGCGGATACGTTCACGAGGGCCTCACTCCTCCCGATGTATGCCCTGCCTGCGACCACCCCTATCAGCACTATATGCCTCTCGACATAGAGATGTAAACACTGCGACCCTCTCGCCTCTGAGCCATGCCGGCTGCCACACCCGCGGCAGCCGGCATGACTCTATATATATGTACACGTACCGCCGCATATTTTTTTTGTGAATATTGCCTGCGGTTGCCGATTTTTTACTAACTTTGAACATAATTTTTACGCATATACAAGACTCAATCATAGAAATGCAACCCAACGATTTTCGCAACTTCGCCGTCAAAGGGCTGGGCATGAACGGCCTTGCCCTCGACCAGTACACCTCGGCAATCAGCAGCATCAGCGCCAATTATATCAACCCCAGCATCATCGAGGAGCGCCAGCTCAACGTAGCGCAGATGGACGTATTCTCCCGCCTGATGATGGATCGCATCATATTCCTCGGCACCGAGGTCAACGACTATACCGCCAACGTGATTCAGGCCCAGCTCCTCTACCTCGACTCGGCCGATCCCGGCAAGGACGTCAGCATCTACATCAACTCTCCCGGCGGCAGCGTATATGCCGGCCTGGGCATATACGACACCATGCAGTATATCTCCAGCGACGTGGCCACTATCTGCACCGGCATGGCCGCATCGATGGCAGCCGTGCTGCTCGTGTCGGGCCAGCAGGGCAAGCGCTTTGCGCTGCGCCACTCCCGCGTGATGATACACCAGCCCATGGGCGGCGCCCAGGGCCAGGCCAGCGATATCGAGATTACCGCCCGCGAGATCAAGAAGCTCAAGCACGAGCTCTACACCATCATCGCCGACCACTCGGGCCAGCCCTTTGACCGTGTCGAGCGCGACTCCGACCGCGACTACTGGATGACGGCCGAGGAAGCCCGCGAGTATGGCATGATCGACCAGGTACTCGTCAAAGCCAAGCACTGATGGCACGCCCGCGCAAACCGCAGGAGCTGTGCGGGTGGTGCGGCCGGCCGGCCGACCCCACCCTGCAGCGATACCTGATACCGGCCAATGAAGGCCCCGGCATGGTGTGCACCGACTGTGTGGAGTTGATGCACCAGATGATTGCCGAGCAATTTCCGCAGCAGTCTGAGCAGTCAAAGAATGATTTTGCCCGCGAGATGGACGGCAAGCTCCCTACCCCGCACGAGATCAAGCGTCGCCTCGACGAGTATGTCATCGGGCAGGAGCAGGCCAAGAAATTTCTCTCCGTGGCCGTCTACAACCACTACAAGCGTCTGCTGCAGGAGCGCGGCGCCGATGATGTCGATATCGAGAAGAGCAACATCATCATCGTCGGCCCCACCGGCACCGGCAAGACTCTGCTCGCCCGCACCATAGCCCGTATGCTCGACGTGCCCTTCACCATCGTCGACGCCACCGTGCTCACCCAGGCCGGATATGTGGGCGAGGACATCGAGAGCCTGCTCACCCGCCTGCTCCAGGCCGCCGACTACGACGTCGACAAGGCCCAGCGGGGCATCGTATTCATCGACGAGATAGATAAGATTGCACGCAAGGGCGACAACCCATCCATCACCCGCGACGTATCGGGCGAGGGTGTGCAGCAGGGCCTGCTCAAGCTGCTCGAAGGCTCTGTCGTCAACGTGCCCCCACAGGGCGGACGCAAGCACCCCGAGCAGAAGATGATACCCGTCGACACCAAGGATATCCTCTTTATATGCGGCGGCGCCTTTGAGGGCATCGAGCAGAAGATTGCCCACCGCCTCAACAGCCACGTGGTGGGCTATGCCACCGACGGCGACCGTACCCGCCTGCGCGACAAGCAAGACTATCTGCGCTATGTCGCTCCCCAAGACTTGCGCTCGTATGGCCTCATCCCCGAGATAATCGGTCGCCTGCCCATACTCACCCACCTGGAGCCGCTCGACCGCGACGCGCTCCACAAGGTACTCACCGAGCCCAAAAACGCCATCACCCGCCAGTACGAGAAGCTTTTCGCGATGGACAATGTCAAGCTGACCTTTGCCCCCGAGACTCTCGACTTCATCGTCGACAAAGCCATCGAGTACAAGCTCGGCGCCCGCGGCCTGCGCTCCATCACCGAGGCCATCATGGTCGACGCCATGTACGACATCCCCTCGGCACATGTGACCGAGTTTGTGGTGACGCCGGAGTATGCCCGCGAGAAATTTACCAACGCCCATTTCGAGGCTGCCGCCGTGTAAGCCCTCTCCCCTCACATCTAACCTCACAATCCGATTCCACCCACGGTCAATGGAGAACACTCTCACCCTCAGCGAAGCCCTCAAGCGCCACTTCGGCTTCGATACTTTCAAGGGCAATCAGGAGGCTATCATACGCAGCCTGCTCGATGACAACGATGTATTCGTGCTCATGCCCACCGGCGGCGGCAAGTCGCTCTGCTACCAGTTGCCGGCTCTTATCAGCGATGGCACCGCCATAGTGGTGTCGCCGCTGATCGCCCTGATGAAAAATCAGGTCGACGCCATGCGCAACTTCAGCGAAGACGACTCCATCGCCCACTTTCTCAACTCCTCCCTGACCCGCTCGCAGATAGACAAGGTAAAGGCCGACATACAGGGCGGCCGCACCAAACTGCTGTACGTAGCGCCGGAATCGCTCACCAAAGAAGACAACATCGAGTTTCTGAAGACGGTGCGGATCTCATTCTATGCCATCGACGAGGCGCACTGTATCTCGGAATGGGGCCACGACTTCCGTCCCGAGTACCGTCGCATCCGGCCTATCATCAATGAGATAGGCTCACGTCCGGTAATAGCGCTCACCGCCACCGCCACACCAAAGGTACAACACGATATCCAGAAGAACCTGGGCATGAACCAGGGCGCCGCAGTTTTCAAGTCATCGTTCAATCGTCCGAATCTTTACTACGAAGTACGGCCAAAGAATAAAAACACCGACCACGACATCATACGCTTCGTGCGCCAGCATCCCGGCAAGTCTGGCATCATCTACTGCCTGAGCCGCAAAAAAGTTGAGGAGCTGGCCGAGCTGCTGTGTGTCAATAAAATCAAGGCACTCCCATACCACGCCGGTATGGACCCCGCCACCCGCTCGGCAAATCAGGACGCATTCCTGATGGAGCGGGTCGACGTGATAGTCGCCACCATAGCCTTCGGCATGGGCATCGACAAGCCCGATGTGCGCTTTGTCATACACTACGACATGCCCAAGTCGCTTGAAGGGTACTATCAGGAGACCGGACGCGCGGGCCGCGACGGCGGCGAGGGATACTGCCTTACTTTCTATTCGTACCGCGACCTGCAGAAGATGGAAAAATTCATGCAGGGAAAGCCGGTGGCCGAGCAGGAAATCGGCCGCCAGCTGCTGGCCGAAACAGCCGCCTACGCTGAAAGCGCAGTGTGCAGGCGGCGCTCTCTCCTTTACTACTTCGGCGAGGCCTACGAGGCCGACAACTGCGGCAATTGTGATAATTGCAAAAATTCTAAGTCAAAAGTGGAAGCTAAAGAAGAGCTACTGTCGGTACTGGAGACTGTCCAGGCCCTTAAAGAGAAGTTTAAAGCAGAATATATCACGGATGTGATGCTCGGCAAGGCCACATCCGACATCCAGTCGTACCGCCATGACCGCCTTGAGGTCTTCGGCTGCGCCAAGGGCACCGAGGCGCGCTTTATCGGCGCTGTGATACGCCAGGCAATCCTGGCCGGGCTGCTCGACCGCGACATCGAGAATTACGGCACGCTGCGCCTTACCGATGCCGGCCGCGAGTTTATGAAGCATCCCAAGGCTTTCAAGGTGGTCGAGGACAGCGAGTTCAGCGACGACGACGAGGAGCCCACGCCCGTACAGGGTGGCGCCGGATGTGCCGCCGACCCTCAGCTGTATGCCATACTCTCGGCCCTGCGCAAGAAGATTGCCCAGAAGCTCGACCTGCCCCCATATGTGATATTCCAGGATCCGTCGCTCGACGCCATGGCCACCCTATACCCGGTGACTCTGGCCGAGCTTCAGAATATACCCGGAGTGGGCGAGGGCAAGGCGCGCCGATACGGCGAGGACTTCATCAAGGTAATCAAGACCTACGTCGACGACAACGATATCGAGCGTCCTGAAGACCTGCGGGTGCGCTCGGTAGCCAACAAGAGCAAGCGCAAGATCTCGATCATCCAGGCCATCGACCGCAAGATTGACCTGAGCGAGGTGGCCGTATCCAACGGCCTCGACTTCGACCAGCTGCTCGACGAGATTGAGTCGATTGTCAACTCGGGCAATAAAATCAACATATCCTACTTTATCGACGATATGCTCGACCCCGACGATCAGCAAGACATATTCGACCATTTCCGCCAGTGCCAGACAGGCTCCCTCGACGAGGCATACCGCGAGTTGTGCCCTGACTTTACCGAGGAGGAGGTGCGTCTGGTTCGCATCAAATTCCTGTCTGAGATGGGCAACTAACACCTGATACAATGGAATCAGCACTCAAAGACCTTTATCGCGCCCACACGGGCCACACTCCCCACAGCGTGGAGGAGCTGCCCTCGAGCGGCAGCAACCGACGTTACTTCCGCCTGTCGGCCCCGGGCTGCCCCACCCTGGTGGGCGTGCTGGGCACCATCGTGCAGGAGAATGACGCTTTCCTCTCTTTCGACGAACACTTTGCATCGAAGCAGCTGCCTGTGCCGCGGGTGGTGGCCGTCGCCCCCGACCGCATGTCGTATCTGCAGACCGACCTTGGCGACACACTGCTTTTCCATGCCATCGAGAAGGGCAGGCTCACCCGCGTATTCTCGCCCGAGGAGCGCGAGCTGCTTGTAAAGACCATACGCCGGCTGCCCGACTTCCAGTTTGCCGGAGCCGAGGGTCTCGACTTCACTAAATGCTATCCCGCGGCCGAGTTTGACCGCCGCAGCATCATGTGGGACCTCAATTACTTCAAGTACTGTTTCCTTAAGGCGACAGGGCTGGAGTTTGAGGAGGACAAGCTCGAAGACGACTTCAGCCGCATGGCCGATGTGCTGATGCAGAGCGACTCCACCACATTCATGTACCGCGACTTCCAGTCGCGCAATGTGATGATTGCCGATGGTGAGCCGTGGTTTATCGACTTCCAGGGCGGACGCCGCGGCCCGTTTTACTACGACGTAGCCTCATTTCTGTGGCAGGCCAAGGCCAATTTTCCCGACAGCCTGCGCCACGACCTCATACTGGAATACATCGACTCGGTACGCCGCTACCGCGACATCGACCCGGCGCAATTTCTCTACACCCTGCGCCACTTTGTGCTCTTCCGCACACTGCAGGTGCTCGGAGCCTACGGCTTCCGCGGATACTTCGAGAAAAAGCCTCACTTCATGCAGAGCGTACCCTTTGCCGTGGCAAACCTGCGGGCGCTGCTCGGAGAGCCGTTTGAGGAGTATCCTTATCTCACCGCGATGCTGCGGCGGCTGGTCGACATGAAGCAGTTCAGCGACGTGCTGCAGAAGCGTCAGCTCACTGTGCGCGTGCTCAGTTTCGCGTATAAGAAGGGCATACCCGCCGACCCGTCGGGCAATGGCGGCGGCTTTGTATTCGACTGCCGCGCGGTCAACAATCCCGGCAAATACGAGCGCTACAAGCCCTTTACCGGCCTCGACAAGCAGGTGATAGAGTTTCTTGAGGCCGACGGCGAGGTGATCACCTTCCTCGACCACTGCTACGCGCTGGTAGATGCCTCGGTCGAGCGCTACATGGAGCGTGGATTTACCAATCTGTCGGTAGCCTTTGGCTGCACCGGCGGCCAGCATCGCTCGGTATACTGTGCCCAGCACATGGCCGAGCACATCAACAAGCGCTACGGCGTCAAGGTCGAGCTGCTGCATCGCGAGCAAGACATCGAGCAACTCTTCAGCCCCCGCTGACGCGCCATGATGACGGGAATGATTTTTGCCGCAGGATACGGCACGAGGCTCAAGCCCTGGACCGACTCCCACCCCAAGGCTCTGGTGCCGGTGGGCGGCCGCCCGGCGCTCGACCGTGTGGTGGAGCGTATGCTCGACGCCGGGATAGACCGCATCGTGGTCAATACCCATCACTTTGCCGGGCAAATCCACGAGCACATCGCATCCCGGCCCTGGGCCGGCCATATCGTCATAAGCCACGAGCCCGAGTTGCTCGACACGGGCGGCGGCCTGCGCAAGGCTCTGCCGCTCATCGGCGACTCGCCGGTGCTCATCCACAATGCCGACATCATGACCGATATCGATCTGCGGGCCATGATTGATGCCCATCACAGCCTGCACGCCGACGCCACCCTGCTCACCGACTGCCGCGCCAGCGCCCGCTTCCTGCTCTTCCGCGCCGAGGGCACGCTTTGCGGATATTACCGCACCGACGGCACTCGCATGACGCCCGACCGGCTGCCGGCCGACGCAATCCGCAATGCCAAGGCACGATGCTTCGACGGCGTGCACATCGTGTCACAGTCGCTGTACGGCGATCTGCGGAAATACGCCCCCGACGATACCAAATTCTCAATAATCGACTTTTACCGTGAGGCCGGAATCGACCATCGCATCCATTGCTATGACAGGCCGGCCGACGCACGTTGGTACGACATAGGCCGCCCCGAGACTCTCGCCGCTGCCGACACATATTATACTCACACCCGATGACAAAACAGCTACTCGACCTGCGCATCGTATCGCGCCGCCGCCTGCCCGGCGGCATGTGGCACCTGGTATTCAGCCGCGCCGACGGCGAGCCGATGCCCGCTGTGCTGCCCGGACAGTTTGCACAGATACGCATCGACGGCACTCTGCTGCGCCGTCCCATCTCTATAAGCGACGTGCCCGACCCGATGCACCTCCACATGCTGGTGCGCCCGGTGGGCGATGCCACCTCGCGGCTGTGCTCGGCCGCCGAGGGCTCGGTATTCAATGTGCTGCTGCCGCTGGGCCGCGGATTCACCCCGGCCGGCGCGGGCGACAAGGTGCTGCTTGTCGGCGGAGGCGTCGGCTGCGCGCCGCTGGTGATGCTCTGCCGCAGCCTGGTCGCTGCCGGCGCCGAGGTCACAGTAGCTATAGGCGGCCGCACGGCTGCCGATGTCGATGCACTGCCCGAGATGTACCCCGGGGCGCGCGTGGCCGTGTCGACCGACGACGGCTCGCGAGGTCACCACGGCCTGGTGACTACCCTGCCCGAGATGGCGCTCGACTACTCTCGTATCTGCACCTGCGGCCCCACTCCCATGATGAAGGCCGTGGCGCGCATGGCCCGCGAGCGAGGCATCGACTGCGAGGTATCGCTTGAAAATATGATGGCCTGCGGCTTGGGCGCGTGCCTCTGCTGCATTGAAAAGACTGTCGAGGGCAATGTATGCGTATGCACCGAAGGCCCTGTATTCAATATAAACCGACTCACATGGCAATAAATCTAAGTGTCGATCTGGGCGCCGGTCTGCGCCTGTCCAATCCCGTGCTCACTGCATCGGGTACGTTTGGCTACGGCCGTGAGTTTGCTGATTTCATGGATCTCGACCGTCTTGGCGGATTCATCGTGAAAGGCACCACCCTGGAGCCCCGCGAGGGCAACGATGCCCCCCGCATGGTCGAGACACCCTCGGGTATGATAAATGCCGTGGGACTTCAGAATAAGGGTGTCGACTATTTCATCGAGCATATCTACCCCGGGCTCACCCGCTACAGCTCTGAGATCATCGTCAACGTATCGGGCAAGTCGGTGGCCGACTATGCTGCCGTGGCCGACCGCCTGGCGCCGCTCGACCGCATACGCGCCATTGAGGTCAACATATCGTGTCCCAACGTCAAAGCCGGCGGTATGGCATTCGGCACCACCACTGCCGGCGCCGCCGAGGTGACCGCCGAGGTGCGCCGTCACTGGCCGCGTCACCTCATGGTGAAGCTGTCGCCCAATGTCACCGACATCACCGAGATTGCTCTCGCCGCCGAGGGAGCCGGTGCCGATTCCGTGTCGCTCATCAACACTCTGCTGGCTATGGCGGTGGATGTGGAGCGCCGACGCGCCTGCATCAGCACTGTCACGGGCGGTCTGTCGGGCCCGGCGGTGCGGCCGGTGGCTGTGCGCATGGTATGGCAGGTGGCCCGCAAGGTGGGCATACCCGTGGTGGGCTTGGGCGGCATCACCTGCGCCGACGATGCGTTGCAGTTTATCATGGCCGGCGCGCGTGCCATACAGATCGGTACATACAATTTCGTCGACCCGGCCGTGGGCGTGAAGGTGGTCGACGGCATCGCCGACTATTTGGAGCGCCACGGCTTCAGCGACATCTCTGAAATCACGGGCATCATATGAGCGGATTTGTACACCTCCACGTCCACAGCCAGTACTCGCTGCTCGACGGTCAGGCATCTGTAGCCGGCATCGTAGACAAGGCGATGGCCGACGGTATGCCCGGCGTGGCACTTACCGACCATGGCGTGATGTATGGCGTGAAGGAGTTTATCAACTACGTCAACAAGAAAAACAAGGCTACCAAGGGCGCCATAAAAGACGCCGAGAAGCGCATCAGCGAGCTTGAGGCCGGCGCCGAGCCTGCCGAGGGCGAGAGCGTCGAGGGCCTTAAGGCTGAGATTGAGCGCCAGAAGGCCCGCATATTCAAGCCTATCATCGGCTGCGAGATGTATGTGGCCGAAAACTCGCGCCTCGACCGCGGCAACAAGCACGACACCGGCCGACATCTGGTGGTGCTGGCCAAAAACAAGACCGGATACAAAAACCTCATCAAACTCGTATCGCGCGCCTGGACTGAGGGCTACTATTTCCACCCCCGCACCGACAAGGAGTCGCTGGCGGCCCACCGCGAGGGTCTCATCATCAGCTCTGCATGTCTTGGCGGCGAGATACCCAAGCTGCTCGCCCGCGGCGACTTTGAGGAAGCCGACCGCCGAGTGCGCTGGTGGAAGGAAACGTTTGGCGAGGATTACTATATCGAGTTGCAGCGCCACAAGGCGACCGCCCCGCGGGCCAACCGTGAGGTGTACGAGATACAGAAGGCCATCGAGCCTCAGCTCATCGAGCTGGCCCGCAAGTACGATATCAAACTTATCGCCACCAACGACTCGCACTTTGTCAACGAGGAGGATGCCGAGGCCCACGACCATCTGATATGTGTGAGCACCAAGGTATTTCTCTCCGACGAGAAGCGTATGCTCTACACCAAGCAGGAGTGGCTCAAGACCACGGCCGAGATGCAGGCGCTATTTGCCGATATCCCCGAGGCCATCTCCAATACGATGGAGATTATCGACAAGGTGGAGACTTACTCCATCGACCACGAGCCCATCATGCCCAACTTTGCCATCCCTGAGGATTTCGGTACTGAGGAGGAGTATCGCCGGCGCATCACCGAGCAGGAGCTTTTTGACGAGTTTACCCGCGACGAGCACGGCAATGTGGTGCTGTCGCAGCAGGATGCCGAGGCCAAGATCAAGAAGCTGGGCGGATACGACAAACTGTACCGCATCAAGTTTGAGGCCGACTACCTGCGCAAGCTCGCCTATGAGGGGGCCGAGCGCCGCTACCCCACCCCGCTGAGCGAAGAGGTCGAGGAGCGCATCAATTTTGAGCTGCACATCATGAAGACGATGGGCTTTCCGGGCTACTTCCTCATCGTGCAGGATTTCATACGCGTGGGCCGCGAGGAGCTTGATGTGAGCATCGGCCCGGGCCGAGGCTCGGCCGCAGGCTCTGTGGTGGCATACTGCCTGGGCATCACACAGATCGACCCGCTGAAATACGACCTGCTTTTCGAGCGTTTTCTCAATCCCGACCGTATATCGCTTCCCGATATCGACGTGGACTTTGACGACGACGGCCGCAAGCGCGTGCTCGACTATGTCACCCGCAAGTACGGCGAGGCCAATGTCGCCCATATCATCACTTACGGCACTATGGCGGCCAAGTCGGCCATCAAGGATGTGGCCCGCGTGGAGCAGCTGCCCATCCCCGAGGCCAATCGCCTGTGCAAGCTCATCCCGGCCCACATGCCGCTCAAAGACGGCAAGGAGCTGAAGCCCACGCTTTCCAACTGCTACTCCTACGTGGCCGAGTTCAAGCCCGAGCTGGAGTCGCCCGACCCCACCGTGCGCACCACCCTGCGCTATGCCAAGGAGCTTGAGGGCAATGTGCGCAATACGGGCGTGCATGCCTGCGGCGTCATCATCTGCCGCGACGACGTCAGCGACTGGGTGCCCGTTAGCACCGCCGACGACAAGGAGGAGGGCAAGCTGCTTGTCACCCAATATGAGGGCAGCGTCATTGAGGAGACCGGCCTCATCAAGATGGACTTCCTGGGGCTGAAGACTCTCAGCATCATCAAGACAGCCATTGCCAATGTCAAGGCATCGCGGAGCATCGACATCGATATCGACAATATCCCCATCGACGACGAGCTTACTTACGCGCTTTACTCGCAGGGCCGCACGGTAGGTACGTTCCAGTTTGAGTCGGCCGGTATGCAGAAGTATCTGCGCGAGCTGCAGCCGTCGGTATTTGAAGATCTCATAGCCATGAACGCCCTCTACCGCCCGGGCCCCATGGACTACATCCCCGACTTCATCGCCCGCAAGCTCGGCCACGCCCCCATCGTATACGATATCCCGGTGATGGAGCGTTACCTCAAGGATACATACGGCGTGACCGTATACCAGGAGCAGGTCATGCTGCTGTCGCGACTGTTGGCCGGCTTTACACGCGGCCAGAGCGACACTCTGCGCAAGGCTATGGGTAAGAAGCTCATCGCCAAGATGAACGAGCTGGAAACACTTTTCTACGAAGGCGGCCAGAAAAACGGTCACAAGCGGGAGACTCTCGAAAAGATATGGGCCGACTGGAAAAAGTTTGCCTCCTATGCCTTCAACAAGAGTCACGCCACCTGCTACTCATGGGTGGCATACCAGACCGGCTATCTCAAGGCTCACTTCCCGGCCGAGTATATGGCCGCTGTGCTCACACACAACCGCGCCGACTCGGCCAAGCTGACCAACTTCATGGACGAGTGCCGCAACATGGGCATCACCGTCAAGGGGCCCGACGTCAACGAGTCGGTACGCGATTTCGGCGTGGCCGACGGCGGCAATGCCATCCGATTCGGTCTGTCGGCTATCAGCGGTATCGGCGACACGGTGGTGGAGGAGATTGTCAAGGCCCGCGCCGACCGTCCCTTTACCGATATATACGACTTCGTGGAGCGAGTGCCTGCCCGAGCCATCAACCGCCGCGTGTTTGAAAATCTCGCGCTGGCCGGAGCTTTCGACTGCTTCGACACTCTCAAGCGCGAGGATCTTGTCGACGAGGGCAGCGGACGCCAGGGCGACAGTATCCCGGAGCAGCTGCTGCGCTACGGCGACATGCACCAGAAGGCGCAGCTGCGCCAGGAGGCATCGCTCTTTGACTTTGCCGACGAGCAGCTCAACAGCGAGGCGCGCCCCCGCATACCCTCGGCCCTGGCCTGGGGAAATGTGCAGCGGCTCAACAAGGAGCGCGAGCTGGTGGGCATGTTTCTGTCGGCGCATCCGCTTGACCCGTATTATCTCGACCTCACCTACGGCACCAATATGTCTTTGAAGGAGCGCTCGGAACTCAGCCCGGTCGACGGGATGGAGGTGGCCTTTGGCGGTATAGTCACCGGCGCCGAGGAGCGGCTCACCCGTCAGGGCAAGAAGATGCTCATCGTGAAGATGGAAGACTACTCGGGCAGCTCCGACTTCGTGATGTTTCAGGAGCAGGCCCGCCAATGGGGCCATCTCGCCCAGCCCGGCGACCCGATACTCGTGCGCGGCCACTATGCGGCCGACCGCCAGGGCACGGTGCGCTTCAATCTGGTATCCATTACTCCCCTCGACGAGGTAAAGGGCAAGCTCATCGACAGCATCACCCTCACCACCACGGCCGACCACGGCCTGAGCAGCTTTGCCGACCTCATCAAGGAGCAGGTCACGGCCACCCCCGACAGCGATGCCTACCGCATCGGCCTCAACATCCAGGTCTACGACCCGAGTATCGAGCGCGCCTTGCCGCTGGCATCGTCAAAGCGCATACGCATCGACCGCGACTTCCTGCGCCGGCTCGACGAGGCCGACATTCCGTACAAGATAAACCCCAAGAAGTAATATAAACTCATAAAACATACCATACAATCATGGCACAGACTTTCACAGACGAGAATATCCGCGACATCATAGCATCGGGCAAGCCCGTTGTAATCGATTTCTGGGCGACATGGTGCGGCCCCTGCCGCGCTATGGCACCCGCCATCGACCAGCTGGCTCAGGAGTACGAGGGCCGCGTGGAGATCGGCAAGTACAATGTCGACGAGGAAGGCGACATCAGCTCTGAATACCGTATCATGTCGCTGCCCACCATCCTCTTTTTCAAAGACGGCAAGAAGACCGACTTGCGCCTGGTAGGCTCGCAGTCTATCGACAATCTCCGCGCCAAGGTGGAGCAGCTCCTGGCACTCTGACCCATCGCCGCTGCCTATGCCTTCAGTATCCGTACGCGGCGAGCAGATGCCCGCCTCCCCTATCCGTCGCCTGGTGCACTATGCCACCGAGGCCGAGCAGCGCGGTATCAAGGTGTACCGCCTCAATATCGGCCAGCCCGACGTGCCCACTCCGCCCCAGGCTTTTGAAGCGCTGCGCCATATCGACCGCAAAGTGCTCGAGTACAGCCCCTCTGAGGGTCTGCGCTCGCTGCGCGTGAAGCTGCGCGACTACTACAAGCGATACAATATCGATGTTGACGTCGACGACATCATCGTCACCACCGGCGGCTCCGAGGCCGTACTCTTTGCGTTTATGGCCTGCCTCGACCCCGGCGATGAAATCATCGTTCCCGAGCCGGCGTATGCCAATTACATGGCCTTTGCCATCTCGGCCGGCGCCAAGATAGTCACCATCCCGAGCAGCATCGACGATGGCTTCGAGCTGCCCCCGGTGGAGAAGTTTGAGGAGCTTATCACTCCGCGCACCAAGGGTATACTCATCTGCAATCCCAACAATCCCACCGGCTATCTCTACACCATGAAGGAGATGTTGCAGATACGCGACCTGGTGCTGCGCCACGACCTCTTCCTCTTTTCCGACGAGGTCTACCGCGAGTTTTGCTACACGGGCGCGCCGTATATCTCGGCATTTCATCTGCCGGGCATAGAGGAGCAGGTGGTGCTGATCGACTCGGTGTCGAAGCGCTACAATGAGTGTGGCATACGCATCGGAGCGCTCATCACCAAGCACAAGGAGCTTAAGAAGAATGTGATGAAATTTTGCCAGGCCCGTCTTAGCCCGCCCTTGCTGGGCCAGATTGTGGCTGAGGCTTCCATCGACACCCCGGCCGAGTATATGCTCGAGACCTACAATGAATATGTGGAGCGGCGCAAATTTCTGGTCGACCGTATCAACCGCATCCCGGGCTGCTACACTCCCATACCGATGGGCGCTTTCTACACGGTGGTACGCCTGCCGGTCGACGATGCCGACGACTTCTGCCGCTGGTGCCTTACCGACTTCGACTACGAGGGCGAGACCGTATTCATGGCTCCGGCCTCAGGCTTCTACACCACACCCGGTCGCGGACTCAACGAGGTGCGCATGGCTTATGTGCTCAACCGCGCCGACCTCGCCCGCGCCATGGTGGTGCTTGAGAAAGCCCTGGAGGCTTACAACTCCCGCGCCAAGTGACCATATCGCCCATGAGATTCATCACAGCTGCAATACTCACCCTGTCGGCGCTCGCAGCGAGCGCCGACAGCATACCCGCTACCAAGGTCGACTACATGCCCAAAATCGGCGGCACGATACGTGCCCGCTGGGAGATGCAGACCGACGGCGGTCTCAACCGCTTTCAGCTGCTCAATGCCCGCGTGACTCTCGCCGGCAAGATTGCCGCGCCGATTGACTATTTCATGCAGGCCGACCTCTGCGACTGCGGGTCGATGAAGTTTCTCGACGGATGGGTGCGCATGTCGCTTTTCCGCGGCTTCCGCGTGCAGGCCGGTCAGTTTCGTGTGCCCTTTGGCATCGATACTTTCCGCGGCCCTGGAAACTACATCTTTGCCAACCGCTCCTTTATCGGCCGGTATATCTGCAACCGCCGCGCCGTCGGCGTCAAGGCGTCGTACGCCATACCCGCCGTGCCGGTCGAGGTCGAGGCCGGTGTATTTGACCCCGGCACAATCGGCGACCATAAGGCTTGGTCGCATCAGAAGACATGGGCTGCCAAGGCTGTCGCCTCGCTGGGCGACTTCAAGGTGGCCACAGGCGTGGTAAGCGACTCGCCCGACTCTGTGCGCTACAATATCGCCGACGCGGCCGTCGTATACAGCTGCGGACGCTGGCAGGCCGAGGCCGAGTATATGTACAAGCATTATACCGGCCGCAGCCATCGTGCCACTCATGCTGCACACGCCTGGGTAGACTACGCCATGCCTGTGCGCGCGGGGATTTTCAATCAAGCCTCGTTTCAGGGGCGGTTTGATGTGATGACGGCCGGCTCCGACGGCCGCCGCGACGACACGGGGCTGCTGTATACCAATCAGCCGGCGCGCCGCCGCATCACCTTAGGCGCCACCATGAGCCGCATCGCCGGCACCCGCCACGCCGACCTGCGGCTCAACTACGAAAAGTATTTTTACAACAGCGGAGTATCTGCTCCCGACGGTCTCGGCGACAAAATCGTGGCCGAGCTCGTACTGAAATTCTGACAGCCAATGAAACTTGTATCCTGGAATGTCAACGGCCTGCGAGCCGTCATGGGCAAGGGATTTGCCGACATATTTGCGGGATTTGACGCCGACTGTGTGTGCCTGCAGGAGATAAAGATGCAGGAGGGGCAGCTCGACCTCAATTTCGACGGATATCGCGTGTACTGCAATTACGCCGAGCGCAAGGGCTACTCCGGCACTGCCATCATAGCCCGCGACACCGAGGCCGACGCCACGCGCGGTATCGGCATGGCCGAACACGACACCGAGGGACGTGTGCTCACGCTCGACCTCGGCAAGATATACCTGGTATGCTGCTACACACCCAACTCACAGACCGAGCTGGCGCGGCTCGACTACCGCATGGAGTGGGACGAGGCTTTCGCGGCGTATGTCTCGGAGCTCGACAGCCGCAAGCCGGTGGTGATATGCGGCGACCTCAATGTGGCACATCAGGACATCGATCTGGCCAATCCCCAGCGCAACCACCGCAATCCGGGCTTTACCGACGAGGAGCGTGCATCCTTTGGCCGGCTGCTCGACCGTGGATTTGTCGACACTTTCCGCTACATGCATCCCGACCGGCGCGAGGCTTACTCCTGGTGGAGCTACCGCTTCAACAGCCGCGCCAAGAATATCGGCTGGCGTATCGACTATTTCCTCATCTCCGAGCGGCTCACACCGCACCTGAAATCGGCAGAGATTCACGCCGACATCACCGGCTCAGACCACTGCCCGGTGTCAATCGAACTCGATATCTGACCAATCACAAATTTTGCAATCCGGCGGAATTTGTGTAAATTTGCCGCCGGATTCACAAGTTAGATTACATATCCAGATGAACGTTTCACAATTTATGGATAGCCTGCGCGGGCGGTTTCCCGGCGAGCCCGAGTACCTGCAGGCTGTAGAAGAAGTGGTCGGCTCGATAGCCGACGTATACGACCGTTATCCGGCTTTCGACGCCCAGAATCTCCTCGAGAGGCTCTGCATACCCGATCGCGTGTTTACATTCCGCGTGTCGTGGGTCGACGACCATGGCAAGGTACGCAACAATATGGGCTACCGTATCCAGCACTGCAATGCCATCGGCCCGTACAAGGGAGGCATACGCTTTCACTCGTCGGTCAATCTGTCGATACTTAAATTCCTCGCTTTCGAGCAGACATTCAAAAACTCTCTCACTACGCTTGCCATGGGCGGCGCCAAGGGCGGCAGCGACTTCTCACCACGCGGTAAGAGCGATATGGAAATCATGCGCTTCTGCCAGGCATTTGTCACTGAGCTGTGGCGCAACATCGGCCCTGACACCGACGTGCCCGCCGGCGATATCGGTGTAGGCGGCCGCGAGGTGGGATACATGTATGGCTGGTACAAGAAGATGGCCCGCGAGTTTACGGGTACGTTCACCGGCAAAGGCATCGATTTCGGCGGCTCGCTCATGCGCCCCGAGGCTACCGGGTACGGCAATGTATATTTCCTGCTCAATATGCTGGCCACCCGCGGCATCAGCCTGGAGGGCAAACGCGTGGCCATCTCCGGCTCGGGCAATGTGGCGCTGTATACGGCGCAGAAACTGCTCTCGCTCGGCGCCAAGGTCGTGTCGATGAGCGACAGCGACGGCTCGGTGGTGATTGCCGACGGTCTCACGGCCGACGACTTCGAGGAAATATTTGAGCTGAAGACCATGTACCGCGGACGCATCAGCGAGTTTGCCGAGCGCCACCCCGACCGCTGCGTCTATTACCGTCGCGAGCGTCCGTGGCGCCACGTGGCCGCCGATATCGCCATGCCCTCTGCCACACAGAACGAGCTCGATGGCGACGACGCCCGCGCGCTGCTTGCAGCCGGCGTGATTGCCGTGAGCGAGGGTGCCAATATGCCGTCCACGCCCGAGGCCATACGCGAGTTCCAAGCCGCGCGTATCCTGTATGCGCCCGGCAAAGCCGCCAATGCCGGAGGTGTCGCCGTGAGCGGTCTTGAGATGGCTCAGAACGCTCAGAAGGTGAGCTGGACCGCCGAGGAAGTAGACGCCAAGCTGCGCGACATCATGGCCGACATACACGCCCAGTGTCTGAAATACGGTACCGGCACCGACGGATATGTCAATTATGTGAAGGGCGCCAACACGGCCGGATTCCTGAAAGTCGCCCGCGCAATGATGGCCCAGGGCGTGATTTGATACTCACACAGCTGTAAAATCAGCAGCGGCCGGAGGGGTTCATTCCTCCG
>OFFM01000893.1_pt1 | contig 19598 bp, 13 predicted proteins | sample 1521401 | NCBI WGS metagenome assembly OFFM01 (sample SAMEA3504118, study PRJEB24116) | mouse gut metagenome | biome: mouse gut; feature: mouse-associated habitat; material: faeces | place: Denmark | collected 2011
CCGCAGCCGCTGTGATATTTGCGGCAGGTGCCGGCATGGTGACACACGCCGGTAAAGGGCCACATGTCGTGCATGGTCCATACGGTTGGCCGCATCGAGGCGATCCGGCCTATCTCGCCGAGCGACAGCATGCCCTGGTTGACCCAGCCCAGCACGACGGCATCGGCGCCGAGTATCTCGGGATGGCGGCTGAGCGGGAGGCCGTCGGTGGCAATGGAGGTCTTAAAGAGGTCGGAGCGCGAGCGGCCGTTGCGGGCAAAGATGCGCAGGTGCTCCATATAAAAGGGCAGGCGCGAGCGCAGGCGCGGGGCGGCCTCAACTATCCACGGCTCGGGGCGGCGGGCGCTCACCACGAGCATACGGGCATCGACACCATCGGCGCGCAGCGCCTCGACAAGGCGCCGTGTCACAGTCGAGGCGCCGCCCAGGCTGTCGCTGTGATTGACAAATACGACTCTCATCGCCGCGGCAGCATACGGGCGAGGCGCCCGGGCAGTGGCAGCGGCTCGCGGTAGATGATGATGGCCACAAAGCCGGCCAGGATGAAGAAGCGCACTATGTAATTGACCACTGCCCAGGGGGTGAGCAGATACATGCCGGCCACGTAAAGCACGGCGGCAATGGCAAAGTACGACAGTATGCGGCCGGTCTCATAGCCGATGGGATGCTTGACTCGACCCACAAAGTACGACGCGAGCATCATGGTGGCGTAGGAGGCCAGGGCTGCCCAGGCGCAGCCCATGTAGCCGATGCGGGGCACGAGCAGGGCGTTGGCGCCGAGCGTGACGGCCAGGCCGAGCAGCGAGAACCATGCGCCCCACATGGTGCGGTCGGTGAGCTTGTACCACAGCGACAGATTGAAGAATATGCCGAAGAACAGCTCGGCCATCATCACCACAGGCACCACCCGCAGCCCCGAGAAGTAGCGCGGCGATATGAAGTATTTGATGATGTCGAGATAAAACATCACGCCCATGAATATGAGCAGCCCGAAGAGCACAAAGTACTTCATCGCATCGCGGTATGCCTGATGCTTGCCCTCGCCGCCCTCTTTGTTGCGGGCAAAGATAAAGGGCTCGTATGCAAAGCGGAACGCCTGTATGAACATCAGCATCACGATGGCAATCTTGTAGTTGGCGCCGTATATGCCGAGGTCTTCCATGGCGGTGGAGGGATCGGCGGCCAGCGCGGGGTAGATTATCTTGTCGATGGTCTGATTCATGATACCGGCCACGCCGAGCACCAGCAGCGGCAGCGAGTACACGATCATCTCGCGCCACAGGCGCAGGTTGAAGCGGTAGGGGAAGCCGCGCAGCTCGGGTATCATCAGCACGAGGTTGACAGCCGACGAGGCGAGGTTTGCCACGAAGATGTATCCGATGCCAAACGACGGCACATACCACCACGACACCGCAGCCGGCGCCACGCGCATCAGCCACGGGCACAGCAGGATGAAGAAGAGGTTGAGCCCGATATTGACGCCGATGCTCACCAGCCGCAGCATGGCAAAACGCACCGGCCGCTTGCGGTACCGCAGCAGACTGAAGGGCATGGCCAGGAAGGCGTCGATGGCCACGCACAGCGCCATCATCATTATGTACTCGGGATGGTCGCCGCAGTGCATGGCCCGGCTCACCGGCCCGAGAAACGCCCACACGCCCAGCACAAAGAGGGTCGAGGTGGTGCCCAGCGATATGACCGATGTGGAGTATACCTCCATGGGGTCGTGCCACCGCTCGTGATTGGCAAAGCGGAAAAAACCCGTCTCCATGCCGTAGATGAGTATGATGAGGGCGAGGGCCACAGCCGAGTACACATAGGTGACCACGCCGTAGTCGGCCACGGCAAATGTGATGGTGTACAGCGGCACGAGACACCAGTTGAGAAAGCGTCCCACGATGGAGCTCACGCCGTATATGGCCGTATCCTTGGCCAGCGATTTTATTCCTGCCATATCTATATAAATATGTGTAGCGCGCCGGCGGCTCAGCCGAAGAGGCCGAGAGTGCGGTCGGGGCGCTGCGAGCCGAGATGCTCAAAGGCGAGCGGCGTGACCTCGCGGCCGCGGGGCGTGCGCTTCAGAAATCCCTCCTTGATGAGATACGGCTCGTATACCTCCTCGATGGTGCCGGGGTCCTCGCCCAGCGCGGTGGCGATGGTCGAGAGGCCCACGGGGCCGCCGCGGAATTTCTGTATGATGGTGTGTAATATCTTGTTGTCGACCTCGTCGAGCCCGTATCGGTCGATGTTGAGAGCCTCGAGGGCGTAGCGGGCGATGGCGGGGTCGATGTGGCCCTCGCCCTTGACCTGGGCGAAGTCGCGCACACGGCGCAGCAGGGCATTGGCGATACGCGGCGTGCCGCGCGAGCGCATGGCGATCTCATCGGCCGCCTCGACCGAGCACTCGACTCTGAGCAGCGAGGCCGAGCGCAGTATGATGCGGCGCAGCACGCGGTGGTCGTAATACTCCAGATGGCAGTTGATGCCGAAGCGCGCGCGCAGCGGCGATGTGAGCAGACCGCTGCGGGTGGTGGCGCCCACCAGCGTGAAGGGGTTGAGCGAAAGCTGCACGCTGCGTGCGCCGGGGCCCTTGTCGATCATGATGTCGATGCGGTAGTCTTCCATAGCCGAGTACAGATACTCCTCGACCACGCGGCTCAGGCGGTGTATCTCGTCGATAAAGAGCACATCGTTGGGCTCCAGCGAGGTGAGTATGCCGGCCAGGTCGCCGGGCTTGTCGAGCACCGGGCCCGACGTGACCTTGAATCCCACGCCCAACTCATTGGATATGATGCCGGCCAGGGTGGTCTTGCCCAGGCCGGGAGGCCCGTAGAGCAGTATATGGTCGAGGGCCTCGCCGCGCATACGGGCGGCGGCCACAAACACGCGCAGGTTGTCGACCACCTTGTCTTGACCGCTGAAAGCCTCGAAGCGCTCGGGACGCAGTGCGCGCTCCAGCTCGGCGTCGGCCTCGCCGGCGCTGCGGGCGCGTATGTCGAAATCGTCTTGTTCCATCTAAGGTCGCGGGGAGTCGAGTTTTTCGTTTATGCGGGCCACCACGCTCTCTGGCTTGATGGCGGCCAGGCAGAGATAGTCGCCGCGGTAGCAGGGCTTCTGACCGAATACCGAGCAGGGCCGGCATGTCATGGGCAGCTGGATGGTGTCGGCATCGGCCTGGCGCCAGCCCTTGAATCCGCAGTAGGGATGCGTGGCGCCCCATATGCTGAGGGTGGGCGCGCCGGCTATCGAGGCCAGATGCATGTTGGCCGAGTCCATGGTGAGCACGGCATCCATGTGGTTGAGCAGGGCGAGCTCGGCGCCGAAGCCGTAGCGCTTGCCTGCGAGCGAGACCACATTGGGGTGCCCCTCGGCGAGGCGCTCCAGCTCGGGGGCGTCCTCGGGGCCGCCGAGCAGAAATATACGCAGACCTGAGCGCCCGGCCATAGCATCGATCACCCGGGCCATGAGCCCGGCCGGATACACCTTGCCGGCATGGGCGGCCGACGGCGCTATGGCCAGCCACTGCTCGCCGGCAGCCTTGGGCGGCGTGATGGCGGCGAAGAGGGCGGGGTCGGCCTTGCCGCGGCCGTCGAAAAGACCGTCGAAGCGGTCGGTCAGCGGCAGCCCGGCCTTGAAGAATACCTCGCGGTAGCGGGAGCGCTGCGACACCAGCGGCAGCATCACCTTGGAGCGGCGGCGTGTGAGGGCGCGCTTGCCGGCACGGCCCTTGTTGATATGCCACGAGCGTATGCCATGCAGGCGGCAGGCCATGCGCATCACCCGGGTACGCAATACATCGTGCAGGTCGACAAAGGCGTCGAAGCGGTAGCGGGCGTTGAGCCGGGCCACCAGCCGCATCATGCCGCGGGCGCCGCGGTACTCGCCGTGCACGTCGGCGCCGACGAGGGTGAGATTGGCCGGGGCGCCGACAAACATGCCTGTCATCGCTGGCCGCGTCACCATCACGAAGCGCACATCGGGATAGCAGCGGCAGGCGCTGTAGACGACCGGGATGGTCATGGCCACGTCGCCAAACGCCGAGAAGCGGGCGATGAGCACGCTCACCAGGCCGCGGTCGTTGCCCGTGCGCGAGCTACTTGCCGCCATACAGCACGGGATTGGTATCGGCGTCGTTGTACATCTTCATCTGGCGGTATACCTTCATGTACTTGCGGCCGGCGGCGATATCGTCGATGAGGCAGTCGATGGCGGCCGAGAGGTCGGTGCGCTGCTGCAGCAGTATGTCGAGCTTGCCGGCGCATCGGGCGCGGTGGTCGGGCGCGGCGTCGGCGCGTGTGGCCTCGGCACGCATGTGATATATCTTGAGGGCGAGTATCGACAGACGGTCGATGGCCCAGGCGGGGGTCTCGGTGTTGATGGTGGCGTCGGGCGCGGTGGCCACTCCGGCGTAGAGGTCGCGGAAGTAGGTGTCGAGCTCCTCGACCATATCGGTGCGGTCTTGATTGGAGCGGTCGATACGGCGCTTGAGCACCAGGGCCTCGGCGGGGTCGATGGCGGGGTCGCGTATCACATCTTCCATGTGCCACTGGCGGGCGTCGATGAGGTTTTTCTCAAAGAGGGTATGCTCTACCGAGCCCTCGGGATAGGGATTGGCCACGGGGGCGTCGATGTCGTCACTCACGTGGTATGCCTCGACGCAGCGGTCGAATACCGTATTGCAGTTTTCAGCGAAAGTCATATCTACACTTGTTTTGCACAAAGATAATAGAAAAACCTCACAAGCCATCACCACCTCGCAAAAAAATCTTGCCATCGCGGCGCGGCCGGGCATAAAAAAAGCGGCTCTCCCGATGGGAAAACCGCTGCTTTTGATTTTGTCGGGGTGACTAGACTCGAACTAGCGACCTCACGCCCCCCAGACGCGTACTCTAACCAACTGAGCTACACCCCGATTGAGCTTCAAAAGCGCTGCAAAGTTAAGTATGTTTTTCATATTTTCCAAATTTTTTAAGGAATTTCTTTTTGTTTTTTTGAAAAAGTTTTCAATCTTATTTACATATCGCTAACATTCAGCAGATTACGTCCGGAGCATTTTTTATAGTGGCTCAAAGTAGATTATATCGGGATATTTCACTAATTTTGCATGAATATTACATACATAAAACATGATGAAAGAGACAGATATATGCTGTATCGGCCACATCACTCTTGACAAAATAGTAACACCGCGCATGACTGTGCATTCGCCCGGCGGCACGGCGTTCTACTTCGCCCACGCCATGAGCAGCCTGCATGCCGACAATTTTCTGCTTGTCACTTCGCTCGCCGAAAGCGAGATGAAGGCCGTTGACGATATTCGCGCCCTCGGCATAGATGTGACAGTGCTGCCGAGCCGCAAATCGGTGTATTTCGAAAACCGTTACGGCGAGAACCAGAATCACCGCACACAGCGTGTGCTTGCCAAGGCCGACCCGTTCACTCCCGAGGGCGTAGCCGGAATCAAGGCCCGATACTATCATTTGGGGAGCCTGCTCGCCGACGATTTTTCACTCGACATAATAAAGGCGCTCAGCGAAAAAGGAATTGTTTCGGTCGACGCGCAGGGCTATCTGCGCGAGGTACGCGGCGACAAGGTATACCCCGTCGACTGGAGTGACAAACTCGAAGCTCTCAGGTATATCGACATACTCAAGGTCAACGAGCATGAGGCGGCTGTGCTCACCGGAGCCATCGACCCGCGCCGCGGCGCCGAAATACTTGCCGGATGGGGCGTGAAGGAGGTGGTGCTGACACTCGGAAGCATGGGTTCGGTGATACTTGCCGAAGGGCATGCCTACGAGATACCGGCATTCACGCCGACCGACATCGTCGACGCTACAGGATGCGGCGACACCTACATGGCCGGCTACCTGTATATGCGCAACAAAGGTGCCGGATATGAGGAAGCGGGACACTTCGCGGCCGCGATGTGCACCATCAAACTGCAGGCAACCGGACCGTTCCGCTCGTCGGCCGAAGAGGTCAGACAGCTCATTGAGAAAATTTAGAGTTAACTACGGGGGCGAGACGCCCCCGCCCCTAACCCGACAATCACAACTAAGTAACTCCTATCATGGCTGACATAAAGACACAAGGCGCAAAGCTGATTGACCGACGGTATCTCGTGCCGTTCATACTCATTGCCTCGCTATTTTTCCTGTGGGGATTCTCTCGTTCGATACTCGACGTGCTCAACAAGCATTTCCAGGATGTCATGTCGCTGTCGAAAACCGAGTCGGCGCTGATACAGGTGGCCGTCTACTCGGCGTATTTCCTGATGGCGCTCCCGGCGGGATTTTTTATAATGAGGAAAGGCTACCGCAGCGGCGTAGTGTTCGGGCTGCTGCTTTTCGCCGCGGGAGCGTTCATGTTCATCCCCGGCGAACTATGCGGCTCGTTCGGCATATTCCTGACGGCGCTGTTCGTGCTCGGGTGCGGACTCGCCTTTCTCGAGACTGCCGCCAACCCGTATGCCGCGGGATTGGGTGACCCGACAACGAGCGCGAGCCGACTTAATCTGGCGCAGTCGCTCAACGGTATGGGCTGCATATTCGGTCCGCTTATTTTCGGACAGATACTGTTCGGCAAGGAGGGAGCGGAGAGCGACGCCCAACTGGCGCTCCCTTACAGCATACTCGGCGTGATAGTGATAATCGCGGCCGTCATATTCACCCGCGTGAAGCTGCCCGAAATCAAGAGCGATGACACCCCCGTGGAAAAGGGCGACCGTCAGGCCATCAGGAGCCTGTGGCGACGCCCGCTGTTCGTATTCGGCCTCGCCGCGATATTCTGCTACGAGATTTCCGAGATAGCCATCAACAGTTTCTTCATCAATTTTGTGACAGATGACAGCAGCATCTCCAACGACACGGCGTCGAAGATGCTCTCGATATGCGGTCTCGGGTTATTTTTCACGGGACGCCTCATAGGCAGCCGCGTTATGAGCCGGATACGCGCCGAGAAGGTACTGCTGGTGTGCGCATGCTGCACGGTGGCGTGCACACTGACGGTGATACTCGCCGGAGGCATCGTGTCAATTGTGGCGCTGTGTGCCTGCTATCTGTTCGAGTCAATCATGTTCCCCACAATATTCGCGCTGTCGCTCAACGGGCTCGGCAACCTCACCAAGTTGGGTTCGTCATTCCTGATGATGAGTCCTATAGGCGGCGCCATAGGCACACTCACGATGGGCTATATAGCCGACCGCGCCGGTATGTCGCTGTCATTCTTAGTGCCTATGGCCGGCTACGGCGTAGTTCTCCTTTTCGCGCTCTACTACACCCGCCGCCGTCGCGCATGACAAACCGACTATTTTTAACAAAAGGACAAAAGAGTCAACAACAGAACATTATTTATACTTAGGGGGGATTGCTGCTGTTGTTTTTTATTTAAACAAAAGAACAAAGGAACAGGAGTAGTGACGATGAAACAAAATTTATTTTTGTGCTTTTGTTACGACTTTTGTACTATTGTTAATATTAATGCGATTGATTATCTGTTTTTAAGGCCGATGATGGTGAATTGGAGGAGGGGTTTGGCTATGCGGAGCGTGGGGCGGTAGCGCAGTGAGCGGCACAACGCGCGGAATGCTGCGCCGTACATCCGGTGGGCCAGACAGCGGCTCATGCGCATGTTGTACCATAGGGCGAGGTAGCGTTTCAATCCCGGAGTGTTTTTATTTTCACGGTAAAGCAGTTCGAGCTGACGGCCTACTTCGTCGACAGCCTCGGGCGGACGCGGGTTGCTGTAACCGCGGTGATAAACAGCCGACGGCTGCGTGCAATACGCTATGCCGTAGCGTGAGGCGAGACGCGCCCATGTCAGCAGGTCCTCCCCCGATTTTATTCCTTCTGGAAATCCCCCTACCGACTGAAGCGCATCGCGGCGAACCATCACCGCCGACGTCCACAGCGGAGGATTCGACTCCGCAGCCATCACGAAGTAATTGTCGATAACGCCGGTGTCGCCCGTGAACGGCAGGCGCGACAGCCGGTTGGGCACAATGCGCCCGTCGGCCATCAGATTCTCATAGTTTGTGGCGAATACCGCGCACTGAGGGTAGTTTCGGGCGAGCGCGGCAAGTGCCTCCAGGTGGCCGGGACGCCACTCGTCGTCAGCATCAAGAAATGTGACATATTCGCCGCGTGCCTCGGCTATGCCGCGGTTGCGCGCCGCCCCCACCCCGGCATTATCCTGCGGGATGACGCGGAGCATGTCGAGGCCGTGGCCGGCAGCGTAGCAGCGCACCACCTCCGCGCTGTCGTCGGTCGAACCGTCGTCGACCACTATGACCTCGCAATCGTGGAAATCCTGCGCTACAATCGAGCCGAGAGAGCGCTCTACGAGTTTCCCTTTGTTATAAAGCGGTATTACAATGGATATCATACGCACAAATTTAGTAATTTTGCAGGAATTTTTGAAAGAGGACTGATAAATATGAGTGACTTTAATCTGAAAGGGCATCTGGCGATGTTCGGTGCCAATCTGACATGGGGACTCATGTCGCCCGTAGTGAAAATAGTGCTTGCATCCGGCACGGTGGCGCCGATGCTTCTTGTCGATTTCCGCATGGCCGGAGCGGCGGCGCTGTTCTGGCTCACATCATTGTTTCTGCCCCGCGAACATGTGCCTGCGCGCGACAAACTGCTGCTGTGCGGCGCCGGAATGCTCGGCATACTTTTCAATCAGGGTTGCTTCATACTCGGAGTGAGCATGACTACACCGAGCGAAGCGAGCCTCGTGACTACCACCATGCCGATGTGGGTGATGCTGCTCGCATGGCTGATACTGCGCGAACCAATCAGTCTGAAAAAGGCGGGAGGCATAGCGGTCGGAGCGACCGGCGCGCTTATACTGATGCTCGGCAGTCCGTCGCAAAGCGCCACGGCCTCCAATCCGCTCTTGGGCGATGTCATAGTGCTTACGGCGCAGCTCAGTTTCGCGCTCTACCTCACCCTCTACCGCAACTTCATACGCAAATATTCGCTCGTGACGCTGATGAAGTGGATGTTTCTGTCGGCCACGGTGATTTCACTGCCAGTAAGCATCCCCGTAGTATTGAGCACGTCGTGGGGCGCTATAAGCGCCGTGGAATGGTGCGGAGCGGCCGCAGTGGTAGTGTTTGCGACCTACCTTGCCTATATCGGCGTGATGACCGGCCAAAAACTTCTGCGTCCCACCGTGGTAGGCATCTACAACTACCTCCAGCCCATCGTAGCCACCATAGTAGGCATAACCCTCGGCATGGATAGCTTCACGCTGATAAAAGGCATAGCCGTAATCTTGATATTCAGCAGCGTATGGCTCGTAACAACAAGCCGCGCCCTCCCCACCGACCTACCCTCCGCACCTAAGACAGAATAAAACAAAAGCACAAAGGCCTTGACAAAAGAACAAAAATTTTATTGTGTTTTTGTATACGGATACTCATCAAAAACGCCTTAGATACGCTATATAAGATACGAGATTTTTACTATCCCGATCCTTCGTCCTTACTGCTTCGAGTGTATCTAAGGTCTGTTTTCGGCTTTCCAATATCCACCCTTTGAGCCTCCGACCCTCTCTAATAGACCTTCTGATTTCAGTTTCTCTATATGGAATTGAACAGTCGACGTTGTGATATGTAAAGTTTCAGCAAGTTCATTCCTTGTAATCCTGGGATTTTCGCATATTAATTTCAATAATTTTTCCCGCGTCGACAACTTTTTCTGACCGATTTTCTGACCGGTTTTCTGACCGGTTTTCTGACCGATAATAGGTCTGAAATATGTGATTGTGGAAGTCGCTATGTCGCTTTCAATCTCAACTTTTTCTCCCGTCAGGGATTCCCATTTCTTTATGCGGCCTATTCCGTAACCTGCATTTTCTGCCAAACGCGCATAACGAAAGAACATGATTATATTGGGATTACGTGGTATTGATTTTATCTTCTTGACATTTCCGGTTAGAGCCACAGGGAATTGCCCGGGGTTCTGAAATTCGATTTTATCATTGTAGATAGTGACAGATGAATGCATCGGACCAAAATAATCGGCATGTGCCAAAAGATTTATCAATCCCTCGCGAAGACTGTACAATTGAGAGTTGTCTTCAGGAGAAAAACCGTCAGGTCCTGGCATGAACGGATTGTCAGCAAAAGACCGTAGCCGTTGTATGAGCATCTGAAAGTATTCCCAGATGTTCTCCTGTTCCGGCATACGATAGGTATAGCGCACTTCCGCATCATCGTAGGAACTACCGGGAATCTCTCGGTAATCAATCCAAAAATGGCGAAGATGTTTGATTATAACATTCCTGCGTCCAAAAGTCAACAATCCTCCAAAAGTCAGCAGCCCATCGTCAGCTATGCCTGTCCGTTCACAAAACTCATCATGACCTAACGAATTGAACTCCAGTTCCGGATTAAACCGTTGCAACCGACGACGATAAGTTTCGATTGAATTAGCATTTAAGTCATTTAAAGACGTGCCTGTAACTGCCATTTCAGACTTACATCCAAACGTTTTCTCCCTGAGCAAAATACCAATCTCGATATCGGTTGCACGTTGGTCGCCGCTGCCCACACGGATATAGGTATTAGACAGGTTATTGTTCAAATATACAGGCTTACTGTCACTTGGTGGTATATATACGGCAAAAACTATATTCCCATCAAAGTCCATTCGGTCTATTCTTGCCAATATGGGAACATTGAACTTTGACGTCGAACGTAGAATTGCAGCCAAGTCTTGTTCCATCTTTTCCGACTTGTCCACACCGACAATCTCAAACGTAGAAATCTTCTTCCCTTTTTCTTCATGTACGCCGAGAATTATCCAGCCCCCTGCGGTGTTGGAAAAAGCACTTACAGTTTCCCACATGGATTTAGGGAGGCCGCCCGAGGCCTCCTTTACCTCAAAGTCATCCCATTCAACACCGTTCAACCGGCTCAACAGTTCTTCTTTTGTCATATCCATGTTTCCTTTCAACGCAAAATTACGAATTTTTCGGAAGATATGACGTAAGCCTCTGATTTTATTAGTAAGTTATGCGACTGAATGGCAGGAAAAAACGAAGACACAAAAGCCATGACAAAAGATTGTACTTTTACCTTGGCTTTTGTGCCTTTGTTTAGATAATTATACTGCGCTATACGTTATTTCCAGTCGGCGTCCTCGCCGTTGGCGAACCATGTGCAGCTCTTGTATTGGAACTGGCCTTTGCCGGTGACGGTGTAGACCACGGTCTCTACCGAGCGAGCGCCGGTGTAGGCGGTGAAGTTGACGGTATAGGTCACTTCCATGCCGTCGACGGGCACTGCGTCGGGATTAAGCTGGGCGAGTACGGCAGGCATTGTCTCGAGGCAGAAACGTTTCTGCATGAGGGCGGTCACCTCATCGTCGGCGTACTCTTCGTAGAGTTCGGGGAACTTGCTCTTGGCGTTGGCACCGCGTATGTCGACGTTGCAGTAATAGAACGATGTGCCGGAATAGAATTCCGAATTACCGTACTTCGCGTCCATGTAGGGGCCTTCCTTGAGCGATACGCCGCCCATAGGTTTGGAAATATTGTTGAATACCCAGTTGACGGCTGCGGTATAGTATGTCAGCGAAGGCTCGGTGCGGCTCTCGGGAAGCGTGATGACAACCGACGGATCGAAAACCCAGAAGCCGTTACGTTTGACGAACTGCGAGGTTGTCTCGCCGGCATTGAGTGCCCAGTCCGAACCGTTGAATATATACTGTGCAGCCTGATAAGAGGAGCCCGAACCGTTATAGTAATTGTAGGCTACGACGATTTCATCGCCGGCTTCGGCATACGGGTGGCTGTTTTTCAGATAGATGGGAAGAAGCTGCGACGGGAGAGAACCTGAAAGGTTGGGATAAGTCTGCCCCATGGCCTTGTAGTCGGCAGGCTGAAGCACTTCGACACCGTTCATCGACAGCCACGAAGTGCCGTCGAAATAAAGGATGGCATTCTTGACGGTAGTGGTTACGTCGTTGACCGGAGCTCGGTGTGCGGGAGCCTTAGAGGCATTCGCGGCATTTTCAACCGACGTGATGACCACGTTGAAGAATTTGCCCGACGAAACCGACGCGAAATATCCGCGGACAATATAAGTCTCGCCGGCTGTAATTTGGTCGCGTATGAACTGCGGTACCTGATAGCCGCTGCCCTGTGCGGTCGAAGCGCCGTCGACTGCGAAGTTATAATAGTTGCCGCTGACAGAAGCGGTGCCGGTGAACTGCACATACTGCGCAAGCTCGTTGCCGGTACGTGCCACTGCCTCGTCCATCATGGCGCCGGTGTAGACCACGGGAGCGGGATAGGTGTATGCGCCCGTTCCCTCTACCGTATAGCTCTCTTCGGTGATTGCAATCTGCAGGCCTTTGCCGTATGACCCCACCTCGCCGCTAAGCGAAATCTGGTTGCCTACCGCAACAGAAGCCACATCAAAGCCCGAAGCCTGATAGCAAAGGATAGAGCCGGAGTTGTCGGTAAGGATAAAACCGCGGTTGTCGATTGCGGTAATATATCCTTTTATCTCTACTACGTCGCCCTCGGCTGCCGAGCCTATGACCGAAGTCGGCTGGAATGACGGTTCGGGGACATCAGGCTCGTCGCCGCCGATTGTGCCGAAAATCGGGTTTTCGGTAGCCTCGTTGTAAGTCACGACTGCATACTGCCCGGCTTCAGCATCGGGGAACTCGGCTTTGAGGATACCGTTGACCGTACGCGATGAGAAGGGATGGGAGGGTGCAAAAGCGTCGATATAATTGTCTTTGCTGTCCCATATCGTCTGATAATCGTCCTCCGACAAAGTCAGCAGCTCCACTCCCTTATTGATAAGGAGCACGCTTTGCGGACGGTTGGCCGACACGTTGTATGTCACCTTGACTGCCGACCCGTTGGCGAGGGCGAAGAAGTTGTTGGTAGAGTCGCGCAGGAATGCGGGGATGAACAGCCGTGCCTCGGCTTCGTCGGCAAACGCCCGGTTGGCATAAATCAGATTTCTCTCTTCTGCGGTGCCCAGGCCGATATATGGTTTCTGGTGGTCGTCGTCCAGACCCGATATCTTGTAATAGTCGGCTCCGGTGAGGGTGTAGGCCAATGTCTCTACCGATGCGCCCGGCTGCGGCTCTTCGAAACCGTCGAGCTTATCGTTCCAGTCGTTCTCGTCGCAACCGGCGAGGAGAGCCACGGCGCCGAGAGCAAGGAAACTGTGTTTTATAATTGTATTCATATTGTTATTTTATTGGGAGGTGAATTAGAACGCTATTTTAAGACGGAGAGAATATGTGCGGCCGAACGAGTAGAACACGCGGTAGGCGTTTTCCCATGTGCCGCGGCTGCCCGATGCGGTGTATGCGTCAACAACATAGTTGTAGTTGAAGAGGTTGTTGACATTGCCGAACAGGGTGGCTTCGAAGCCGGCCATCTGGAACTTGTAGCTTGCCGACATGTCGAGCTGGTTGCCCCAGGGAATTCTCCACGGATCGGCCACGTTGACCTCCTTGAAGGGGATAAGGTCGTTGTCAGATATTGTATAGTCGGAGTAGTTGCGTGCCGAGAAAGTCCAGTCAGCACCTATGCGCATGCCTTTGAACGGTTTTACAGTCACACCGATTGCGCCTGTGGTCTGGGCCGAACCACCCACCTTGCGACCTTTCTGGTTGATAACCGACCATGCATGGTCCTCGGAGAATACGCCCGAAGCGAGTTTGCCCGAGGTGTTGGCAAGAGGCTGACCGAGGTCATTGTAGTAATAACCCTTGGCGTTTGAATCCCAGTTCCAGTCGCCTATCGAGAGCATGCCGTCGATATCGAGCCACTGGGTGGGACGGTATTTAAGGTTAAGTTCAAGACCCATGTGACGGGCGTCGACACCCGACATATTGAGGTAATAGCGCGAACCGTTGCCCATATCCGACGAACGGGTCGTCGTCTTGTCCATCCACTTGGTGTAGTAGGCGTTGAAAGTGGCGGTGAAAATCGGCGAGTGGAACTCATAGCCAAGCTCGATTGAGCCGCATTTCTCGTTGACCGGATTCGGGTTTATGGCATTTGAAGTTGCCTGTGCCGCGAATACGCCCTTGGCGAAGAACGGCGCACGGGTGAGGTAACCGCCGTTGAAGTATACGTTGTTGTGCTTGTCGATATTGTAGTTGGCACCTCCCTTGACCGAACCGGCCACGAAGTTGGGCTTGTCGGATTTTTCATGTTCCTTGTCGTAGTAGAGGTGGTCGACACGCCAGTAGGTGGTATTGTTGAGCGAGCCGGCGAGCACCATGGTGAGTTTGTCGGCGAGCGTGGTATACTCTACCTGCGCGAAACCGCCTTCCTGCACCGTGTAGCCGTCGTAGTCGCGGTATACGACATCGCCTACGCCGAGTTTCTGGTATTTCCAGTTGGGGTCGGCTGCTGCGGCATTGTTGGCGGGGTTGACACCTTTACGGCTGGAGTCGTCCATGAAGTATTCACCGTTGTAGAGGTCGGTGATTTCGTTGGTGTGTTTGCCGATGTAGTAGCGCACGTCGATACCAGCGGTAAGATTGAGTTTCTTCTCGATAAGCTCGTTCTTGTAGGTCGATACGAGTCCGAACCATTTGTGGGAGTTGATTGACTTCGACATGATCATGTTTGAACCGGTCTCCGACGCCATGTTCATCTCCTGGATGGCGGCGTAGTCAAACGTGCCGTCGGCGCGGCGGAAAAGGGTATTGAGCTTTCCGTTGGAGGCACCGTACCACGAAGTATTCTTAAGTTCCTGTCCCTTGTAGTAGCCGCGTCCCTGACCCGACGAACCGTATCCGCTGGCAAGCGACACGTAGACGGCAGTCGACAGCGACGACTTGTGGTCAATCTGCCAGATATGGTTCAATGAAATCTGAGGCTTGTGATATACGTTCTTTGTCGACGAGCGTACCTGGCCGTCCATGTCGTAACCGAATGTCGGGTTGTAGCGGTACATGCTCTCGCCGTCCATATAGTTCTTGACATTCTGCCAGTTTTCGATTGAAAGACCGTCCTGCGACGAACGTTTGTAGTGCACTTGCGGCGAGCCGAATGCGGTCAACGACAACTGGTGCGCGTCATTGATGCGTTTCGACACGTTGACGAAGTAGGTGTAAGCGTTGAAGTTGGTGCCCTGCACGTAGCCGTCGCCCCATTTGCGCGTGCCCATCAACGACACGGCCCAGCCGTTTTTCATCAGGCCGGTCGACACATTGAATCCGATATGGTTCATGCCGTCATTGCCCATGCCGTAGAATACAGCGCCGCCCTTCTTGGCGTCGAGCGAGCGGGTGGTGATATTGAGCGTACCGCCCACCGAGGGAACGGAGATGATTGATGCGCCCAGACCGCGCTGCACCTGCATCATGGAAGTCACGTCGGAGAGGCCGGCCCAGTTCGACCAGTACACCCAGCCGCCTTCCATATCGTTGACCGGAATACCGTTGACAAGCATACCGGTGTTCTCCGACTTGAAGCCGCGGATATTGATTTTGGCATCGCCGTAGCCGCCGCCGTCCTTGGTGGCCCATACGCCCGGAGTAGTCTTGAGCACTTCGGGGAATTCCTGTCCGCCAAGTTTATTTTCAATAAGAAGAGCGTCGACGCTCGATGCCGCAACCGGGGTCTTGCGGGTGCGTGCAATCGATTGGGTCACAACGACGTCCTTGAGCATCTGTGATGCGACCTCGAGAGTGATGTTGCCCATCGAGGCCGAAGCGGGAACTTTGGCCGTCTTGTAACCGATATACTCGATGGTCAGCTCCTTGGTGCTGTCAGGCACCTTGATGGTGAAATTACCGTCGATATCAGTGGTGACGCCGGTTTTGGCTCCGGGTACCATAACAGAAGCTCCGATGAGAGGTTCGCCCTGTTCATCGGTGATTGTGCCACGACACACATAGTCGGCTAAGGCGGTGGAACCCGCCACCAACAATGTTGTGGCAAAGAGAGTGATTCTCTTCATACTGTGTAATTTAATTGGTTAATAATTTTTACTTTTTCATGCCGCAATGGCTGATGCAATAGGAAAAAACAACCACAGCACCGTGTGATTTTTTAACCCTGTTTCACAAAGTTAATAATAAATGTAAAAATAAACGACTCGGGGCGACAAAATTTAAAGGAATTTTAATAAAATCTAAGCGTCGTTTATGACCATTTTATTTGCACGAACGCCTTTTTGCCATATTATTGCCGTATTATAGAGCATTTCAATGGCAAAAGTGTTAAAATAAAGTTAAATTGATATTTTTTTGCCAAAAAATTATGTTATATAACATAAAGTATATATCTTTGCAATGTGTTTTTCATGGTATTAGATTTAAGGTTAAAAAAGATTATTCGTCGGGATGACGGATAATTTTTTTTGTCCATACCGATGAGTTAAGAAACCATGTCAGCAATTTAGGGACGCTACAATACATTCACAAACATACAATAATGAAATCTCCACTTGCGATATGCAATATGCCCGGCATCAATGAGGCCGGATGCGACGAAGCCGGGCGCGGCTGTCTGGCCGGCGACGTATATGCCGCAGCCGTAATACTGCCCGACGACTTCTCCCATCCCCTCCTCAACGACTCCAAGCAGCTCACCGAACGACAGCGCGACACGCTCCGTCCCATCATCGAACGCGAGGCCGTGGCATGGGGCGTAGGCATAGTAACAGCGGCGGAAATCGACGAAATCAACATACTCAACGCCTCCATTCTCGCCATGCACCGCGCGCTCGACCTGCTTGCGGTACGCCCACGCGCCATAATAGTCGACGGCAACCGGTTCAAACCCTACGGCGACATACCGTTCACCACCTTCGTAAAAGGCGACGGCCGATTCGCCAACATCGCCGCAGCCTCAGTGCTCGCCAAGACCCACCGCGACGAAGCGATGATGCAGCTCCACGCCCGCTACCCCATGTACCACTGGGACGACAACAAAGGCTACCCCACCCGCTCCCACCGTCAGGCCATCGCGGAATACGGCCCCTCCCCCTTCCACCGCATGTCGTTCCGCCTCCTCGACACCCAGCTCACCCTCGACCTGTAACAGCGTTTTGTGTGCCAATGTAAAAAATAGGTTGTTAAAAATTAGCGACAAAGAGCCGGAGGCTCGGGGATGTGATTAACCGGGGTTCGGAGTCCCGGGACGGGACGCAGACCCCGGCTGTAACTGTATTATACACAGATAAGCCCGGGAGGGGCGAGTCGTGGTACAGGCATAGATGAATCTACAAACCGCCCCTCCCGGGCTTAATATTGATTTACTACCATGTACCCCGGTCTACGCCCGCTCCGCGGTCTCCGAGCCGGGGTTAATCACATTCCCCGAGCCTCCGGCTCTACAATTATGCGCCTATAAATGTATTTCGCTAAAATAAATTTTTTAAATTCAACCCGGCTTTGCAACTGAGCTTTTTTATATTGAAAAATTGACCGCAGCTCTTTTTTTTGCTATCTTTGTGCTCTTATCATTTATACCCACAGACCGAATTCATCAAACAAACACGATAAATATACCATGTATCAGACAGACCAACGCATTGTCATCACCCTTGACGCCGGTGGTACCAACTTCGTATTCGGCGCCATGCGCGGCAACCGGTTCATCATCGATCCCATAACCAAGCCGTCCAATTCCCACGACCTCGACCTTTGCATCAAGACCCTCATATCGGGATTCGAAGAGGTCATAGCATCGCTCGAGCAACTGCCCGTAGCCATCAGTTTCGCATTTCCCGGTCCGGCCGACTACGCCAACGGCATCATCGGCGGCTACCTGCCCAACTTCCCGTCATTCCGCGACGGCGTGGCCCTCGGCGAGATACTTCGCCGCCGCTTCGGCATCCCCGTCTATATCAATAACGACGGCGACCTCTTTGCCCTCGGCGAGGCGATGGAAGGCCTTCTGCCCGAAGTCAACGCCCGCATAGCCGCGATGGGTGGCGAAAAGAAATACACCAACCTGCTCGGCTATACCTTCGGCACAGGGTTCGGCATCGGCTCCGTAGTGGGCGGACGCCTCAACCGCGGCAACAACTCATGCATCGAGACATTCTGCCTCCCCGATACCTACGACAGCAATATCATCATAGAGGACAGCGTGGCAATCCGCGCCATCAAACGCGTATACGGCGAACTTACCGGCGACCCCGACCACGGACTGACGCCAAAGGATATATGCGAGATAGCCGACGGCACCCGTGAGGGTGACCGCGAGGCAGCCAAAGAAGCCTTCCGCCGCTTCGGCACAGCCGCCGGCGACGCCATGGCCACCGCCGTGACGCTCACCGACTCGCTCGTAGTGATAGGCGGAGGCCTTACGGGAGCCGCACGCCACATCATGCCTGCGCTCCTTGAAAAAATGCGTTCGTCAATCCATACACTTGGCGGCGACAAGGTGAAGCGCGTGCAGATGAATGTCTACGACCTCGACAACGAGAACGAGTTCCGCGAATTTGCCCGCGGCAACGGCCGTCCGCTGAAAATCCACGGCACCGAAGATACCGTGACCTACGACCCCGTGAAACGTACAGGCGTGGCAATATCCCGTCTCGGCGCCAGCGAGGCCATCTCGATAGGCGCCTACGTGTTCGCTCTCGCATCACTCGATGGAAAACAATAACCGCAATCCGATTCCCACATGAACAAGATATTCACATTCAAGCCCTATCTCAAGCCCGTGGTATGGGGCGGAGACAAGATAAAGGAGTTCAAGAACTTCGACACCGACATGACCAATATAGGCGAAAGCTGGGAGATATCCGGCGTGCCGGGACATGAATCGGTAGTCGACTCGGGCGAGGACCGCGGCCTCACCATCACGCAGCTTATCGACAAATACGGCGCCGACCTCGTAGGCGAAGAGGTCTACCGCCGCTTCGGCGACAGTTTCCCGCTGCTCATAAAAATTATCGATGCCCGCGACAAACTGTCGATACAGGTACATCCGGACGACGAGCTTGCCGGACGCCGCCACAACAGTCCCGGCAAGACCGAGATGTGGTACGTAATCGATGCCGACGACAACGCCGACATCATATCCGGCCTCTCGAAGGAGATAACACCCGACGAATACCGCCGCCGCGTGGCCGACAACACCATCACCGACGTGCTTGCAGCCCACAAATCCCACCCCGGCGATGTTTTCTTCCTCCCCGCCGGACGCATCCACGCCATCGGCGCAGGCAACCTCATCGCCGAGATACAGCAGACATCCGACATCACCTACCGCGTGTACGACTACGACCGCCGCGGCCTTGACGGCAAGCCCCGCCAGCTCCACGTAGAGGAAGCTGTCGATGCCATCGACTACCATGTGTACGACAACTATGTCACCGACTATGACCGCGTGGCCAAAGGTGAAGTGCCATTGGCGAAATGCAGATACTTCGACGTGCAGAAAATCACCGTTGACGGCCAGCTCTCACTCCAGCACCAGAGCGAATCGTTCGTCGTGCTGATATGCATCGACGGCCGATGCACGGTCGACGTTGACCGCGAAGCCGCATGCGACATATCGCGCGGCCACACAGTGCTCGTCGCTGCCTCCGCGCGCGCCGTCACCCTGACAGGCAACGCCGTGCTCATAGCCGCCTCCGTTCC
>OFFM01000896.1_pt1 | contig 19528 bp, 20 predicted proteins | sample 1521401 | NCBI WGS metagenome assembly OFFM01 (sample SAMEA3504118, study PRJEB24116) | mouse gut metagenome | biome: mouse gut; feature: mouse-associated habitat; material: faeces | place: Denmark | collected 2011
GTACGAACCAGTAGTCATAGAGCTGACGCGCCATCGCCTCTAAATTGCGATTTATCGGAAAGAAATGATATATTGGGCATAAAAAATTCAATGAAAAATAAACTGATAGATAGTGTTATAGCCAATATGGGCGATATGCTCAGTCCTCAAGAACTTTTTGCGTTGCGAAAGGTTCTTGTAAGGGAGGTGGAAGGTTACGAGATAATCCCAACTCCGGATAATGAAAATAAAACCAAGAAAGCAAATGATGATTTGGCGACACAGTTCATCTCAGCTAAGAGAATAGAGGGCTGCTCTGAGAAAACACTTAACTACTACGAAAATACTATTCGTGCATTCCTTGATAAAACCTCAAAGGAACTGCATGATGTAACGACTAACGAAATCCGCAGGTATCTATCGGATTTCCAAGCAAAGAGAAATTCAAGCAAGACTACGGTTGACAACGTACGCCGTATCCTGTCAAGTTTCTTTTCGTGGCTCGAAGATGAGGATTACATCGTGAAAAGCCCGGTAAGGCGTATTCACAAGGTGCGCTCGGAGTTGACCGTAAAGGAAACTATCAGCGATGAGCATTTGGAGAAACTGCGCGACACTTGCACTGAGCTGCGCGACCTCGCTCTGATTGATTTCTTGGTGTCTACCGGGGTGCGTGTCGGAGAACTTGTGACACTCAACCGTTCGGACATTGATTTCAATGAGCGGCAATGTGTCGTTCTCGGCAAAGGCAATAAGGAACGGACGGTGTATTTCAACGCTCGCGCAAAGGTGCATTTGCAGAACTATATCGCGACACGATCAGACAGCGAAGCGGCATTGTTCGTGTCGCTTGCCGCTCCGCATAATCGTTTGACAATTAGCGGTGTCGAGTCAAGGTTGCGGCAGCTCGGCAAACAAGCCAAAGTATGCCGCATACATCCTCACAAATTCCGCCGTACACTCGCTACAATGGCGATAGACAAGGGTATGCCGATAGAGCAAGTGCAACGGCTGCTCGGCCACTGCAAGATTGACACCACTCTTCATTATGCAATGGTAAATCAGACCAATGTGCGCAATGCCCACCGTAAATTCATAGGATAATCCGGCAAAATTGAGTATCTTTGCAGTCTGAAAGTAAGTGTACTATGGATCTGCAAAGAATAAATCAACATAAGAAAACTTTCGATGAAATACAGCAATTCATCGAAGGAGAAGATGGACGCGAGCAAGTAGAGGTTTGGTTTGCCCGCGAACTTCAGGAACTGTTGGGCTATGCCCGATGGGAGAATTTCACTGTCGCTATCAGTCGTGCAGTTGAATCATGTAAGACGCAGGGGATCAGCGTAGACGATCATTTTCGTGAGGTCACGAAAATGATAACGTTGGGAAAAGGAGGACGGCGTGAGATACAGGATTTCATGCTGACGCGCTATGCCTGCTATCTGATAGCGCAGAATGGAGACCCGAAGAAAGAAGAAATAGCGTTTGCACAAGGATATTTCGCTTTGCAAACCCGCCGTGCCGAACTTATTGCAGAGCATATTGACCAAATTTCGCGCCTTGAAACCCGCGATCGTCTCCGGGCGTCAGAGAAGCAGCTGTCACGCAATATCTTTGAGCGAGGAGTGGATGACCGTGGTTTCGGACGCATTCGTTCAAAAGGCGACACGGCCCTGTTCGGAGGGCATACCACCGAAGATATGAAACGCAGGCTCGGTATAAAGTCAACAAGACCGTTGGCCGACTTCCTGCCTACGCTTACCATAGCAGCGAAAAACCTCGCAACGGAAATGACCAACTACAATGTTGAGCAGAAAGACTTGCAAGGCGAAGCGCCAATCACACGCGAGCACATACAGAATAATCAAAGTGTCCGTCAAATGCTTGGTCAGCGAGGCATACGCCCCGAAGAACTGCCAGCGGCAGAAGATATTAAGAAAGTGGAACGTCGAGTGGCGAGCAACGAAAAGAAGATAGAGCGCACCACAATGAAGCTCCCGAAGAAGAAATAAGACCATTTTCGTGAGGTCACGAAAATGGTCTATAACGACCGCAAAGATGAAACTCTCGGACATCGCGCAATATGTTACAGATAAAATCAGTAGCAATGCTATTGATTTGGAATGTTATGTAACAACCGATTCGTTATTGCAAAATAAAGCAGGTAGAGAAAGAGCTGTTAATCTTCCTCCACAAACTTGTACACTTACTCGATTCAAAAAAGGAGATATTTTGATTTCAAACATACGCCCATATTTGAAAAAAATATGGCGAGCAGATATTGACGGTGGCTGTAATGCAGATGTCCTTGTTTTAAGGGCAACAAATGAACATTCATCTGAATATCTATATGCGGTTTTGCTGCAAGATGCATTTTATTCATATACTATGAAAGGTGCAAAAGGAAGTAAAATGCCGCGTGGAGATAAAGAGCAAATAATGCGGTTTGAACTGCCGACACTTTCGTGTTCGGAAGGAAGTGTCGGACAGTTGATTGTTGATATTGAACATAAAATTGCGGTCAATCGTGAGATAAATCGCAATTTACCTCTGGCGGCATAACCGACACCTGGCCGTTCATCAGCAGTGGCAGCAGCTCGTCACGCTGATGCATTAAATTAATGCGTTCTACTGATTTGTTTCTAAGTTCAGCCATTAAAGGTTTTATTATGGAATCAAACTTTGATAGGTGTATTTCCGGTGTAATAATTATCGGAGCTTGCTTCAGATAGTCAGTTTTCAGATTCTTAAATACGCTTCCACTTGCTGTATTAACAAGCATATTGCGAAGGTCTTGAATAAAAAAGAATAGGTAATATTTCAACGGATCCTTATATTTTGTAACAACAAGCCAACCGTCATGTACGCACGCAGTAATTCCCATAAATTTAGGGATACCGGGGGTGGCACTATTTGAGACAATGAGCGTTTCAGGCGTGACAGTTACTGATTTTCTTATACCCTCTGGAATTATGGATTCTTTTATCAAATGAATATAAGGCGATTCTGTAGAAGTCGCATCTGAAATCTTAAGCCAAGGCATACCTGTATTTGTATCATCCATAAAATCATCAATGGGACGAGGTGATGCGCCACGATTAACTTTACAGATGTCTTGGAATGAGCCAACACTCCACCCTTCCGGAATTTCACGTTTTAGTCGTTCATTCCAGACCATCTTACCGCCGCTCGACTTGTAGGGCTTGCCGTTCTCATCAGGGAAGTCGAACTGTACGAACCAGTAGTCATAGAGCTGACGCGCCATCGCCTCTAAATTGCGATTTATTTCATAACTGCTACATTGACCCAGTATTGACACAATATTGCAGCGTGATAATATTGCGGTCGTAGTCAACGCCGGGATGCTTGAAGTCTTGCCAATCGGGATTGGGATTGTGGCGAATATCCTTGGCGTCTTCGGGCGCAATGAACTGTCGTGTGTTGATATAGTATAGGCCATTGAGCAGAAATGTGTCGCAACTTTCCTCTTTACTGTTAACTTCAATTGTTTCTTTGTATTGATTGTTAGGACGGTAGCGATGAACAAACATTAGATCCTCTCCACAGTAACGGCTATCCGGCTCGAAATGCGGTTTGTAGTTTTCTTCCTTGCTGTTCCAACGTTCATCGTATGTCAAGAATACACCGACGCTATTGGCTTGGACTCCAAAATCTTTTCGAAATATTTGCACCGATTGTTGACTATTGGTCGTTATATGATAATAGTATGACACAACAACCTATTGTAGTACCACACGAAATCATTGACTCTATTAAACTATCACAAATAAAACAGTTATGTCAGAGCAAGAAAAAATAGCATTATATTCTCGCCTAAGTGAAGCGATGAGGCGGAGCACACTCAGAATGCTTGAGCGAAAGGCTAAACTTGGTGAAAAAGTTGTCATAGCTTATGCCGATGGCAGGCCGATCGAAATCCTCGCATCGGACGCATTGAAGCTTTATCAGTTGAAGCAATAGCCGTCACTTCTGCTTGGAATCGTAGGTCTTGTCTATAAGAGGCAGGACTATTGCCGGATTGCTACGGAACATCTTCGGTGTCAGCTCTCCCCTGTCTATCATTTCAACGAGTGCGGGGAATTCCCTCAGAAAAAATTTCATAACCTTACGCATCGATGGAGTGATATCATTTGTTCCATCCCAATATGCCACGGCAATATCACTATCCTTCGTGAGATAATAGAACATATATGTCTGATTGTACACATTCATCGTGTTACCGAGTGTCTGGTTCAACCAAGGTCTTATATACCCTTTCACATTCTCTCCCTCGTAAATCAGCCGCAGAAATACCGGCTTTTTATATGGTTTGGGATTTTTGTTGAGAAGATGAGGTAATCTCTTCTGTGCCTTTACAGCATGATAAACCACAGGTATTGAATCAGCATCCAACTGCGTGAACCACACAACCTTCAATTCATCAGAACTATAACAATTCTTGTTGTTTCCCATAGAGTCAGATATACACACCTCTGTCACCCATGGTCGCATAAAGTTTTGCAACGCTGTTTCATTATAGCCGTCAATCTCTGTGCCATCTGCAAGAACACCCTTGATATGATATTGCTCCTTGTTACCGTTATCAGCAGCTACGCATAATGCAGCCATACTAAAGGCTAAAATAATCAGTATATTCCTCATATATAACATTCGTTTGATTCTTCGCAAAGATAGCACGAATAATTGAAACGCGATGGGACAAATGTCCCATCTCCCCTACATACCTGATTTTTTTTGAAGTTGCCTTATTCCTGCAAGCTTTCTCGTATACGCTGGAATTGACGTCGCGAGACTGACAGATACGACGCAAGTTCATTATATGGGATCATTGAGATATCGTCATGAAAACGAGAGCATAGTTCCTTGTAACGTTCCTGAGGTGTAAGCGTGTGGATCGATAAATAACGGCGGTATGCTTCCTGAAGCAATATTGATGACGTCTCGGATATAAATGCAGGATTGCAAAGAAGCAAATAAGGGCGGGCTTTCGAGATGGGCAGCTGAACCACTTCCGCATCGCAACCCGCGACAATGGAAGTCAGCGCCGGTTGATTGTACAGAAACGAACGTACGTAATCGGTGACAACCTCCCCTTCAAACGAAAAGCCGGTGACACACTCGTCACCTTTTGATGTTATAGATGTATATTTGAAATAACCCGACCGAACCACTCCTATAAATCGGCATACATTACCCTCCTGAACCATCCGCTCGCCCTTGGCATAGCGCACTATGCTACCATGCTCCCGGCAGCATTCCGCCAACGGAGCAAGATTCACCTGAGCCATAAAATCATTAAGTCGCGCCATAACCAAATGCAAATATACTACACAAATCTGACATTAACAACAAGCCGCAGAAATGATGAGTTTGCGAGATTAATGTAATTTAGTTAAATTTGCAAAGATATGTCGAAAGCCGCGCTGAAGAAAGCACTAAAAGAAATTGACAGGGACGGTCTCGCGGAAATAATCTGCGAGATGTATGATGCACGCCCTGAGGCAAAGGAATACCTTGAATTCTGGATCAATCCTGACGTCGACAAGGAACTCGACAAATACAAACAGAAAATATTCAAACTTTTTTTCATATCAGAGGGCAAACCCAGAAAAAGTCCGGGATTCACAGACATAAAGACACGTGTAAAATATTTCACATCTCTATGTGTTGATTATGAAAAAACAGCAGATCTGATGCTGTATATCCTTGACATCTATCTGTTATGGCTCATGGAGCGGCGACATGTCCTCACGCATAAACCGAGAGTGGAGAAATTTCTGGATGAGACGACCGTATATCTTGAAAATCATGGGTTGGAACATCTATATTCCCTACGACTTGAACGTCTGCGCAATGACCTTGAGGAAATATTCGAGCGTGGTGATAAGCCAACACGTCGCGATTGGGGACGCTGGTGGCGATAATCTGCGGAGATTTCAAAACAAATGCCGAAAAACATATAAATTTTATTTGCAGACTGATTCCATTTTTCTAAATTTACGCGCTGATATTTATTTTCCGGTGTGATTGAACTTTGATTTATAAGCGCCGAGAAAGTGTTTCGTTAACCTAAATCCGTAAAGCTATGAAAATTGGAATCCCCAAAGAGATTAAAAACAATGAAAACAGAGTAGGCGCCACTCCTGCCGGAGTTAAAGAGCTTGTTGCCCATGGTCATGAAGTGTTTGTGCAGCATACAGCCGGCGAGGGCAGCGGTTTCTCCGATGACGAATATATTGCGGCAGGAGCAAAAATCCTGCCTACAATAGAAGATGTATATGGCGAAGCGGAGATGATAATAAAGGTAAAGGAACCCATCAAGCCTGAATATCCTCTGATCCGCAAGAATCAGGTTGTCTTTACATATTTCCATTTTGCATGTGATCTGGAGCTGACAGAAGCCATGATGAAAGCCGGTGCGGTATGCATCGCCTACGAGACTGTCACCGACCGTGAGCGTCGCCTGCCGTTGCTTATTCCTATGAGCGAAGTTGCCGGACGCATGTCGATACAGGAAGGCGCACGATTCCTCGAAAAGCCGCAGGGAGGACGCGGAGTGCTGCTCGGAGGCGTGCCTGGAGTAAAACCGGCGAAAGTGCTTGTTCTTGGCGCCGGCGTTGTAGGACGCAACGCAGCCTTGATGGCAGCAGGACTGGGGGCTGATGTCACTATAACCGATATTTCACTGCCCACACTGCGCCATTGCTCAGAAGTGATGCCGAAGAATGTCAAGACATTATATTCATCCCGCCACAACATTGAGATGGAGCTTCCCGATACAGATCTCGTTGTTGGATCCGTACTCGTTCCCGGAGCAAAAGCACCCCATCTTGTCACTCGTGATATGATAAAAATGATGCGTCCCGGTTCTGTCATGGTTGACGTTGCCGTTGACCAGGGAGGCTGCTTCGAGACAACGCATCCTACCACACATTCCGAGCCCACGTATGTTGTAGACGGTGTGATCCAATATGCCGTAGCCAATATTCCCGGGGCAGTGCCCTACACTTCCACCATGGCACTTACAAACGCCACAATGCCTTACGCTCTCAAGCTCGCCGACCTTGGCTGGAAAGAAGCATGCCGTCGCGATCCGGGACTTGCAGAAGGCGTGAATATGGTTGACGGAAAAATCACATATGAAGCTGTGGCGGAAGCTTTCGGTCTGCCATACACTCCCCTCTCGCTTGATTAAGGCAGCGGAAAATAAATTTCCGCTGGATTAAAGCGTGAACATGATCTGCATCTGAAGGCGGTTGTCGAGGGCTGATCCTGCATTCCATGTGCCACGACGGCCATAAAGATATTCGACACCCACCTGCAGATAGGAGGATATATTATAGAAAACATTACCGGCGGCGTAAAAACCATATTTATAATTATTCACATTGTCGGGCGCATCTGCGGCAGCTGTCGCATATGGCCCGACATTCCATATCCGGGCTTCAGAGACAACAGCATTCACCTGCCATTTGGGTGTGATATTATATGTGGCGCCAAACGTGAGCCCCATCATCGGGGAGGGCGTCATATGCCCCGGACGGGAGTCATCTGGAATAAAAGACAACGGTTGACCGGATATATCCTGTATGTACGCCCCGATTCCCTTGCCATAGGCAGCCTGTAAATAAAGTATAAGAGGCTCCACTGGATTAAGGTTTCCACTGAGCATCACACCCCAACCCACGGAATTACGCCGCTTCCCCTCTAAAAGATCCCGATACGTGAAATTCCTTATGATACCGGAAAGACGCACCCTGTTATAGTCAGAGGCGGCATATTCCACCCACATCGGTATGTCGGGCACATTCTGGTTGAAAGCCTCTGGATCTGCCACCGGCTTGCCACCTATCTCCTCCTCGCGCCAGGTCTTGAAATCATGCCCACGGTAAACACCGTTTGAAGTATAATAATTCGGCATATCCAATCCGACGGCAAAGCGGAAACCTTTGAAAGACGGAGACACATAGCTTACTTCATATGCCGAGGTAGACACCATGCCGCTCGGACCCTGCGGGTCAATCGTAGGTGGAGACGCGGCATCTCCATCCTCGAAAAGCGTGGACTTCAAACCTGCTGTGATTCCCATCCATGACACATATGCCTTTTTCAGCTTGATCGCCGCAGACTCACCGTTTGTGCCAAACTTTAGATAGCCTGTCACCTGATTCCGGGTTCCGCCAAAACCGACAACCTGAAAATCAATGTTGGCATTAAGCGGGTTTATATAGAAATCAGACTTCTTTCCGTTTACCGGAGGAACCGGAATCATCGACGTCACGAAACCGATTCCGGCTCCGGAGACCTCATAGAGGTCATTCCCGAAATCAGCACCGAGTATCGGATTGATCTGTCCACCTATGGTCAGCACAAACTTATTGTCGGCAGTGCGGACTGCAAAATGCGGCACCGGTATACCGGCAGTCTCCGAAGGGCGATCCTTCTGTAGAATCTCCTTCACATCCGGATGTGAAGAGGTTTTTATAAACTCCACTTTCGAATCAACGGAATCATTCTCGGCTCCTGAACCGGCCTGCGAGGTGCGGGCATAAACGGACATTGATACAGCGGATATTAAAAGCAATACGGCAGTGTGTCTCATAATACTAAAATTTATTTAACGGTAAAACAACATAATCCGTTCATCGGTTTACACTTGATTTGCATTATTTTTAGTATTTTTGCATATCAAAAAAATAACACTGACCCAAAATGGAAAAAATCCCAAGTTTCACGATAAATCATGAACTGCTTGAGCCAGGAATATATCTTTCCCGCCAAGACCACACTCCTTCCGGTGATGTTATCTCAACATTCGACATCCGCATGACCCGTCCCAACCGCGAGCCAGCCCTAACGCCACGTGCGCTTCACGCAATGGAACATATAGCAGCCACTTTCCTGCGTAATCATCCCCAATGGAAAGACCGTGTGATATACTGGGGACCCATGGGTTGCTGCACAGGCAATTATCTGTTGCTTTCAGGCGATTATATAAGCGCTGACATCCTTCCTCTCGTCAAAGAGACGATGGTATTTGTAGCAGATTTTGAAGGCGAGATACCGGGAGCAACGCCTCGTGACTGCGGCAATTGGTCGTTTATGGATCTTCCCGAAGCAAAAGCAGCCGCCGCACATTACCTCAAAGAACTTGCGGAAGCAACCCACAACAACTTTACATACCCTGCATAATTGCGGTTTAGCAGGATTTTTTGTAACTTTGTAGTTATCTATGAGCGAGGATATTTTTGAATTTGAAGAGAGGGAGAATGTTGAAGAGATCTCTCCCGTTACAGCCGCATCCGCTGATGCCGGCACATATGACGACAACGCGATCCAGACACTGAAATGGAACGAGCACATCCGCAGGCGTCCGGGTATGTATATCGGCAAGCTCGGCGACGGCACACATTCCGACGACGGCATATATGTGCTCATCAAAGAGGTTGTGGACAACTCCATCGATGAGTTCAACATGGGAGCCGGCAAACGCATCGACATCACCCTCACGGAAGAGGGGGAGGTGACCGTGCGTGACTACGGACGTGGAATCCCGCTCGGCAAAGTAAAGGAAGTGGCTTCCGACATCAACACCGGAGGTAAATTCGATGACAAAAACTTCAAGAAATCCGTAGGACTCAACGGTGTCGGACTCAAGGCCGTCAACGCCCTTTCAACATATTGCCGCGTTGCAAGCGTGCGCGATGGTAAAATGGTGGAGGTGGAATTTGAACGCGGCGACCTGGTCCGTCAGTCTGAGCCTCTGCCTACAAATGAACCCAACGGAACATTGGTGAAGTTCTCCCCCGACCCATCTCTCTTCCAGAACTACCGGTTCAACCAGGAGTTTGTGGAGACAATGGTCAATAACTACACCTATCTCAACGCAGGGCTGCAACTCTTCTATAACGGACGTCGTTACATGTCGCGCCATGGTCTTCTTGACCTGCTGAAAGAGAACATGACAAATGATCCGCTATACCCTATAATCCACCTCAAAGGCGATGATATCGAAGTTGTGCTCACGCACACCGAGCAATATGGTGAGGAGTATTATTCATTTGTCAACGGCCAGCATACCACACAGGGTGGCACCCACCTCACAGCTTTCCGTGAGCATGTGAGCCGCACAATCAAGGAATTCTCAGGCAAAAGCTATGAATTTTCCGACATACGCAATGGAATGGTGGCGGCTGTGTCCGTACGTATACAGGAGCCGGTATTTGAGAGCCAGACAAAAACAAAGCTCGGCAGTAAGGAAGTTGCTCCCGGAAGCACCCTTACTGTAAATAAATTCATCGGCGACTTTATCAAAAAAGAACTCGACGACTATCTCCACCGGAATCCGGATGTAGCCGAGGTCATGATGCGCAAGATAGCTTCAAGCGAGAAAGAACGCAAGGCAATGGCAGGTGTTGCCAAACTCGCCAGGGAGAAAGCAAAAAAAGTGAGCCTTCATAACCGGAAACTCCGCGACTGCAGGGTGCATTACAACGATCCGCTGAAGGCAAAGGCAAAAGAAGACAAACGTGAGGATTCCGCGATATTCATCACCGAGGGAGATTCCGCATCAGGCACAATCACCAAAGTACGCAATGCCGAGACACAGGCAGTATTCTCATTGCGCGGAAAGCCCCTCAACTCTTTTGGCATGACCCAGGAGGTGGTGTATAAAAACGATGAGTTCAATCTTCTTCAGGCTGCTCTTAACATCGAGGAAGGCATTGAAGGATTGAGATATAACAAAGTGATTATCGCAACGGATGCCGATGTCGACGGAATGCATATCCGTCTGCTGATCATCACATTCTTCCTTATGTTCTTCCCCGACCTTGTTAAGAAAGGACACGTATACATCCTCCAGACTCCTCTCTTCAGGGTGCGCGATAAGAACGCAGTGCGCCGTTCACGACGCAAACCAAAGAAGAAAGAGGAATCAGACGAAGAAAAAGATACATTCTATTGCTACACTGATGAAGAACGCGAGGCAGCAATAGCTAAATTCGGCAACAACGCGGAGATCACCCGATTCAAAGGACTCGGAGAGATCAATGATGCGGAGTTCGCGGAATTCATAGGTCCTGACATGCGTCTTGACCGCGTGAAACTCAAAAGGGAAGACGCAGTCGATAAACTTCTTGAGTTCTACATGGGCAAGAACACGATGGAACGCCAGAACTTTATCATCGACAACCTCGTTATTGAAGATGACTCAGAAATTTAGAATCTGAAGTTATTTAATATGGAACAGACTCTTAGAACAGCTGTTTTTCCCGGCACATTCAATCCCTTCACGATCGGTCACAAATCGATTGTGGAGCGTGGTCTGGAAATATTTGACAAAATTGTGATAGCCATCGGACACAACATGACTAAACCTGTGGATGAAAATATTGTCAAAAGAGTCGAGGCAATAAAAAAAGCATTCGAGGGTAACAGCCGTGTCGAGGTGTCGGTCTATCCGGGACTCACCGCCACTTATGCCGCAAGCATTGGTGCTGATGCAATTCTGCGTGGAGTCAGGAATATCACGGATTTCGAATACGAAAGGAATCTTGCCGATATTAACAAGAATATCCTCGGCATGGAGACTGTTTTCCTACTCTCTCTTCCGGAATATTCATATATATCAAGTTCAATGGTCAGGGAACTCGAGGCCAATGGCCATGACATCACCCCTTTCCTACCTTGAATCATAAAATTAAAAAAATGAAGAAACTGTTTGCAATCATATTCGCAGGAACCGTATTAACGGCTTTCGCGGCATCACAGACAAAACTCACAGCCAACCAGAAACTGCGCATGGCGGAAGCCGCCGTCACCCAGTTCTATGTTGACACCGTGAATGAAGATAAACTTGTGGAAACCGCCATCCGCAGCATGCTTGAAGAGCTTGACCCTCACTCAGCTTATTCCAATCCGGAAGAGACAAAAGAGCTCAACGAACCTCTTGCCGGAAACTTCAGCGGTATAGGCATAACATTCAATATGAATCAGGACACCCTCTACGTGATATCCACTGTGGCAGGAGGTCCATCTGAACGTGTGGGGCTGCTTGCCGGTGACCGCATAATCAAGGTCAACGACTCGATCATCGCCGGAGTCAAGATGCGCAACACCGACATAATGAAGCGCCTCCGCGGTCCCAAAGGGAGCAAAGTCAATGTCAATGTACTGCGTCGCGCCGCAGGGAAATCCGACACAATCAACTTCACTATCACCCGCGCGGACATACCGATCAACAGTGTTGACGCAGCCTATATGGTAGACAACAAAACGGGTTACATACGCCTCAGCAGATTTTCTGCCGAGACCCGTAATGAAATTGAGAAAGCCCTGAAAGATCTGAAGAAAGCGGGCATGAAGCAGCTTATCCTCGACCTTGTGGACAACGGCGGCGGATACATGCAGCCGGCAATCGAGATTCTCGGTGAATTCATTGATCCCGGGAAACTCGCCGTATACACTGAAGGACGCAACTCGCCGCGTTATGACCATCTGACTCAGCCCCACGGACTCAAGCCATTGTTCAACGACGGCAGGCTCGTGGTAATGGTAAACCAATATACAGCGTCATCATCTGAAATCACTACCGGCGCTATCCAGGACTGGGATCGCGGAGTTGTCGTAGGTCGTCGCACATATGGCAAAGGACTTGTGCAGCGTCCGTTCCCCTTCCCCGACGGATCAATGATGCGTCTCACAGTGGCTCATTACTACACGCCCACCGGACGCGATATCCAGAAACCATACAGTAACGGCGACCAGAAATCATATGCGATGGATATCATCGACCGGTTCAACCATGGCGAGCTGATGCATGCAGATTCTATAAAATATATCGATTCTCTCAAGGTTGAGACATTGAGGTTGCATCGCCCCATTTATGGAGGCGGAGGAATTTCTCCCGACCGCTTCGTGCCTCTCGACACCACAGATTTCACAAAATATTACCGTGATGTCACGGCAAAAGGTGTCATCAACCAATATGCGATCAGCTATGTCGATGCCAATAGAAAGGATTTGAAGCGCAAATTCAAGACAGACAATGATTTTGTAAAAGGATTTGAAGTTGACAACTCAATGCTTAAGGAACTTTACGACCGTGCGGAAAAGGAGGGCGTAAAATTCAATGAAGAGCAGGCGAGACAAAGCGAGCCTCTGTTCAAAATGATTGTCAAAGGGCTCATCGGACGCGATGTATATGACCAACCGACATATTTCAAGGTATACAACGACTATGACCCGATTTTCCGGGAAGCATACAGGTTGATCAACTCCGAGGAATATGACCGGATACTTCAGAAGCCATAACCCTTCCATAAATAACCCATCCATAAATAGATACCGGTAATAATTTCCGATACCTACCACATCCAAACTATACTCCGACACTCATGAAACATTTCTTCAACAAGACATTTTTATTTGCCGCCGCTATAGCGGTGGCCTCATTGCCTGCTGCTGCACAGTCATCCGACGGGCAGCCGCGTTTTCGCCACATAAGCAAAAGCACTGCGACTGATAAGACCAACGAGCATATCGCCTTGCTACGTGATGCCGTCAGAAGCGGACAGATCCAGGAAGATTCCCTGCGGATTCGCAGTGTGGAGGAAATACTTGAAGAAACAATTATACCGACAGACATCCCGAGCTTCAATCGTCTTAACGCTCCGTGGGTTTTCGCAGAATACCGCGCGCTCGATAAGCAGCGTAGGATTTCAATACCCTCACTCAATTCCCAGATGCCTCAGATATGGAAACTCTCTGAAAGCATCCGCGCCACAGAACTAACAGAAGAGGAGCGTGAGGACGCAGACTCGATAGCTGACCGACGCCGATACCTTGATGAACTATGGGGAATCGAGACAACACCGGCAGAAGAAGTAGAGATTGCAGAAATCGGAGAGATTGCAGAAGAACAGCAACCGGAATTCACCATCCTCTCCAACGCCCGTCCGGCTTGGCTCGACAACGCATTTGAGGCTTGGAATCTTCAGGATGACATCATGTATAGCATGATGGTCAAAGACCCGTCCCTGATAGAATATTCTTATTGGCAGCTCCCCGTGCCACCGACATTGCCTGAGGAAGACCATGGATTCAAGGGATTTCTTAAACGAAGCTTCGTATCCGGTGTTAATGTGGATGACGCTGTCATCTCCGATCAGGATATCAAGAAAAAGCATTGGCTCCATGTCGTCAACGGTGCACTCCAGTTCTCACAGGCATATGTCTCTGACAACTGGTATCAGGGTGGTAACAACCACATCGCTCTGCTTGTCAATTTCCTATGGGACGTGCAGTTGAATTCAGTGTGGCATCCAAACCTGCTTCTGCAAAGCACTCTGTCATACAAACTCGGATTAAACTCCGTTGAGGACGATCAATTTCGAAAATATTCCATCTCGCAGGATATTTTCCAATATAATTTCAAATTCGGTTACAAGGCACGCCGTAACTGGTATTATACCGTCACAGCCCAATTCAAGACCCAGCTGCTCAACAATTATAAGAAGGATACCCAAACACGCATCGCCTCTTTCCTTACACCCGGTGATCTGAACCTCGGTATCGGTATGACATACAGCAAGACAAATAAGAAAAAGACTATACAGTTCAACGCATCTATAGCGCCGGTGTCATACAACCTGAAAACAGCCATCGACAACCATGTTGACCATGCGCTGTTCAAGATGTCACAGACAGCCAAGACACAGAGCGAAATCGGTTCCAATGCCGACATAACACTTAACTGGAAGATTGGAAAGATGGTAACCTATAAGTCCCGTCTCTTCCTCTTCACCGATTACGATTATTTCCTCGGTGACTGGGAAAACACTTTGAATATCCAGTTCTCACGACTCTTCTCCACTCAGATTTATGCAAACCTGCGTTACGACTCCTCTTCCGACATATATGCTGCTCCCGGATGGAACAGATTTATGCTTAAGGAGATACTGAGTATCGGTCTCTCATACACATTCTCAACCAAGCAGTAATGACTCTGTCAAGACTATCTCTCATCCTCATTTTGGCAGCTGCGGGCTTATTCCCGCACGGGTGATAAAATAAGCGATATGGGCGCGGCCTTGCAATATTGCAGAGAGTCAGAACTGGAGGGACCGGAAGGAATCTGGGAATTTACAGATGATGAAACAAGTGTGCTGATAAAGAAGGATCCATTAGGTGGTAAAGGTTACGAAATAATAGTAATCACCACTCCCGACTGCCGCCTGCATCCGGGAGATATAATCGGACATATCATACCCTCTGCAAAGAAGGGGAAATATAAATTAAACCTGAACACTTCGCGAAAAATGGGAATTCTCACCGACACCCATCAATGTATGGCTGAATATATTGAGAAAGATGATGCTATAATCGTACACCCTATGAAACTCAAAATCTCGATGCGAACAATGTGGTTTCTTCCTAAATTCTGGCGATCTCTCCGGATCTCATTCGACAACCCAGCTGCAGAACTGCCACACGGTTTGACACGCATTTATCCCCGAAAAGAGCCTATAAAACCAATCTATCTTTAAGGCTGCATTATATCTTATGAAAACATCTCACGCAAAATACCTGGATTTAACGGTGTTGATAATCATTGCCATAGCTTGTATCGGTAATGCCACGGACTCACATGCGAGAAAGAAGGGATATAAGCTCTCCACAAAAGCGAAACAAAAAACAGAGGCAAAAGCCACAGTGGCATATGGAGATACCGTATCAGATGCGGAGATGGTAGCGGGAAGTTTCATGGTGGCGTCCCAATGCGAAAGCTGCAACAATGGCTACCGTCTTAATCAGGTTATATTCACAGGATTCGATAAAAACCAGAGCAGTTCCAAAGAAAGCTTCTTCATAATCAACAACACCGACCGCGAGCTTACAGGAGTAACCCTATATATTGACTACCGCACTCCGGACGGGCGTCAGCTGCATAAGCAATTCCTCAAACTATCATGCAGCATTCCGCCAGGCGAAACCCGCAAAGCAGATATTCCTTCATGGGACACACAGAGAAGCTTCTACTACCACAAAAGCCAACCCTCCCGCAAAGGAGGCAATCCCTTCACCGTCCGATTCGATCCGATCGCCTACTACCTCCGCTTCTGAGTTTACTGTCAGCCTCGGCTTGCAGTTCTGGATACTTTCAAGGAGATATCCCAAAGTTTTGAGATGGCAAAGGAGATACCTGCGGCAAGAAGGAAACCAAGCAGAAAGCCATACCGATCGGAAACTTCTGCGGCTATGAATATCGCCATCAAAGGCGCTTTTATTGTTCCTGCCATTACAGCAGCGGTAGCTATGAGAACAAAATTATCAACCGGAAGCGCATGACCGCACATATTAGCAATCGTGGCAAACATAAATCCCAATAATGCTCCGGCAAAAATTGTGGGCACAAATTCTCCCGCAACTCCACCTCCACTGTTGACTGCACCCACAGCAGCGCCTTTCAGCAGCAACATCACTCCAACGATGCATAAGACAAGCGGCATACGGTCGAAGTCTTTGTAAAACGGACCGAACTCCAAAAGAGTGCGGTCTATGCCGTTCACGAGATCTGATACAATATTGTAACCCTCTCCAAACATCGCAGGCAGAATCATTATCATAACACCAAGTCCGACAGCACAGATGGCGGCACGCAGCCATATATTACCGATACTTTTGAAAAAACGGGAAGCAAAATCCTGCGTGTTACAATAGTAGATGGAATATATCCCACATGCCACCCCAAGCAGGGCTATCCAGCCAAAATGCTCAGGGATAAATATCATGTCAGTCATTATCTGGACATTCCATACATATCCTCCCAACACATATGCAGCGCAGAATGCAGCCAGACAAGCGAATGTCACCGCAACTATTCCAACTACGGTCATCTCCATTTTCAATACCTCTACAGCGAAGAAAAGACCACCTATCGGTGATTTAAAAATACCCGATATACCTGCTGCGGCACCACAACCGAACAATATCCTTACTGATTGAGGAGACATGCGGAACATCTTCGCTATTTTAGAACCGATCGCCGCTCCGGAAAACGCACACGGTCCCTCAGCACCGGCAGAGCCTCCAAAGCCCACGGTGACAAGACACCCTATCAACGGACTGAAAATATGATTCCTTTTGAAGTCATAATTCCCGCTTGCAAAGCGGCTACGTATCTGACCGGTGCTCCCGGCGAGATTCTCCCCTATCACCTTCTGATAAAAAACAGCGCCAAATATCGCGATGGCGAGCAATGCCAGAAAGATAAGGTTCACGCGATCAGGAACAAGCCAAAACCTGCTCATTCCGGCAATCAACTCCATTCCCCTGCGGAGAAAAAATGTTCCGAGACCGGCCAGTGTTCCAGTCACGGTCGCCGCCACAATCAGAGTTCCACCCTCCGGCCAAACGAAACGCCTCTTACCAATTCTCATGACATAGGCACCATCAGCACAAGTTTGCCATCGTGTGTATGACCTGCCGATGATTTAAGGGAGCTGTTAGTAAGGAAATTGATCATGCGGCACATTATCAACGCTGCCTCTCCATCTTCCGAGAGTTTGCGATAATCGAAGAAATGTTCGAAAATCTTCTCCTCCCGTCCTTCCGGGAAGCTGTCGCCGGTATGCTTGAATACAAACCTTGCCATTCTTGCTGACTTGTCTTCAGTGCATTCAAAACCTATCGCACCTCCTTCAGGGGCAAGGCGCACAGCCACCTTCAGAATATGGTTTACAAGCATCTGCAGACACTGCTTGTCAACACGGATCTCGAAATCCGGATCAGGATAGACCACATTGATATTTATATTCTTTGTGAGTCCCGACTCGACATTGTCGATGGAATCCTTCATGAATGATCCCACTGATATAGTATGCCGGAACTTACGCGTATCTTCAAGAGCGATAGAAGAGATAAACATCACATCATTGATGATATAGTCAATTGTATCCGAAAGATTACCCGTCTTCGGGCGGGAAGATATATAATCCCTGGGCTTTACGGATGACCCTACTTTTTTCGCATAATCGTAATAGCGTCTTTTCTTGATGGCATCGCGTTCAGCTGCAAGAGAATCTACAAACGAAGATATATCTGAGGCTGTTCTTTTATAACGGGTCCAGAAAAACAGCAGAGCCACAAGCATAATCGCAAACGCTACCCAGCCCACTATCACAAATATCATTATGCGCCGTGTAGCCGCTATCTGGCCATTCTTGTTTTCAAGTTCAAGTTCCGCATTTTCCGCTCTCAGAGCACTTACATCATATCTGATCTTCAACTCATTATATTTATCCTGGGCCTCTTTCGAATTCATCTGCTCAGTGATAGCCTCAAGTTCGTTGCGGGCAAGATCCTCTGTAGTCTGGTCGCCTACCGCAGAAGCAGCCTCAACCAGCATACCCAATTGTCTGCGTCTGAACACCTGTGATCTTTCCACTGACAGCTGATGACGAAGATACGGTATTGCTTCGGCATACCTCTTGTTCTTCATAGCATGATATATCGCCGCACGCTTGTTATTTTCAAGCACACCCTTTACATCTTCATTTACAGCTGCAATTTTCAATATCTTGTCATATAGCGAATTAACCTCATCAAGATCAAGAATATCGTAATTGCTAAGCATGCGTCGGTAAACGATAAACCTACTGACATCATAGTTCCGATACTTGCGTCCCTGCGCCCTATAACGCTTTTCAAGGGCATCTATCTCCTTAAGCAACGCACGGTCGCAGGCCAGAGCCTTCTCCTTGTTTCCGGTCACTGAATATATATTTGCAGATTCGGTAAGATATATATTCTTGACCGCATAATTATCAATGCCGGATTCCTTGATCAGTTGGCCGAGGTCGTCAAGATATTCCACCAGAAGATTACCCTTGGCAAAGCTACTCAGATATTCACATATTATAAACAGCCGCTCCACTTTAGCGTATTTATCCATCTTGCTATTGTCTTCCGGTACAATCAAGCGGGCTATTTTATCCTGCCGTTCCTTCTCCGTCATATAACGGGCGGTGGTGGAAAGGCGTCTGATCTTTACAAAAAGCTCTGTTTCCTTCTGCTCCTGTCCTGCAGGAAGACTTTTCACATGAGCCTCGATCAAAGCCAGAATCGAATCATTATTGACAGAGTTGGCAAGATGACGCGCAATGTCATAGCGAACAGTATTGTTACCGGCGCGCTCAGCCACGGCATCTATCTCTCTGCCGAGGCTAAGATAATCCTTACGGCTTGAGAGATCAAATATGTCATACAGGATTTTTATCGAATCCTTGCGTGTGGTCGTTTGGGAAAGTTTGCCTCGCAACCTTGCAATTTCGGCATTCTTGTCAAGCGCGGACACACTGACCGATGAAAGGCATAACAGTGCGACCAAAAGAAAAATAGACCTTTTCATATTAAGTTCATAATAATGGAACCGGGGTTAAGTCCGACATTCATCCGAGATTAATTCCGGCATTCAAACAAATAGGTGCGGCATTACATGCCGCACCTACAAAATTATATAAAT
>OFFM01000898.1_pt1 | contig 19477 bp, 10 predicted proteins | sample 1521401 | NCBI WGS metagenome assembly OFFM01 (sample SAMEA3504118, study PRJEB24116) | mouse gut metagenome | biome: mouse gut; feature: mouse-associated habitat; material: faeces | place: Denmark | collected 2011
AAATTTTAGCATCGAACTCTGTGTCTCAGAAGGAGTGGTAACGACCTCAGCGCCGGATTTTGCGTCATAAAACCTTTGCGGCTCTGTGACTCTGCGTGATTAAAATTTTTACCGGACACCAATAATAATTATCAGCCTCGATGCTATGGTTGCTTTGGGGCTGTGGTCAAATAATAAAAATGTAATGGATTCTATTACAAAAAAGTAATAGAATCCATTACATTTTTTATTCACAACCTATACCCTATTGCGATATCCGGATATAAAACTGTGACATGCCTGAAATCATTTCCTCGCGTAAGAGTAGGAATGTATAACAGCTCCCGAGGTGTTGCGTACATCTACCTGTATCTTCTGCATGTTGACTTTGACATCAACGGCATCAACATTTGAATTGATGAGAATCGGGAATGTCGATTTTCTCCAACCCGCGGGTGTGTAATCAAACTTATGGAAATGACCGGAGAACATTACATCAATTTTTGCCGCATTAAGCATGGGGAAGAATTTCTCCGAGAAATCAGCCTGACCGGCATCATTTGCATAGATCGGCGGCATATGCACAAGCACGATTCTATAAGGTGCATTCTTGCATTCATCCGAAGCCAATACCTTTTTAAGCCATTCTGCCTCTCTGGTTCGGTAGGCAGCAAAGAAGGCTGTGCCGGAGTATTCATCATGTCCGTCTTCCTTATCCTCACCGCTGTCAAGCACGATAAAGAAGACTGGGCCGTCGCGGAAAGCGTAGTATGCTTTTTTCGTACGGGAGGGGAAGTAGTTCATGTAATACTGACTCCATATGCCTCTCGGCTCATGATTTCCCCTGGTCATAAAGAATGGCACATTCTTGGCAAAAGTTTCGCTACTTGTATCTATGAAACCATTGAAGAGCTGATCCTCATTGGTGATCCAATCGACCATATCTCCATTGAAAACAACGAAATCCGTCTTATCCTTATCTACCATCGATGCGAGGCTTCGAAGCACACTGTTATTTTCATGGATATCATTCATTATCAAGAAATTCACCGTCTCACCATTCTCATTCAGTGTTCTGAATGCCGGTATTTCATCGATAGAGACAGTCTCTCCGTAGTAAACCTTCCAAGGCAAGCGTGCTACGACTTCCTGTGAGTATATGCGGTAACGGTATTTAGTGTTGGGAGCGAGATTTCTCACAGTGACTTTGTGTAAAGTATCTACCACAGCTTCACCATTACGCACAGCATTAAACTTTGGACGCTCAGTCGCATCAAAATCTGTATCATCATCAGGAGCTATTTCCACCCAAGATTTAGCGGGCTTGTTGGTACGCCACATTATCGTCACTTCATTCTCAGTCATATTCTGTAAATACGGACCGGATTTCAACTTAAATGTGCCATCTGACATTCCTTTATATTCAGAACTCATAGTCCGGTTCATGAGGTCGAAAGTCAACGTATACAGACCATCTTCGACAACATTCCATTTATTGTCCGGATTTCCGGCATGCACGATAAACTTCTCATCAACGATAGGATCTGTGCCAATTGGGGAACCGGCTACCACTGGACGTATGAATTCCACACCCCAGCTGCCTTTCTCGAAACAAAGTTTAACCTCTCCCTTCTTCAGGAAGCCGTCATATATAAAGACATTGGGGTTATCAGGAGAAACCTGGAGTGGAATCGGGTTATTGTTGTCCCAGTCGATCAATGTGCCGTTTCCAACAATGTAGAGGACATCAGTCTTGATTGGAGGATCAGGCAATACCTGCAATTCATTCTGCTCGCACGATGAGAGCGCTCCGAAGAGGCAAAGAGCAGCGATAATCGATATTATATTTTTGATTTTCATTTCTGAATGAGTGTTATAAATAAATTAATAATACTTTTAACTGTTATATCCCGGGTTCTGCTTAAGCGCAGGATTGGCATCAAGCACTTTTCTCATGATGGGGAAGATGATGGTGTGGTCACCCGGATCCTGGTTCTTATCCCACCAGGCTTCGGTGAATCTTCCGAAACGGATAAGGTCGATTCTGCGACGGCCCTCGGCAAAGAACTCACGGCCCCATTCATCAAGCATCTCCTCCATATCGAGGGTAGCGTTTCCGTCGGGAGCATAGAGCACCTGAGTGTGGTTAGCTTTGGGATAATTACGTTTGCGCACGGTGTTCAGGAGCTTTCCGGCTGTGCTTACATCCCCTTTGCGCACTTTGCATTCAGCAAGCATGTATATCACCTCCGGCAGACGAATCTCGACATAGTCACTTTCAATCTGTCCGATATCATCGTCGGAATACATAGGATACTTGACAAAGTGGTATCCTGAGTTCATGTCACCGTTCTCCATACGGCTGTCCTTGTTGCTGGGCCACTGTCCCTCCGGCAAGTCGTAGAACTGACCCACAGCGTCACGGATACAAAGCTCGTAGGGCATCTGCGGAGCCTTGACATATTTTGTCACTCCATCCTCTTTATATGGGAGTTTTCCGAAGAGCATCATACCCTCCCTCTTGCTGTTGCCGAGGTTTTTGTAAAGCTTGAGGCGTTCGTCACCCGGATATTTACGGAATTTCTGCACAGTCATACCGAGTTTGTATTCGTATAGGACACCATTAAGATCGTAGCTCGGAGAGCAGGCATACATGCAGTTGTGGCCTCCGGCTTTGGATTTCTGGTCGTTGAAATACTTTCCCGCCTGGTGAGGCACAGTAGCCCAGTAAGTGCGTCGTGCCCACATGTGGTATGAGTGCGCACCGGAGCTTGGGAAGGCGAAGATCACCTCATCGGAGGTCTCGTTGTTCCAGTCGTAAGCCTCGTCCCAACGGTCGGCTACCTTGTATGTGCCGTATTTACCGTCGAGAATCTCCTGGCATAATGCCTCGGCGTCTGCAAAGTGGTCTTCACCTATATACACATTCGCGTTGATGTAGAGGCGTGCGAGCAGGGTTGCAGCGGCAGCCTGGGTGAACTGTCCCTGAAGAATGCCGTTTCCACCGGTGTTCTCCTTCTTGATGAGATTATGGATGCAGAAATCAAGGTCTTCCTTGATATAGTCGTAAATCACCTTTGGCTCCACCTGAGAGAGTGTGTTCTGCGACTGGTCGTTGAAACTCTTTACAAGAGGGAGGTTTCGGAACTCGTCGAGAGCGCGTAGATAGAACCATGCACGAAGAGCCCTGTTCTGGGCGATGAGGTTTTCACCTTCCTCCTGGGAGATGTTGAATCTGCCGAAGTCAACACCCTGAAGCTCCTCGATGGAGACGGTGCAAAGTTCGATACCCTGAAAAAGATTGTTCCATTCATCGGCGATGTCATGTCCCATGTCGACATCCCAGAGATGGTCATGGTAACGTCGCCAGATACCTCCGTCATCAAACCATCCGTCGCGGGTCGGGGTGATGAGCTGGTCACCGGATTCTTCATTGAGCACCTGCCGCCACTGCACTGACCAGTAACCATGGTCAAAAGCTCGGAAGGCCACCGCGATCACGTTATCGCGGGTATTGTAGTAGTTGGATGAGGAGACTGTGTCGTAGAGGGTCTCGTCAAGATTGGTGCAACCGACGAGGGCCAGCGAAGCGAGAGACACAGCCGCTATTTTATAGAGTCTTTTCATTTTGAATGATCTTGGGAATTATAAATCTATCTGAACACCGACTATCACCTGACGTGTTGTGGGGTAATAAGTCCTTGAGCCGGTGGCTCCCGGTGTAAGACCGTTAACCTGATAGGTCGAGGGGTCAACTCCTGAGAAACCGGTGATCGTAAAGAGGTTGCGCACCGTCGCGAAGAAACGTACGGAATCCAGGAAACGGGTCTTCTGCAAATTGAGTGTGTAGCCGAGGCTGATCATATCGAGCTTGAAATAGTCTCCTCGCTCGAGGAAGTAGTCACAGGCAATCGGGTTGGCATCGACTGACAATACCGAGTTCTTCTCGTGTGCTATGCGCAGCTGGTTTCCGTTGAAAGCAGGTGTGCCGTAGTAGAAGGCGTGAGTATTGAAGATATGAAAGCCGAACGCGCCGCGGAAGAAGAGGCTCAGGTCAAAGTTACGGTAACGGAAGTTATGTGACATGGAGCCCGTAAACTTCGGCAGACCGTTGCCCACGAATGTGCGGTCCTCCTCCCCTGCCTTTTCAGCCAGGATCTGGTTGCCGTTCTTGTCATAGACTATCCACTGTCCGTCTTCCGACACTCCAGCGTAACGCCACATGTAGAAGCTACCGATGCGTTTCCCTTCCTGAACACGCTGAAGATTGTAATAGGGGTAGGGATTCTCCGTGCCGCATGTGTTGTAGAACGACTGCGAGGTGAACTCACTGTTGCTGAAGCTGAGGAACTTATTGGAGAGTGTGGATCCGATGATGTCAAAGCTGTAGCTGAAATCCTTGGTATTGACAAGATTGAAGTTGAGCTGGAATTCAAAGCCCTTGTTCTCCATCGTGCCGACGTTTACGAATGCTGAACCGTAAAGATATGGAGGCACGGGAACATCGTAATCACCTAAAAGATCCTGCTGCCGGCGCTGATAGTAGTTGAGCGAACCGCTGATTCGGTTATCAAGCACGGAAAAGTCCACGCCGATATTCCAGTTCTTACCCTTCTCCCATTTCAGGTCGGGATTGACGTTCTTGCTGACACCCCAAACATTGAAGTATTGACCGTTGTAGACATACTCTCCGAAAGCAGACATTGTGTTGAGTGACTTGTAGTTGCCGAACTCCTGGTTACCGGTCACACCGTAGTCACCGCGCAGCTTGAGTTCATTAAGCCAACCGCGTGTGCTTTCCATGAATTTCTCCTCCGAGATGCGCCATCCCAATGAGAATGCAGGGAAGTTACCCCACTTGTGGTTCTTTCCGAAGCGAGAGGAACCTTCGTGACGCAGAGAGGCTGTGGCGTAGTAGCGGTTGTCCCAGTTGTAGCTTACACGACCGAAGAATGAGATGAGCTTGGAGTCGTTGCGGTAGGAACCCATGCCGACCTCTCCTTCCTCCTTGGCGTAGGTGCCGGAGCCGAGGTTGTCAGAGCCAAGACCGTCGTTGGCGAAGTCCTTGTTGGAGGCGTTAAAGCCGGAGTTCTGCTCGTATTGGTAAGAGTAACCGACCATGGCCTTGATGCTGTTGCGGCCTACATTAAGACCGTAGTTGGTGATCCATTCCAACACATCAGTGCGCGATGCGCCGTAGGAACGTGATGCGGAACCCTTACGGCCACCGTTGATACAGCTATTTGTAGTTGAAGGTTCAAACGAGGAGCCATCGTTGCTTGTACGCGAGTCGGAGAACATCAGCTGCGTGGTCAATGTCTGGCTGGGTGTTCCGGAGTAGAACAGAGGGAGGAGGTTGAGGCGTACAATGCCGTTCCACTCAAGCAATTTGATGTCGTTGTGGCTCTTGGGGAGCACCTGTGTCTCTACAGGGTTGTTCTCTGCCACCTGGCCGGTGAAGTCGTTGTAACGGGTAGGATCGTCCGGATGCATCAGTGGCGTGGTGGGGTTCGCCTCGACTGCATTGCGGAAAACAGCCCAGTAGGAGTTGTCCCTGCTGATGACGCGCGGGGCAGCGTTGAGGCTGAAGGTGAACAGTCCGCCCTTTGTAGTATGGTTGATGGCGACTCTGGCACCATATTCCTGACGTGTCGAGCGCAGGTCGATACCGTGGGAGTCGCGATAGTCTACTGTGGCACGGTAGTTCGTTTTCTCGTTGCCGCCATTCATGCTCAGAGTGTGGCGCATAGCGAAACCGGTGCGGCTGACGCCGTCGAACCAGTCATAGTTGCCGCCGAGGTCCACTGCCGATGACTGCTTGCTGACACAAAGTTCACGATATTCATCAGCCGAGAGCATATCAAGTTCGCGATTGACGAAATCCCAGGAGATATCAGCGCGGTAGGATGCATGCACATTGCCGTCCTTGCTACCTTTCTTAGTAGTGACAAGGATGACGCCATTCGAACCACGTGTACCGTAGATAGCGGAGGCAGCACCATCCTTCAGTATGTCGAATGACTCAATGTCATTGGGGTTGATGTTGCTAAGATTGCCTCCGGGCACTCCGTCAACCACGATGAGCGGGCCGAGTCCGGCAGCACGCGAGCTGACGCCGCGCACCTGGATACTTGCACCCACATTAGGGTCAGCTGCACCTGTGTTAGTGATTGAGACACCGGGCACCTTGCCCTGGATCATCATTGACGGGTCGGCGGTGCTGATGTTCTGGAAGTCTTTCGACCCCACATGACTGATGGCGGAGGTCACCTCCTTCTTGTCCATCGTACCGTAACCAATCACAACGACTTCATCAAGGATGTTGTTGTCTGTATCCAGTTCGATGCGGATGTCGCTACGGCCGTTTACAGCCACTTCCTGGCTCTTGAAGCCGACATAGCTTACCACCAACGTGGCGGAAGGCTTAACGTTTTTCAGATTGAATTTTCCATCGATGTCGGTTGTCGTTCCGTTTCTCGTTCCCTTTACTATCACCGTCGCCCCTATAAGCGGTTCATTGGTCGATTTCTCGACGACCATTCCGCTTACATCCGCCTGCTGGGCCCAAGCCGGGAGGCTGAACGCGAAAAAGACGAGCAGCAACAAAGAGAGATTTTGCATGGTAACTCGCATAAATTAAAAATTTAAATAGGTTATTAAAAAGTCTTATGGTCTGTTAAAATAAAAGGAGAAATGAGGGTAATGATTCTTTCATCCTCCGTTTCATCTACAAATTTAGTTTTTTGTTCAGGTTCATTTTTCCGTTGTTGGCAAAATTAAGACAATAAAGAAACCGGAATATTGATATTCAACTATTTATTTTGTCATAATTGGGGTACAATTAAGATGATATTAAGTTTTTTTCGATTGAAATACAGCAACGTTTTCCGCACAAAAAATAAAAAAGTATACAAAAATACGCGAATTATCAAACATTGATAATTCGCGCAATTAACATAATTTAGTTAAAAAATGCTAAGAGTACGTCTTAGGCAGACTGTATCAAAATGTTCTGAAAGGGATCAATGGCATGCCGTTCAGTCCTGCCACGTTGCAAATCGGATTGTCAGCCCAGCCATATCGGGCGCCTACCGGAACTGCTTTCATCTTGGCTTGAAGAAATACCTTGTTGCCGGAAATCTTGGCATCGGCTTCATAGAACTCGCCGTCGGCTCCCTCTATAACAAAACCTTTGGCTTTACCATCCTTTGCCACTACCGGCTCACTGAGTTCGATCACGACACTGTCACCAATAATTTCATATCCTTTGAATTCCGGATGATGATAGTCCCCCTTTCCATAGGTGTCGGTCATGGCAAGCATTGCGAGCCGACGTCCCACTTCCTGTTTGTTTTTGGGATGTATATCATCGGCAAGTCCGATATCCACTGCGGATATCAGTCCAACTCCGTCCATTCTGGCTGCCTGCGCCTGTGCCTCGCGTATTTTCGCCCATCTCGATTTCTGCTGGAAAACCATCGGTTCGCGGAAGTTCGCCAGCTGAACGATATAGAAAGGAAAATCCTTGTTCCACACTTCTCGCCAGCTGCGGATCATAGTCTGAAGCAATGCGGAATAATTGTCAGGATTCTTTTCATTGTTCTCTCCCTGATACCATATCACCCCCTTGATAGGGAATTGTGTCACTGGAGCTACCATGGCATTGTAAAGAAGAGTGGGATAATGGAGGACATCGCCGGGAGAAAGCGGACGGCTGCTTACCTGCGACAGCTCGGTGCCCTTCCTGAAAAGCCAATCGCCTGCAAGCGACAGTGATTCGGATCCGCACTCAAGTTTGAGATCTTCCGGGGCACCATAGATGCCTCCTCCTCCTCCAAAGTCGACTACGCGAACTGTAATCAGCAAAGATTGTTGGTTATTGAGATCTTGGGATATATCGTAAACGCGCTTTTTCAGATGTCCGTCGGTCTTCCCGATCTCCTTGCCGTTTACATACGTTATATCGTAATCATCGATTGTTCCAAGAGATAGTTTCAGTGGTTTTCCAACCCATGAGGCTGGAATCTCCACCCTCTTCTGCAACCATGCAGAACCATCAAAATCGTAACCCTTTCGCTCCCAAAGCGTGGGCAGCGACATCAGATCCCATCCATCTCCTGTCTGCGACATATCAACCCATAACGGTTTCCTTTCCGACATGCCTTCATCCAGACTGTCAAACTGGTTGAACCAATCATCCGTCTGTCTGCGGTAAAGCGCTTCAAGATTTTCGCGGACAAATCCACATTCCGCCATAGACGCGACTTTATCACTGAATCCTTTAACATTACCGAGATGAGTGGCAGGAGTCCAGCATTCAGCGTTAGTTCCGCCCCATGAACTGTCGATCAATCCGATCGGGATATTTAGCTCTTTCTGAAGCTGACGTCCGAAGAAATATGCTGTGGCGGAAAATTCATCGACCTTGCCGGGACCGCACAACGCCCAGCCATCAGTGTCAGTTGAAAAATCAGATACCGGCTGATAAGTGAATGCATCATGAATTTCGAGCAGACGGATATCAGGATTCGATGAATTTGCAATCTCCTTTTCATAATCCATCACCTTTCCCCAACCGGCAAGCGGCATCTCCATGTTGGACTGTCCGGAGCAGAACCAGACATCGCCCGACATCACATTGCGGAGCACAAGTTTTTTACCATCGCTCACGGTTATGGTATAGGGACCTCCTGCCTCCGGTGTGGGAATTTCTATGCGGAATCTCCCATCGGCATCCGCCTTGGTGGAAAACTTACTGTCTGACCAGCTTGCCTTGACGCTCACTTCCCGACCGGGGCGCGCCTTGCCGGCTACAGGAAGCATGTCATTTCGCTGCACCACCATGTTATCCGAAAAATAAGCAGGTAGTGTTACATCGGCAGATGCCGACATCACAAACAAAGAGGCGAGTATTAAACCAATATTTCTCATTTTTAAACAACTTCTAAATAGTTTCTAAGCTTTTGGAATTGACATTATGCGGGTTTCGAATTCTGATTTGTCGACGATTACCCGAGCTTTTATCTTTGCCTTGTAGACATAGATGGTGTTGACCGACAATCCCAGATATTTGGCAATCTCCGCAGAGCTTGTAAAACCAAGCCGCATGAGGGCAAAGATGCGTATCTCAGTAGGAAGACGCCCGTCGTCGAGAGTTATCTGCGCGTCGGGATGAAACATTTTGTTGAGTTCATCGATAAAGTTCGGGAAAAGTCGCAAGAAGGCGGAATCGAAGCTTGTGAAACTGCGGGCAAGTTCCTCCTGAGTGCCCATATCCTCAAGCATAGTCGCGACTTCACCATATTTCTTGGCGTTCAGCTTGGACAGCGCTTTGCGGCTTTTTCCCTCCACCTCATTGGCAAATTCAGTTTTCTTGCGCAGTGACTCGATAATATACTGACTCTTTATCTCATCAGTCTCTTTCAGCCGGGTGTTGAGATCAACAAGATTCCCGTTGGCAATTTCAAGTTCCGAGTTTTTACGGTTGATCTCTTTATTACTCTCTATCAGGCTGGCGTTTTTCTTCCTGAGTTTCACCAACAGCAGGAGCACGACAATGAGCATGAGACCGAAGAACAACAGAGATATGAAAAGCAACGAACGTTGCGAGGATATCTTATTATGATGCGCTGCGTTGATTGCCGGCATTATGGTGTTGATTTCCGACATCCTCAGTCTTGAGTTATAGGTCTTGGCGTCAGCGGAGGCAAGATTTATATATCGGCTCGCACGCTCTATATCTCCGATCTGGAGCATCAACGTGGCGAGATTACGCGCTGACGTGGTCTCCTTCACCGATGACCTGAGGTCGCATATCACAGACATCGCAAAGCAATAGATCGCAGAGTCCGTCTTATTATGAAAGGCATACGACTGGCCCATAGTAGAATAACTCTTCGCTTTCTGGTAATCGCTGAGATTATAGCGCGCCACAAGGGCACGGCTCATCGCTAATGCCTTGTCGTCCGAGAAATTCCCCACCCGCTGCTTTTCAAGCTTGGCGAGGTCATAATTATATGTGTTGACTCCTGCCAATGAGATTATACTGTCATAGCAGGCAATACGCCGGCTTTTATAGTTTTTTGAAAGATCCGCGTCAGAACCTGCGAATGACTCCATATTATGCAGCAGCGATGCTGCCGAAAAGTAATAGCCTATGCGTTCTCCGGGTGGCAGCAATATCGGATCCATACTTTTGTATGTCTCCATTCCTTCGTTAAAGAAACCCACACGTGAGAAGCAGGAAAGAAGGGCTGCCTGCGCCTGCACCCGCATCAACTCACTTCCTGCCTGCGCTGCAAGATCCTCCATCCTGCGCGCATAACAATAGGCTGAATCATATTGATAGGTAAGGTATTCTTCGTAAAGTGACTTGTATGTGTCAAACAGGCTCTGCCGGTCGGGGGCTGCCTTAACAGCCCGACGAAGATTGTCAATCCTGTATTCTTTAGGGAGACGGTATTCAGTTTCTGCTATGGAGATCTCTCTATCGAGTACCTGCAGAATGGAGTCGACCATACTTGCAGATGCATAAGTATCGCCTCCCCAGCAAATTAAGAGCGCAACAACAATAACGATCTGTATTTTCATGAAAAAACTTCTCATCAAATAAAATCTATGTAAACAACCGGCCATCCCTGCTTGGGACAGTGGATAGCCGGTTTTTAAGAGCCGGGCGATTCCCCGGCTCACTTACCCGTAGAAGAGGCGAGGACAAACGAGGCGTTCTGCAGGTTGGCGGTGTTTGGACCTACAAGAACCTCGAAGCCACCGGGCTCTGCCACGTGCTCAAGATCATAGTTATAGAACTTCAACATTTCGGGAGTAACCGTGAAGGATACTTCGCAAGTCTCGCCAGGCTTAAGCGTCAGACGCTTGAAACCTTTCAGCTCCATAACAGGAGGCGCAATCGACCGCTCCTTATCACGGATATACATCTGAACTATCTCATCTCCGGCTACCTTACCGGTATTGGTAACATTAAACCGGACTTCAATTTTGCCGTCCATACCCATCTCTGTGGCTGAAAGAACAGGCTCGCTATAATCAAACGTGGTGTAGCTCAAACCATAACCGAAAGGATACAGCGGATGGTTCGGAATCTCAAAATAACAGCTCGCATATCTTTTATATTTTCCGATATCTTTCTTCATCGGGCGCCCTGTGTTGAGATGGTTGTAGTATACAGGAATCTGACCCTCGTTGTAAGGGATTGACATTGTAAGCTTGCCGGAAGGAGACACATCTCCGAACACCACGTCTGCAATAGCATCCGCAGCTTCCGAGCCACCGAACCATACATTCATTATCGCGGGAATATTCTCGCTCTCCCAGGTCATTATCGTCGGTCGGCCGGAGAAATTCAGCAATACTATCGGTTTGCCGGTCTCGACCAAAGCTTTGAGCAGACGCATCTGAGTGTCGGGCATACCGAGCTGGCTGCGGCTGCTCGCTTCTCCTGAATGTTGTCCGCCTTCACCGAGAGCCGCCACAATGATATCCGCTTGCTTGGCGACTTCGAGAGCTTCAGCAAGCATCTCCTCATCACTGCGGCTATCGCGTATAGTCATTCCGTCACATGTGGCTCCTTTCTCCTGATGTGGATCCGAGATGATATTGGCACCTTTGGCGTAGAGTACCTCGGCTTTGCCTCCGAGAGCCTCCTTAAATCCGTTAAGCACGGATTTGAATCCGCTGATATCCGCGCCCATAGCCCATGTTCCCGCCATATTGGTGCCGGCATCGGCAAGCGGACCGATAAGAGCTATCTTACCTTTCTTCGCGAGAGGGAGAAGATTTCCTTCATTTTTCAGAAGCACGAAGCTTTTACGAGCCATGTCGCGTGCGGCTGCACGGTGGGCAGAAGTGTAGATTTCTGTCTTCTCCTTGCTGATATCGTTATATTTATAGGGATTATGGAAGAGACCAAGCTTGTATTTGGCATCAAGCATACGATAGACTGCCCGGTCAAGATCCTCCATGGTTATGTCTCCTTTCTCAAGCGCATTCTTCAGATTCTTCGAAAAATACTCGGAACACATATCCATATCTGTACCTGCCTTCAAGGCAGCGATTGCGTTGCCATATCCTTCACCGAATCCGTGAACCTCCATCTCCCCTATCGAATTGTAATCTGTCACCACAAAACCGTCAAATCCCCACTGGTTGCGGAGCAGATCGGTAAGAAGCCACTTGTTGGCTGTGGCATGCTTGCCGTCAACAAGATTGAAGGAGCTCATCACAGAGCCGACACCTTCCTCGACAGCAGCCTTGTAAGGTTCGAGATATTCATTATACATACGCTGACGGCTCATGTCGACAGTGTTGTAATCACGTCCTGCCTCTGAAGCTCCGTACAGGGCGAAGTGCTTCATACATGCCATGACATTATCGTCTTTCGAATAGTCGCCTTGATAACCGCGCACCATCGCCTTTGCCACCTGAGCACCGAGGTACGGATCCTCTCCTGCCCCTTCGGCGACACGACCCCAGCGCGGATCGCGTGATATGTCAACCATCGGACTGTAGACCCAGTTTATTCCTGCGGCTGACGCTTCATGCGCCGCCACATGAGCCGAGTTCTCTATGCCTGCCATATCCCACGTGCACGACAGGGCGAGAGGTATCGGGAAAGTTGTCTGGTAGCCATGGATCACATCCATACCTACGATCAACGGTATACCCAAACGGCTTTTCTCGATTGCAAGTTTCTGAAGATTAAGGATCTTTTCAGCACCCTTTATATTCAACACGCCTCCTATGAGACCACGTGACACAAGATCCTCGGCATTGACGTATGTAGGTTTACCGGTAATAATGTCACCGTAGGGGATAAGATTAAGCTGTCCTATCTTTTCGTCAACGGTCATTTTTGACATAAGCTGCCGCAGAAATTTCTCTTTTTCCGTATCTGTCTTGGCGGCACGCTGATTCTCGGCGGTCAGCAAACGCGGTTTCACCCCGTCCTTCGTAATCTTCACCGGGATAATGTCACCCTTTGAATCGAAAGTCATACGGTCGATGCAGACCTCGCGATGATGACCGTTCTTATCACCGGCGGGATGCATATGGTAAACTATGTAATATTCATCTGTGCCGGGGATATTGATCACGGAATGATGACCTGCTCCTGTTCCGAGCTTGCCATCCGCCTCAAGGATGCGTCCTTTTGACACAAACGGGCCGAAAGGGGAATCAGACACAGCGTAATTCACGAAATAATTAGCTCTTTTCCAGTTCCCTTCGCTCCACATGAAATAATACTTTCCATTACGTTTGAACATGAAGGGACCTTCTGTATAATTGGCTGGAGTCACCTCTTTATACATCGAACCGTCGGCAAGCGGAACAAGCGATTTGAAATCATCGGCAAGAGCCACAAGGTTGCAATGCTTCCAACCGCCATAATACATATAATAGCGGCCGTTGTCATCTCGGAACACGAACTGGTCGATAGGTTGGGCACCGTTTACAATATCATTTATGAGCGGTTTGCCGATAAGATCCTTATATGGTCCTTCGGGACGATCTGCCACTGCCACACCGATTCCCCCCACTTCACCTTCATGCACATCGTTGGCAGCAAAGAAAAGGTAATACTTGCCATCCTTCTCGATGGCGGCGGGAGCCCACATCGCACTTTTTGCCCATTTTACATTCTTATTGGTAAGGACACAGGGATGCTTCTTCCAGGTCTTGAGATCCTTCGATGAGAAAGCATCCAGATAGGTCTGTTCTTCGAATGGAAGCGATGATGTCGGGAAAACCCAATAGGTGTCACCGTAGATGACGGCCTCGGGGTCGGCATACCAGCCGGGAAATACAGGATTTGCCGCGTTCATAGCGATAGCTACAACTACAGCAAATAGAGTAACTAAAAATCTCATGATATTTTATGTTTTAAGTAGTTGATCTATTTAAATGAGACCTGGAGTCAGTTCAAGAGTGTCCAATGCCTGCGTAATGGCAAAATTAAAAAAAACATCAATAACTAATACACACTAAAACCGGTATATATATTTCAAGAGTCACCAATGTTTTATAACACCATACTGATCAATTATTTAAAAATTATCATCCGAAATAAAAATTAAGGTCATATGTGACTTTCGCAAGCCCTTTCCCGACTCTGTTTAGCAGTTGAACCGCGCCATGGCATGATAATCATCCTTGACAATGTCATCTTCCTGTGGCTCCAGAAGCTCTCCTTCGGAGGGGAGTCTGAATGAGAGACGCTTGATCTTCTTTCCGCGTGATAGCCACTGCTGCTCATAGAATGTCTTGATCGACGACACCGGATCGGCAAGACCGGATCCATAAAGATCATCCGTATCCATTATGACTTCAAATCCATTCAGCTCTACAAGCCTTCTGGTATACTCGTACAGGAATGGGGAATCCGTCTTCAAATTCACAATCCCTCCTGGACGCAGCAGATTGCGGTAAAGATTGAGGAAACGCGTTGACGTAAGCCGCTTGCGCGTTTTCTTCATCTGAGGGTCGGGGAATGTTATCCACAGCTCATCCACCTCGGCTGGCACAAAAAATTGGTCGATATTCTCAATCTCCGCACGAAGGAAGGCGGCATTGGTGATATTCTCCTCTTCCACGGTCTTCGCCCCGCGCCACATACGGGCACCCTTTATGTCCACTCCGATATAGTTGCGCGCAGGATCGCTCTTTGCCAACCCTACAGTATATTCACCTTTTCCACATCCGAGTTCCATCACAATCGGAGCCTCTCGCTTGAAAAAACCGGAATTCCAGCTTCCACGATAGGGGAAACCGTTCTTTATCAATTCCTCGCGGGGATATTGAAGCGCACATGCGAATTCACGCATCTCCGCAAACTTCTTAAGCTTATTCTTTCCCATTTACAGTATCTTCACTATTTTAGTTACCCCTCCTGCCACAATCCTTACTATCAATTCCTTTTCATCGAAAGTGCCTGCCACGCATGTGTCGCTATCCGGTTTGGCGGAATAAAGCACAATGCCATCCATTGAATACACAGCCACATCATCGATATTGACATTCGATTTTATAACTATTCCACCGGCTCCCTTCGTCACAGATATCCGGACACCATCGGACACCACACCGGCAATTCCGGTCCCTTCCGATGTTATGCTGAAATCCTTCCACACGGGAGCATTCCGCCAAGCATCCTCATCACCCTTTGCCACTGACAAGTAAACTTTGCCTACATCAATTCCGGCGAACGCATCTTCAGAGGCTACAGGTACATCTCCTCCCCTTTCGGAGACATCAACTGCCTTCAGACCGGTTGCGTTACGGAAGGCATTGTTCCTGATTTCCCTGACAGAGGGATGGATGACTATCGTATCCACCTTTAGATTTGCATAGGCTCCTTCATCCACCACTTCACCCCCGATATATCCAGTGAGAGTCCGCACGCCGTTATTTGCCATTGCCAAAGCCGGACTATTGGCGGGCATGCCTGACATCTGCCCGAGCATTCCGTCTCCAAAGAAGGCTCCCTCTCCGATCTTGACACCATTACGCATCGTGACCTCCTCGAGCGCGGGCATCTCCGCGAAAGCATATTCTCCAATCTCAGACACGCCGGGGATATTCATACGGGTCACGGCACTTTTCATAAAAGCACGGTTCCCTATTGAGCTGAGCACCGGCGGAAATGATGCATCCGCAAGAGAGACGCATCCATAAAAGCATTGTTCCGGTATGGTCGATACAGAAGTTGTAGTCAGATCCGCAGTTTTCAGAGATTTGCATAGATAAAACGCCCGATCTCCAATGTAGCGCAGCGATGAAGGAAAATCCACGCGCTCAAGCGGAGTCTCGGCAAATGCAGCTTCCCCGATAACCGTAAGCGAAGCCGGCAATTTCACCTCCCGCACATTTGTGGAGAATAATGCATAAGGAGGCAACTCTCCATCAGAGAATTCCGTTCGCCCAAGATATTTCGAATTCCTCAGCTCCAACCCTTTAACTGTAAGTCCTGAAAGATCGAGACTCACCACTGACTCCGGAAGATATTTCAGAGAAGCGAGGTCAATGGATGTTACCTCTCCTGTCAATTGAAGTTCAACGGGGTTCGACAATTTCCACTCCTTTACATATCCTGGCAATGCACCGGGAGTCAGCGCCACACTCTCCGCCAAGGAGGGGATAGCGGCAACCAGGCAGGTCAGTGTATATATGAGATATTTCATAATCAATTCACTACAAGAATTTTTCCTACCTTTGAAAATCCATCTCCATCTGCAGATCCGGATGCAAGAATATAATATACTCCGCCCGGAACCCTCTTTGTGTTGAGATTAGTCAGATCCCATCGGGCCTCACCTCCGGCAGCGAATCCCAACTCCTTTATAAGATTTCCGGAAGCATCCACAATCTTTATCAACGCATTGTCGGAAACATCCTCTATATTGACGTATCCGAAATAATCGGGACGCACAGGATTCGGGTAAGCCTTGATCCTGCTGTCTGACGAATCACCGGCGGCTGTGGACAGGAACAACTCTGCAAGCCCTTTGTCGGTTGATATCATCATCGAATTGTTTTCCGGATTATAGCAGATGGCATATACGTTGTTATCGGGGAGATCTGAATTATCTGTAGTGTATGTCTTCAGCACCTCCGTGCCATCGGAAGAAGTAACCACAACGCCGCCACCTCCGGTGGCAAACCACTTTCGACCGGAATTATCCGCGAGTATGCAATTGACGCTAACGCCATCAAGAAGATAGTCTGCAAGATTTGTTCCATCATTACGCGAAACCTTGATTCGCGTAACTCTGCCTCCCGTCTTCATGATTTCCGTAGGTCTGAAATAGAGAACCCCCTGATCATGACCAAGCCATACCTGTCCGGTCGAAGGATCCTCGTAGCTTGAAAGAATATAGGCGAAATTCACTTTGGAGCCATCCTGATCTGTAAACTCCTTCACATCCACCCGCTCGTCATCCCCCTGATTGTCAATAGTACCTTTATGATCTATAAATATCGGACATTCCTCCCAGGATCCGGAGAGATACATGAGTATGTTCCTGGATGAAGAGCTTGTCAACGGAATGATACGCTGATAACTACCTCCCTTATACTCATAATTAGAAAATTTTCTAAATGGTTTGAAAGTTGATTTATCAAGCGTAGCCACCCGATCTTCAGGCGTCCAATATAAAATTTCAAGTGAATTCTGTTTTGCCTCTGCCCTGTCATAATCATGGCGAGCCACCCACATGTTTCCATAGCTATCAAATGCCGGCACAGAGAATGTACACGACAATGCGTACGACATATCAGGAACCACTGCAATAAACCCCGGAAGTCCATTCGCGGAGTCACCCTCACGCCCGAAACGCAGGGAGCGCGACGGATCATCAAGGTCAAGACGCATCAACCCATGAGTATATGATCCGCTGTAGATATGAGCCGGATTGTTGGGATCAACAGCAATGCCATTAGGATTCCACTGCTCAAAAGCAAGAGACGGCGAACGATATGCCGCAGACATAGGTTTCCAGAGAAGTCCTTGCAGACATGACACAAGATCAGTTGTCTGTACCCATTGTGACGAGAATTTATTATTTATGCCATGATTCCTGACCAATAGTCCATAGCCAGGATGATAAACCATATTATCACTCTTATATGCATTGGAAGCATTGGGTATAAATCCGGATATTTTTATTTTCCAGCCATTCTCTTCTGAAAAGTTCTTTAGAAAAAGACCTTCTCTATTCTTGCAAAACCAGAAATCATCACCTTTCCAATTTCCCACAACATTATAATAGTCTGTGTCCGCTATTGGGATGTGGTAAATTTCAAGAGCTTTATTAACTTTCCATATGTCAAAATATCCGGAAACCAACAGACCATCTGCTGTACGTTCCATCGACCTTAACATCGTGTTTGTAACAAATTTATCAATCAACTGGGCCTGATTATCCCTATATATACCATAGACCTGACCTCCCCATCCGTCACCGAACCAGACATAGAGAAGATCTTTGTCAACACGAAGTATTCTCTTAATATCCTTATAATCAAAAACTTTATAGAAATCATCAATTGAATGGCTCGAAACTGGCGCTGAAAAAACACCGTCTAATGTCGCGATGATAACGTCATCCCTCATCCGAGCTGCACCTACAACTTTCTTTTCAAGTCTTTTTGTATATTTGAATTCTCCGGTTTTATCATCAACAACGAAATATCCGAAATCTGTAGCAAAATATATTTCATCGTTTTCAGGAGCAAAAGTAATGGAATTAACCGTCTTGCCATAATCGGAACCAGACAGCAAAAGACCCGTTATATTTACTAAATCCCCGTTATCATAGAGGAGATCAATATTACCGTCGTCATATGCAATCGCAATATATCTCTTCTCAAAATTATACTCGGCCATATGCACAACACTCGCCGACAGCATGTTTGATTCGTTCAACCATTCCAATTCTTCCGCATCCTTTGCACAACGGAAAAGAGACATCGTAATGTTAATGTTATCAACGGTCCCTTCCCAAAACGGTTGGTTATGACTTAAAAAATAAGTATAATCCGGAGTGTCGATGATCCGCTCTACATTACCATCGAAAGTAGGGTGAAGCCTCCATTGCTCCGCAGAAAGGAGCAACGGCATCATGCCCAACAAAAAACAAATTATTATTTTTCTCAAATCTTTATCCTTTTTACTATTTATCCCCTTTTAATTCTCGGCTATAAGGAAGTCCTCGAGCTTTCTCATTGCCCTGCCACGATGCGAGATGGCGTTCTTCTCCTCCGGCGACATCTCCGCAAATGAGCGGCCTGTCTCTTCTGCAATGAAAATAGGATCATAACCGAACCCTCCTTCACCGAGCGGTTCAACCGATATTTCACCATCTACCTTACCCTCGAACGTATATGTCTCTCCGTTGAGTATCAACGCGACAACAGTGGCGAAATAAGCCTTACGGTTCTCCTTCCCCGCCATCTCGCGGAGCATCTTGTTGACATTATCGGCAAACGAGCAATGCTCTCCGGCGTATCTGGCACTGTAAACCCCCGGGGCTCCGTCCAGAGCCTCAACCATCAGACCGGTATCATCTGCAAAGCAGTCAAATCCATAACGTTCCTTAATCCACCGGGCTTTTATCAAGGCATTCCCCTCCAATGTATCTGCCGTCTCCGGAATATCATCATGGCATCCGATCTCAGATAAAGACACGACCTCAAACTTATCCCCGAGGATAGCCCGCGCCTCCTCAAGCTTATGCTGATTGTTGGTGGCGAACACCAACTTCCTTTTACCATTTTCCATACCTATATTAACGGAACACGCACCCCTCATATTATAAAGCGCATGCCATCAACTTATACTATTCCATGTTTCCCCAACCACATCACTCCAATCTCGCTTCTAACCATACCTCTAACGATGCCACTAACCATTGTAACCATAGGTAACCATTTTTATCATCTGATTGTTTCTTAAACCATTATAACCATTCAAAAGCTCCGCTTT